>JGI24705J35276_12237628_pt1 | contig 12183 bp, 11 predicted proteins | sample TergutNt197P4_FD_35276 | JGI IMG/M metagenome (IMG submission 35276)
TTTCGTCGCTTGTATTTTTCAAACCTTTATCTACATTTACCGTAATTTTATCAAGATTTCGCCGGTCGAAGAACAGCGTCACGCGGTTATTCTTCACCTGACGGGTAAAATTATTACCCAATTCGGGTATGGTAATAATACCCTTCAGATTCTGCGTAGTAGAAACCGGACTGGAAAATGTAATAAGCACCCCGTTTTCAGGGTCCGTAATCAAATCCGCCGAAAGCACTTTGAATACGTCCACCGCTGGAATATAAATACTGTGGGAAAATTTTCGGTCAATGTCGAAAACCTTTCCGTTTAAGGTAAGGTCTAATTCAATATCGTTTTTTCCTCTTTTAATATCTGCAATCGAATAGTGAAAAACTAACGGGTCTTTGGTAGCCGTTATTTCCGGTGAAAGCGATTGGTTGTCGCTTGTTTGAGCGGAAAAAGCTTTTTTAACCTGCTCCAATTCGACCGTATTAACGAAACGGATAGTTCCCGTGGCAGTTACTAATTTAGGATCGACAATGTCTAATGCTTCTTCCTGAATATCAAAATCTCCTTCTGCCACTTTGAAAGAAAAATTAAATGTTTTGAGCCGTTTATCCACAGAAATCACATTGCCTAATTTAAAAGTAGCATTGTATGTCTTACCGGCTTTCAGCGCACCTGCTTCGGGAACAAATTCAATGGTACGACTGTTCAGCCAGAGCGCTTTCCCCTTAATAGAAGGTGAAAAAGAAAATAACTTTTTCTTCACTTCGGAATTCGGCTCCACATTCTGTTCGCTCGCCAACTCGATTTGAATTGTTGAAGAAGGATAAATCAACCCTCCCGTATAGGCGTTGATATAAGGAACATACTCTGTTACGGAAGGCGTTTCGGTTTTACAGGAAAAAAATAAAGCCGGCAAAACCACTAAAAGAAATAGATATATACATTTTTTCATAATATGTTGTTATTTACATTTGCTTACAAAGGTACTACAAAAAAGCAAAACTACGAAACACCAAGAAAACTAATTGATTTACAGTAAATTAATGATTATAAAAAACAGATGATGTGGACATGAAAAGACAGAAAAAGTCGTTTATTGAATATAGTTCAGTTACTAAATCGTTACCTGTTTTCAATACATTCTGTTCATTCGATTGAAATAAATGATGTTTGAATATTTCATGTAAGCCATTTATTTTCATACAGTTGCTTGTTATTGCTTTTTCCTTTGCTCAAACAAAGGTAATGAAACTTTTCTATTTACAGTAAAAAAGCAGATTAAAAGTTTTTTTTGTTCTGATTTACTACATTTTGCGTGTCAACAGATAACTCAATGATTATTAATTTTGAAAATATTTATTGAGTGATGAAAAGTACATTTAAAGTTTTATTTTATCTCAAAAAGAACAGTCTGAATAAGGACGGTGAAGCGCCTGTAATGGCGAGAATTACTATTGACGGAAATATGACACAGTTCAGCTGCAAGATCTCCGTAAAACCTGAATTATGGGCTACAAAGTACAACCGTGCAATCGGTAAGAGTGAACAGGCACAGCAAATCAACCGTTCGCTTGATGAAATTAAAGCCGGTATTGATCTACATTACAGAAAGATTAAGGAACGAGATTCGTATGTTACAGCCGAAAAAGTAAAAAACTCGTATCTCGGTATTGATTTGCGATGCGAAACCATATTACAGATATTCAAACAGCACAATGAAGATTTCAAAAAAATGGTTGATGCCGGATTAAAATCGAAATCAACATTTCAAAAATATAAGGATGTTTATGTACATCTGGAGATATTTATCAAAAAAAGGTATAACCGATCTGATATGGCTCTGATAGAACTCACGCCTGCTTTTATCATTGATTTTGAACTGTATTTGACAACAGAACCAAAACTGCATCATAATACTATTTGGCTATATATGATGCCTTTGCGTCGAATGATTGGAATAGCCATCAAAAACCGGTGGCTTACATTTGACCCTTTCATTGATTATTCCATATCTCAGGAAGAAACGGACATCGGTTATTTGGACAGCGAAGAAATACAGGCGTTGATGAATGTAACCCTGAAAAAAAGACTTGAAACGGTACGTGATTTATTTATTTTTTGCTGCTTTACCGGATTATCATTTCGAGATATGAAAAACCTTACTCAAAGTAATTTACAAATATTCTTCGACGGAAATCCATGGATAATTACCCGACGGCAAAAGACTTCCGTTTCGTCTAATATACCCTTGATGGACATTCCCCTGAAAATTATAGAGAAATATAAAGATTTAACCAAAGACGATAAACTGTTGCCTGTTCCCTGTTATGCAACTTTAGAAAACGGAATCAAAAAAATAGCCATTGAAGCCGGTATCAAAAAAGACATTAGCTGGCACGTTGCCCGGCACACATACGCAACGGAGATTTGCCTTACCAACGACGTTCCGATTGAATCAGTCAGTAAAACAATGGGACATACCAACATCAAAACCACACAGAAATATGCAAGGGTTACCAATGAGAAGGTAAGTAAGGATATGGAAAAACTGTGGAATACACTCAAGAAAAATGAATTGTTCAAATATGCGTAAACTTGTCAACTACGTTTATCATATCTTTTTGCAAGAAAATCTTCTATGTCGCTTTCACAATACAGCGTTTTTCCCCCAACACGGTAAAAAGGTATTTTTCCTTCCGCCCGGTAATTCTGTAAGCTCCGCCTGCTGATTTTCAATAATTTTGATAATTCCCTGTCAGTCAAATATTGTCCATTTCCGGATTTAACTTTGGAATCGCGGACAATATTTTCTATCGTTTCTGACAACACACCAATCGTTTCCAAAAGGGAAACGAGCCTTTCGTCTTCTTTTGTTATCATTCCATTATTCATGAATTTTATCTTTTAAGGAATTAATAATAAGCATTTCCACATCTTCAGGCTTGTAAAACATTTTCCTGTTTACTTGCGTAAAAGGCAACGTTCCGTTAGTACGCAAGGTTTGCAGTGTGCGTGGACTGATATTCAGTTTTTGGCATACATCCTGATTATCGTACCATTTCTTCAATTTCTTTTCACTTAATAACTCACAAAGCGTTTTTACTTTGCCGACAAACATTTCCATCCGAAACATCAATTCGTTAAATGTTTTTTCGTCAATAGTTATTGTATCCATAATTGTTTAAATTTGTTTCAGGCAGCAAATCTATATGAATTATTGACTGTAAAAAATGTATGTGAGTATATACGTCATCATCTGTCATCATTTTTCATACATCAAGTCCATGAAACCGATTCAAATATTCACGAATTTTGCAGTAATAAAACATAAACTAAACATAAACAGTATGGAAACAACTATTATCAACACAGAAGAATGGAAAGAACTTGTTCAAAAAATTGACCGTATAAACGAATTTATTGAACAATATACAGAGCGGCTTCCCACAGACGACAACGCATGGATGAACGAAACGCAAGTATGCAGTTATCTAAGAATAAGTTTAAAAACCTTACAGAGATTGCGTAAGAGCGGCGAAATAACTTTTTCTACAATAGCTAAAAAACATCATTACAAAGTAGGAGACCTCAAAGCATTGATGGAAAAAAAGTCAGTAAAGAGCAGTCGAGAACATGTAAAAAATTTACAGAGTTTTCACATGGAGCGTTTCCGTAAATTATCAAAAAGAATGTAGCATTCATCCTTTGACTTGTATTTTACTTCCCACAAAGCCGAAAAATGAAATATACAGGAAACAGAATAAAGGAATAAAGAAGCCTATACTCATATTTTCGGCGCCAACAAATCCCATTAATGACGGGGCAATAGCGCCTCCCACTACAGTTAAAACCAATATGGATGACGCCGTTTTTGTTTGTTCTCCTAAGTTCCTTATTCCCAAAGCAAAAATGGAAGGGAACATAATCGACATAAATAAATAAGATGTTATCAAAGCAATTACGCCAAAACGATTATGATTTATTGTAACCATAATCATTAAAAGGGTATTGATAAGTGCAAAAGTTCCTAAAAGCATTCCCGGTTTAATTTTGCTCATAAGGATACTTCCTGTGAATCGTCCTATGGCAAAAAGAGCCATTCCTCCAAGTCCGAGCAATAACCCTCCCTGCATTTCGGTTAATTGAAGTGATTTAACTTCTATTGTGTAGTTAATGAAAAAGCTCCCGATTCCGGTTTGAGCAGCCACATATAAAAATTGAGCGATAACAGCAAAAATAAAATGTTTTTGTTTGATTAAAGAAAGATTTGAAGACAATGATTTACATTCGGCAGATTGTTCCTGTACGTTTTCTGCATTAATTTCCGGAAGTTTTGTAAAAATAAAAAGCAATAATACAACCAAAACGATTGAGCCTAATCCGACATAGGGAAGAATAAGAGATGAATTGTCGGTGTGTTGTTCACCCATTGTTGAAATTTCCTGTACCTTATCTTGTACGCCAAAAAATACTTTTCCAACAGAGTTTGTAAATAGTTCAAAGATTGATTTATCAGATTCATTCTTAAATATCAGAACTGAACCAACCAATGGACCTAATATCCAACCAACGGCATTAAATGTTTGCGCCAGATTGATACGGCTGGCTGCCCTTTCGGGAGAACCAAGTACAATAGTATATGGATTTGCTACTGTTTCAAGAAAAGTCAGTCCAAAGAACAAAATCAAAAGTCCGAGTAAAAAAAACCAGAATGTGTTAATTCCGACTGCGGGAACAAACCAGAATGCCCCCGCAGCAAACAATATCAATCCAATAATGATTCCTACTTTGTAACCAAATTTTTTGGCAATTATTCCTGCAGGAATGGCCATGAGAAAATAGGCTCCGTAGGCAGAAGCTTGAACCGCTCCAGATTCGGCTTTCGTGAGATGTAACGAATCCTGGAAGTGTTTGTTCAAAACATCTAATAAACTGTGGGCACATCCCCAAAGTAAAAATAAACCCGTAACAAGAATAAATGGGAAAAGGTAGTTTTCCTCATTCTTGCCAGTAAACATACCTTGCTTTTTTTCGTTATTCATGATGTTCTTTTTTTCTTTTTTTATTCAAATAAATATTGCACTCTTTCTATCACCGACAGCCACTTTCCAAGCTCTTTGGGTTTGAAATACACAGAGTTAAAACTATTTTTGATTATTTCATGTCCCGATTTCCAATCTCTTACGGTTTGGTCGGAAATAGCTTGTTGCATGATATTTCCTATTGCTGTCGCTTCGGTTAAACCAACAATTACGTCCATATTCAGTGCGTTTGCTATGAATTGATTCAACATGGCATTTTGACTACCACCACCTATGATATAGAGTTTTTCAATAGTTCGTCTCGTACATTTTTTCAACTTGTTTATTACCACAGAATATTTTATGGCAAGCGATTCCAATACGCAGCGAATAAATTCACCTTTGGTTTCGGGAAAAGGTTGATTTGTTGTTTGACAATATTCACGTATAGCCTCACTCATTTTCGAAGGATTTGAAAACGAAGGATGATCACTATTGACTATACTTCGAAAAGAAACAGATGTTGAAGCCGCTAACAACAATTCATCGTAAGATTGTTTTTTACCATCATCTTCTTCCCATTCAGAAATTAACCGCTGAAAAAGCCAAAGGCCGGTAATATTTCTCATGAACAGAATGTTATTGTTGATGCCTCCTTCGTTAGTGAAATTGTTTGCAAGGGCTTCGTCACTCAATATTGCCTCTTTCGTTGTGATGCCCAGTAACGACCATGTTCCGGAACTTAAAAAAGCCCAGTTGCCTCCTTCATCAGGAATAGCTCCGATAGCGCTTGCAGTATCGTGTGAACCAACGGCAAATATGCATGCTTGTTTGGCGCCGGTTTCTTCCTCAATGGATTTAGCGAGGAAACCAATATTTGCACCCGGATAAATAATGTTTTCCATAATGTTAAAAGGGATATTCATTTTTTTGAAAAGAGCTTTATCCCAATCTTTCGTTTGAACATTGAGCAATTGCGAGGTAGAAGCTATTGTGTATTCATTTGCTGTTATTCCCGTAAGAAAATAATTGATGAGGTCGGGTATGAACAGTAATTTGCCGGCGATTTGCAGTGTCGGGTCATTCTGCTTCTTGAGGCTCAGCAATTGGAACAACGTGTTTATCTCCATAAGTTGAATGCCTGAAATTGCATACATCTCTTCTTTTGAAATGATTTTGAACGCTTCGATACTCATATTTTCCGTTCTGCTGTCACGGTATGTTACCGGATTTGACAGCATATTTCCGAAACAATCCAATAGACCAAAATCAACTCCCCATGTATCTACTGCAATTCCGTTTAAGGCATAACCTTTTTTTATAGCAAGAGTAATCCCTTTTTTAATATTTTCGAAAAGCGACAAAAAGTCCCAATACAAGGTATTCCCGAGTTGTACCGGCACATTTTCAAAACGCAGGATTTCATCTAATCGAAGGCAGTTGTTTTCAAAATACCCAACAATAGCTCGTCCGCTTCCTGCACCCAAATCTAATGCTAAATAACTCACTGTTTTTTCCCTAATATGTATATTTCCAAATCATTTATTTCTTCTTTCGAAAGAATCAGGTAGTTGTCTTTTCCAGCGCCAATAATGATACGGCAAGCCATTTCGAAAAATACGGCTTTTTGAAAAGCATCGTCAAAATCTTTTCCACAAACCACTTGTCCATGCTTGCTTAACAAAATACAATCATGATTTTGCATGGCTTCAATCACAGCTTTAGCTAATTCTGCGGACCCTGGACGAAAATATGGAAGAACCGGAATTTCTTTTCCGCAATAACATGGAACCTCTGCTGTTACGTTGAAACTCACAGGTTTATCTTTCATACAGGAAATAATTGTTGCATATTCCGATTGAAAATGCAGCACTACATTTATATCTTTCCGTTGACGTAAAATACCCAAATGAAACGAACTTTCCATAGAAGGCTTGACGCCTTCAATATGGTTACTTGTTGAGATTTCGCATACTGCCACCTTATTTTTTCCCAAGTTTGGGAGCCAAGAGCCGGTGCCTGATACCAAAGCGATATTGTCTTCTACTCTCCATGAAATATTACCGCTGCTGCAAAGTTGCAAGCGTTCTTTTCCTACGCGCTGAGCTTGCTCTGTAAACGTTGTGAATTGTTGTTCTGTTACCATAATTTAATTTATAAAGAAAATATTCTTTCCATCAACTGCCATTTTTCTTCGGAGCGTAATCCTTCTTTAGAGTTTTGAAACTTGCCGACAAACGCTTCCCATTCCGCTTGCCGTTCAAATGTAGCTAAACGCCCAAATGCCATATCCCAATCGAAGTCCAATGGAGTTTCCACAATCATGAAAGCCATATCATTAATAAGGAAAATTTCCATATCCAGGATACCGGCTTTACGAATGCCTTCCGGTATTTCTTTCCAGATATTATGGCTATTGTGCCAATATTTATATTCTTCAAGTGTTTCCGGATTGAGTTGCAAAAACTGGCAGAAGCGTTTTCTCGCTCCTGCCGGTTCTTTGGAATATCCTTGTTTTAAGTTCATATAATTTATTTGTAAAGTGGCCCGTAGGTTCGACAAGCGCGATAATCGGCGCCTTCTTTATCCATACCGAAAGCATTCCACGATGCGGGACGGAAAATATCTTTTTCATCCACATTATGCATACAAACAGGAATACGCAACATGGAGGCAAACGTGATTAAATCGGCTCCAATGTGACCGTAACTGATTGCGCCATGGTTAGCTCCCCAATTATTCATCACGGAATAAACATCTTTGAAGTTATCTTTATTCGTCAAACGCGGTGCAAACCAAGTGGTCGGCCAGCCTTTATCGGTTCGGTCATCCAAAATTTTGTGTGCGGCAAGATCTAATTCAACCGTCCAACCTTCCGCAAGTTGCAATACGGGACCAAGTCCTTTAACCAAATTTAAGCGAACCATGGTGCAAGGCATACCTGCACGGGTAAGGAATTTGGACGAGAAGCCGCCGCCCCTGAAATATCCACGGTTTGCCGGTATCCAAGTCGTAGCGTCTAAGCACGCTTTTGCTTCGGCATCGCTGATTTCCCAAAAAGATTTCATAACCGGATTACCATCCTTATTGCTTTGACGACCGGAGCCGTCTAATGAAGCTGCTCCGGAATTAATCAAATGTATGATTCCATTTGCCGCTTTACCGGTCAATTTCTTTCCGGTTACCCGTTCAACAGACTCTGGACTCCAATAGGTGCGTACATCGGCAAATATTTGAGCCGTATTAGTAAGCAGATAACTGAACAACATCGCCGTTCCGTTCAGCGAATCGTTTTCGGTTGCCAATACGAACGGCTGACGGACGCCTGTCCAATCAAACGATGAGTTCATAATCGCTTCGGTAAAATCACCGTTAGGATAAAAATCCGTCCATTGACGTTGGCCTTGAAATCCGGCTGCAATAGCATTGTGTCCGAGCGATTCTTCGCCGAATCCCAATTCTTTCAATTTAGGATTGCCAATCATCAAATCGCGAACTATCAAAGTCATTTTCACAATAAATTCCCAATCTTTATCTTTTTCGGCGCATGATTTTTGCAAGTCTTGGCGGTTATAAACGTCTTCGCCTTCTTTACAGTTTGTTTTTGCCCACACCAATGCTTTTTCAAATTCTTCTTTATCATAAATACCCTTAGTCATGCGGCGGATGATTTCAACTTCGTCAATTCCTTCACAGCGCATTCCCAAATAATCTTCAAAGAAATCGGGATTTACAATCGAACCGGCAATCCCCATACAAACGGCGCCTATCGACAAATACGATTTCCCGCGCAGGATAGCTACCGATATGGCAGCTTTAGAAAAGCGGATCAGTTTTTCTTTTACATCTGAAGGTATTTCTGTTGTTCCGGCATCTTGCACATCGCGTCCATAAATACCAAAAGCCGGTAATCCTTTTTGAGCATGTCCTGCCAAAACAGCTGCCAAATAAACAGCTCCAGGACGTTCCGTACCATTAAATCCCCATACAGCTTTAACCGTATGAGGATCCATATCCATCGTTTCGCTGCCATAACACCAGCAAGGAGTTACCGTAATCGTTACTCCTACATTTTCCTTTTTGAATTTTTCGGAACAAGCAGCGCTTTCGGCAACACGCCCGATAGTCGAATCTGCAATAACACATTGGACAGGAGTTCCATCGGGATATTTGAGCGTTGACGTCAATAGTCCAACTACGCTTTTAGCCATATTCATGGTTTGATTTTCCAATGATTCACGAACACCTCCCATGCGCCCGTCAATAGTGGGACGAATGCCGATTTTCGGCCAATCTCCCTGAAATCTTTTTGTATTCATACTATGTTAATTTTAAATTAATGCAGTTGTTTAATACTGAGGTTCCTCACCTTTCCCCCAGCTCATATTTGCTTTATTACCCATCACCAACACAAGTTTCCCGCCATCTTTGATATCATCATGATTGAACCAAGGCTTGTTCCATTCCTTTCCGTTGAGTGTTGCCGATTGTATGTATTTGTTATCATCGGAACAATTAGTTGCTTCTATTTCAAAAAATTTACCTCTACCCAAATCCAGTTTGACGTATGGAAACAAGGGACTACCGATATTATAGTATGGCATTCCCGGAGTAACCGGATAAAAACCTATTGCCGAAAAAACCACAAATGCCGATAATCCACCTCCATCCTCGTCGCCAGGAACTCCCATCAGGTCGTTACGAAACCATTGTTTAAGCAGGCTGTGGATGCGTTTTTGCGTTTTCCACGGCTGATCGGCATAATTGTACAGATAAGGAATGTGCATGCTTGGTTCATTGCCCATCGTAAATTGTCCAACATTGCCGGTCTGGTCTGGAAGTTGTGCGTAGAAAGCGTATTTGCTTCTACCCAGCGGCTCCCGGAAGGTAGAATCGAGGTTGGCGGCAAACGCTTCGGGCGAACCCATCAAATTAATGAGGTCGGATATGTTGTGCTGCAAGTTCCAACGATAAGTCCATCCGTTATTTTCGTCATAATAATCGCGAACGCCCATACCACCTGAAAATCGGTAATCAAACGGTTCAATGAACTTACCATCTTTGTCCTTCGGATGAAAGAAGGCGGTTTGAGGATTATACAGATTCCGGTAATTGTACGAACGTTGCAGAAAATACCGGTAATCATCTTCTTTACCCAACGTTTTGGCAATTTGCGCCAGACACCAGTCGTCGTAGCAGGCAGCCAGCGTGACGGCTACCGCTTGACGTTTTTCACCACTGTTTACGTTACTGACATATTCTTCTTCGCCGGATTTCAATGCCGGAAAGTATCCTTTTCCTTTATAAAAAGCGTCCAACTCGCCGGCTTCGGCACGTACCCATGGTAACATTGTCGATTCCATGATAGCGTTGCGAGAAGCGGTATAGGCAGCTTTTAAGTCGAATCCACGCAACCCCTTGCAATAGGCATCCCAAACAACGGCTATGGCGTGGTTGCCGTTCATCCGGTGACTGTCGCCTGTGATTTCGGGAAAGGTTGGCATCCAGTTTTCCTCGTTTTGCTGCGCCATGCGGATATACGAGGCAATCATGGCGGTTTCCATTTCAGGCTCAATAAGGACGCGGAGCGGGTGGACAGCACGGTAAGTATCCCAAATCCAGTCGTCAGTATAAAATGGCGTACCTCCATCGTCATGTACGGCGCCATCGAAAGCGCTGAAATATCTGCCATCTTCCGAAATGTTGATCATGCGCTCGTATGTACGATAAAGCGATGTGTAAAACACCACTTTGTCATTTTCACACCCTCCTGTCACTGTTATTTTTCCAAGCGTTTTGTTCCAGATGTCGCGACCTTTCTGTGCCACTTGTTTCCAATCGTAAGTATTTAGTTCGCGTTTCAGGTTTTTGGCTGCCTGCTGCTCGTCAATGAAAGAAACGCCATAACGAAGACGAATGGTTTTCTCATTCCCGAAATGAAACACTACTGCTTTATTGCTCCCCTGAACAGATTTCTCATCATACGAAACTCCTTCGTCAGTCAGGATGCCAATAGCAACCGGTTTCTGTTCCGTTTCAATATTGACATACACACGGGTATTATTTTGTCCAATCGTCTGATAACCGGATACGCCATTCTCAGTGATTTGCATGGCGCCATTACGGGTATTTACTACGATGAAATTATCGCCTTCTTTTTCGAAAGTGATTTCGTAAACGGCAGACTGATGAGAAGGTGCATAGTTTACTTGAATATGTGCTTCATCTAAATATACAGAATAACTGTATGGGGTTATTTTTTCAAGGTCGTAAGTATAATCGACCACAGACCGCAATGCAGTTTCACCCTGCACCGGACTGATGTTGAATGCCGAACTGCCACGATGGCTGGTGACAATGACGGGTAAGCCATGTAACAAATCCGAAACATAGTCCTCTCGTTCGGGATATACCCGCAACATGCTGTTGGGCAAGTGTACCGTAGGATAAGTAGGCACCAGCAAGTGACTGATATTCCCCATGTAGGGATTGATATAATCCACTGGAGATTTTTCGCTATCGTGATTATTGCACGAAAAAAGTGAAATGACACAGGCAAATGAAAGCGCCAAAATAAAACGATTCATATTTTTATAGATAATTATTAATTAATGGTTTGTAGCTATTTTCTTTCCGGTAAGATTAAACTCAATGGTTTTTCTTTACGCAGCATTTTGGCGGCTTCACCTGTGAGCCACAGATACCAATCGCTTGGACGACCATCGTTGCTCACAAATTTTGCCACATTGCTCACAGGTAGATTATCCGAAATTTTGAATATGGCTGTACCTTCATTAATCTCGTCGAACATCGCTACATAAATCATTTCGGCGCCTGCCAACATGGCGGTCGTCATCTGTTGCCAGTAAAAACAGCCTCCTTGACGGGGAATGGAGCCAACGGGCTTTACATCGTCCGGAAACTCAAACCGGCTGAGGTTGTGCCAACTAAAGCCCGGACAGACGCAGGGTACATAATCGATTCCCGCTACGCGACACCAGTTAATGTCGTTGATGATTACGTCGCGATAACGATCCATATCATTATGGAGAAGCGGGGAGAAACGCTGTACCATCCACGGAAGCACAATGTCAGCCATGCGAATAAGATCGTGCAGATATGGATCATGAGTACAATCGGCGTTGAGGTCGCGCCAGAAGGTGGGTACGCCCAACATCAC
>JGI24705J35276_12237626_pt1 | contig 12180 bp, 11 predicted proteins | sample TergutNt197P4_FD_35276 | JGI IMG/M metagenome (IMG submission 35276)
GCTACGGCTGCCCTTCTTTGATGCGGATACCGAGATCGTAGTGGCGGCGGATGGCATGACCATACCGGAGATTTTCGAGCGTTATGGCGAGCCGCATTTCAGGGATGTCGAGGCGCGAGTGATCGCGCGGCTCCTGGAAGGGGAGTCTGTTGTGCTCGCGACCGGCGGCGGGGCTTTCTTGCGCGAAGAGACGCGCCGACACACTGTCGCCAAGGCGGTGTCGCTTTGGCTCAAGGCCGATGCCGACGTCATCATGCGGCGGGTGCGCCGCCGGGCCGACCGCCCGTTGCTGCAGACCGCCGATCCTGAGGGCACCGTCGTTCGATTGCTCGGCGAGCGCGAGCCCGTCTATGCGAAAGCCGATATCACGATTTCCTCGCGCGACGTGCCGCATGACCAGATCGTCGAGGAGTGTCTTGAGGCGTTGCGTACCTACCTCTCGCGGCCCACGGCCGCATCCGAGCAACCTTCTGACGTAGCGAGTGCAGCGAGATGACGGCTCCGTTGAAACATCCTGATCCCATCATCGTCGATGTCTCGCTCGGCGAACGCGCTTACGAGATCGTCATCGGTCGCGATGTGTTGCAGTCGCTCGGCGCGCGGGTTGCAAGCTTGCGGCCTGGCGTGCGCGCAGCCATCATCACCGACCACTCGGTCTCAACACACTGGTTGGCAGCGGCCGAGGTGTCCCTGGCGCAGGCAGGCATCCCCACCTCGCGCATCATTGTCGACGACGGCGAGATATCGAAGACCTATGCCGGGCTCGAACGGGTCACGGAAGCGTTGATCGCAGCCAGGATCGAGCGGAACGATCTCGTGGTTGCGCTGGGTGGTGGCGTGGTCGGTGATCTCGCCGGTTTTGCCGCGTCGATCCTGCGCCGCGGCGTCGATTTCGTGCAGGTTCCAACCTCACTGCTCGCGCAAGTCGATTCGTCCGTTGGCGGCAAGACCGGCATCAACTCGCCGCAGGGCAAGAATTTGCTCGGCGCGTTCCACCAGCCGGTGCTGGTCATTGCCGATACGGCGGTTCTCGACACCCTGTCACCGCGCCAGTTCCGCGCGGGTTATGCCGAGGTCGCCAAATATGGCGTGCTCGGCGATGAAGCCTTCTTCTCCTGGCTCGAGAAAAACCACGCCGAAATCTTCAAGGGCGGCCCGGCCCGCGAACACGCCATCGCAACCTCCTGCCGGGCCAAGGCTGCGATCGTCTCGCGCGACGAGCGCGAGAGCGGTGAGCGCGCGCTACTCAATCTCGGCCATACGTTCGGCCACGCACTGGAAGCGGCAACAGGCTTTTCCGATCGACTGTTCCACGGCGAGGGCGTGGCGATTGGCATGGTGCTGGCGGCGGAGTTTTCCGCAAAGCTTGGCATGATCGCAGAAGCGGACGCTACGCGCATCCAGCGCCATCTTGCCGAGGCGGGGCTTCCGACCCATTTGCAGGATATCGCGGGATTTGCCCAGGAGGGGCTCGCGGACGCTGACGCGCTCATGGCGCTGATGGCGCAGGACAAGAAGGTCCAGCGCGGCAGGCTCACCTTCATCCTGCTGGAGGCGGTTGGCCGCGCGGTGATCGCGAAGGACGTCGATCCGTCGCTGGTGCGCGATTTTCTTCAAGCAAAGCTCGCGCGCTAAGCATCATTTTTGAAAAGTGGATGCCGGTTTTCGGGCAAAATGATGCTAAGAACAGCGTGATGTTGAAACCGTTGTTGATGCATGGACTGGCTCGCATTATCCATCGTTTTTTTGTGCCTTCTGGTCTCGGCATTTTTTGCCGCGAGTGAAACCGCGCTGACCGGCGCGTCGCGCGGCAGCATGCTGCATCTGTCGAAGCAGGGTAACCGCGACGCCGACCTCGTCTCCAGCCTGCTCGAAATACGCGAGCGCCTGATCGGCGCGCTTCTGCTCGGCAACAATGCCGCCAACATCGGGGCCTCGGCGCTCGCGACCGGCATCTTCACCCGCGAGTTCGGCGAACTCGGCGTGCTCTACGCCACCGGCGTGATGACCGCCGTGGTTGTGATCTTCGCGGAAGTGCTGCCGAAGACGATCGCGATCAAGGCCCCCGATCGTATCGCGCTGATGGTGGCGCGTCCGATGTGGCTCACAATGTATGTCCTGGGGCCTTTGTTGAGGGTCGTCGAAGCCATCGTGCGCCTCCTGATGCGGCTGTTCGGCGTCCCCGTTGGCGAGCACCAGCCGATCCTGTCGCCGACCGAGCGGCTGCGCGGCGCGGTTGATCTGTTGCACCATGAAGGCAAGGTGGAAAAGCTGGACCGCGACATGCTTGGGGGGCTGCTCGATCTGCGCGAGCTAGAGGTCTCCGACGTCATGATCCATCGCACCGAGATGACGATGATCAACGCGGATCTGCCACCAGAGGACTTGGTGCGCGAGGTGCTCGCCACCGAATACACCCGCATTCCGCTCTGGCGCGACAAGCCGGAAAACATCATCGGCGTGCTGCACGCCAAAGATCTCTTGCGCGCGATCCGAGTGGCCGACGGCGACACGTCGCACATCGATGTCTCGACCATTGCGCTGCCGCCCTGGTTCGTGCCGGAGATGCGGTCTGTCTCTGAGCAGCTCAAAGCCTTCCGCCGGCGCAAGACTCATTTCGCGTTGGTCGTCGACGAGTATGGCGAAGTCGAAGGTCTGGTGACCCTGGAAGACATTCTGGAAGAAATCGTAGGTGATATCTCCGACGAGCACGACGTGGTGGTGGCAGGTGTTCGCGCCCAGCCGGACGGCTCTGTCGTGGTCGACGGTTCGGTTCCGATTCGCGATCTCAACCGGGCCATGGACTGGCAACTGCCGGATGAAGAGGCAACCACGGTCGCGGGCCTCGTCATCCATGAAGCGCGCTCGATCCCCGATCGTGGGCAGAGCTTCACCTTCCACGGTTTCCGCTTTCGCGTGCTCCGGCGCGAACGTAACCGTATCACGGCACTCCGCATTTTTCCGGTATCGCGCGAGGCCGAGGCCGAGGAAGCCAAGCCGAGACGGGCAGGAACGGCGTTCTAGCGGCCTCCGCTGCCTTCGCCCGGCGCGTGCGCGCGGATCGCCAGTGCGTGCACGCCGCCCGAAAGTTCCGAAGCCAACAGCGAATTTATCAAGCGGTGGCGCTCGACCCGGCTCTTCCCCTTGAAGGCCGCCGACACGATATAAATTCGGAAATGTGTCTCGCCACTGGGAGCACTGCCGGAATGGCCCGCGTGGAGTTGCGACTCATCGACCACTTGCAGGCTTTCCGGTGAGAAAGCCTCGTGCAACTTGTTGGTAATAATGTCTCTGGTAGCCATGATGATTCACAAGCCATACGAGTGCGATCTTGTCCCGTCAATGCCTGAGAACTTGGCCCGAGAACTTGACCTGAGAGCTTGCGCTATTCGTATGTCAAGACTTGAAGGTTGTCGCGTTGCGTAGTCAAAGTCAGCCATGCCGATCGATTCATCCAAATTCTTCGATTCCATCCGCGTCAAGCCGACCAAGGGGAAGCAGACAGCGCAGCCGCGCGAGACCGTGGTCAACTGCGAATGGCCTGGCTGCAAGAACAAAGGTTCACATCGTGCGCCAAAAGGCCGTACACGCGAATACTGGCATTTCTGCCTGGATCACGTCCGTGAGTACAACCAGTCCTATAATTACTTCTCCGGGATGAACGCGGAGGCAGTCGCGCGCTATCAGAAGGATGCGCTCACCGGACACCGTCCGACCTGGAAGATGGGTGCCAATGGTGGCGTCAAGAAGGGGGCAGCGGACGCCGATCTCGACGGTGCCTTCGATCCGTTCAGTATGTTCAACGAGATCAATGGCAGGACCGGCTCTCGGCCCGGGCCTGAGGCCCAGCCGAAAACCGAGACGCGCAAGGTCATGAATGCCGAGCGCAAGGCGCTGCAGGTGATGGGGCTCGGTCCCGATGCCACGCTTGCCGATGTCAAGGTCAAGTACAAGGCGCTGGTGAAGCAGCATCATCCCGACGCCAACGGCGGCGACCGCTCCACCGAAGACCGCCTGATCGAGATCATCAAGGCGTACAACTATCTGAAGACTGTTGTCCGCGAGGCCTGACGCACGGGTGCGGAGGTCCTCACAGCTTGCGTTTCTTCGCGAAAATCAAATAGAGCCTATGCCTGGGGCCCGGCTGGCGCAATTCCACGGCTGCGCCGGCGGCGAATGATTCGGATCGCAAGCGCGAGGATGGTTGCACCGGCCACCACAGCGATTATCCAGATGTGCTTTCCGACGTGGCCATGATGAGGAAAGCCTGCATAGGTGTGCAGGAGTGAAACTGCGGCGGCACCCGGCAGCACATGCACTGGAGCCCAGACCAGGACTGCCGGAACATTGATCGCGAAGAAGCGTCCCGGCGACATGCCGAGCGCCCCGGCTGTGAGCGGCACAAAGGCGCGTACGCCCGGCACGAAGCGCGCGAAAAATACGGCCCAGGTTCCGAAGCGGCAAAAAAAAGCCTCGCTCTCCTCGACGACGCGAGGATGGCGGGTCAACGGCCATGTGCAGAGGATGTCCTGTTTGCGACGATGTCCGACCCAATAGGCCGAACCGTCTCCCAGTAAAGCGCCGACGGCCGCCGACAACAGCACCCATTGCAGTTTCAACTGCCCGCCCGGAACCATTGCGCCCAACGCCATGATGATGGTCGAGCCCGGGACGACCGCGCCTAACACCGGAACGGCCTCCAGCAGCGCGGCCAAAAAGAGGGTCAGATAGGCCTGCCACGGATGCGTCGCGACATACGATATCAGGGGATCGAGAAAGGACAGTGATGTCACCTCTGTTTTCCTGCGTGGGCGATCAGGGCGGACCTCGGACGATTATGAAAGTCTGCAGAGGGGGCAAAAGTGCCAAGGGAGGCGGCAGGTTGCCGTTCCTGGCGTGAAATTTGCGCGATTTGGCAAACGGGACAGATCCGCGGCCCTGGTTCCACTGTCTGGCGCGCCTGAACGCGTTTGTGTGTCGCCTGGCCCAACAGTGGCGGCAGGCCCTTTGTCACGTGCGAGCGCGAAGAAGTCACACCGGACGATCGCTGTCGCGAAAGTCGGGAATTATGCGATCAGGTTTGCACAACGTATCCAAACAATCCTGCAAGACTGCCGTTATGCGTCAAACCAAGGGCTAAGCGTGGTAGGACGCCGCCGGGCATCACGGTGCCCTGCGGCCAAGCCTCTTCGGGCAGGTGGGACAGCTCCTTCGCATCGCCGACACGGATGAAGGCCTTTGCAGTAAATGCCGGGTGTTGGTTGAACCAAGCGGACATTGCTCGCCACGGCACAAAATATCTGGATACAGATTCTGCTCCGTCGAGGGCGACTTCTCCCCACCATACGGTGTTCTCGGCAAAAGGTTCGACCGTGATCGTTACGGGCGGAAATAACGTACCGCCGAATCGCTCCCGGATAAGAGCCTCGTCGATGGCTATGGGTTTTGCCGATCCTGGCGGACTAACAATAAAGAAATTACGGAAAACGTCGTCGGATTCCGATCCCATTCCGACGCTGACACCTGCCATCAAATGAGCGGCTTCACTGGACAAGCGCTCGCATAAAGCAAGTTCCGCCGTGTTCAACGCATGAGCAATGCTGTCGGTGCCACGGGCGATTGTGCCATCGCGATAAACAACAGCACGGCGCGAAATGATATTATTGGGCCACTCAGCAACGGCCTCTCCCACGTCGTAGTTGTTCATGCATTCGCTGATGACAGCGAGCCGTTGCGGATCGGGAGCGTTCAAGTTGATCATGTGTTGGTCCGCAGTCTGGGCGCGCGCCTTATATGGCGCGCCGATGCAGCCGAAAGCCGCGGTCGCCTTGAGAATCGCGCGTCGAGAAAAGTTCATCGGGGTTGCGCCGCCACCATACTCACAGATTAATTCGGTTGCCACCTTTCGGCAACGACTCGCCCCGAGTTGTCACGACAGGGGATTGACCGCGAGACGCGTCAATCCGATAGATTGCATTGAATGATTTTGCGTTAGACTTTTGCGAGCCGTAAATTGACGATCGGCTGTTCGACAAGGCAGCCATTGGAGTTCGTTGAACCGTCGACAGCGCCTGGGGGCCGAATGTTACAATCGATGGGCGCGACATATTGGGTGCGCGCGATATCACTTTCAATATTTCTAGGGCTGCTTGCGAGCGTTGCGACCAACGCTCAGGAAAAGCCGGCAGAAGGCGCCGCCGAACAAACGAAAGGGCAGGCTCAGGAACTCATTCAGCAAGCTTTGACGGTCTACCCTCCTGCCGGTGACTCCGTCTATGTTGACCGAGATGGCGTCTACGAGCCCCCCGAGGACGCGCAAGGCCGGGATGCGCAGGAGGCGCGGCGGCTCATGGAGCAGGCCGCGGGCGCGGGCAGCGAGAAGGCTCAAGCCTTGCTTGGTTACATGCTCGAGGCGGGGATCGGAGGCCCCCAGGATTTTTCGGCCTCGCGCCGTCATCTGGCCTTGTCCAGGGACCGGGGCGCGCTGTGGCGTTTGGGCTATCTGGTCGAGCATGGCAAGGGCGGCCCGCCTGATCTTGAGCGCGCTCGCGAGTTGTATAAGCAATCGGGCAAGCTTGGCCAGATTGATGCCCTCTATGAGTATGCGCGCATGGTTGAATTGGGGATTGGTGGACCAGGCGATCCGGAAAGGGCGCGCAAGCTTTATGAAGAAGTGGTGGAATGGTGTCATGGCGACGGGGCTGATCGCTACAGCATGATGCTGATGCGCGGTATTGGCGGCCCGGTCGATCACAAGCGTGCGGCCCAGCTGCAGCTGCGAGCCGTCACTTGCAACAATAAGAAGTATTTCCAGGTGCCCGTTGCGATCGCAAATCCGCAGCTGCTTGACCGCCAAATGATACAGGAAATGCAGTTGCTTCTGGAAAAGCGGGGCCGCTACCAGGGGCCAACGGATGGTCAATACAACGAAGCATTGCGCGCGGCCTTGCTTGAGGTCTTTAAGTAACCTGCGATGGGGCCAGCGCTATTTCCCGCGCCAGCGAGGGTCCATGCCAATCAGATGCCAGAGATCGCCCTTGCGACGAAAGCCCACGACTTGCTCGTCATTGACGCTTTCTTGATGGTAACAGAGACGCGCATTGTCGCCTTCCACGATCAGCAACCATAGACAGGCATCGTCGCCATAAGGCCAGCCGGGCCGCGCAAAGAGGAATGTGCGGGCCGCAGCATCGAGTTCGGCCAATTGCGACAATATCGATCTTGCCGCCCTGAGCGCCTCAGGCTGGGCCGCCTCGCCTGCGAGCGGCAGGGAAAGGAGCGTCTCACCCTCGTCCAAATCGAGGGCGAACTCCACTTTCGTTTCATCCTGCGTCGGCTGCGCAGCGTCAAACAGCGTCAGATAGTAGGATGCCGGCCTGGCGAAGCGGCGACCGCTCATGCCGCATCATCCCTGCCGAGCGCTCTGTCGACCAGTGTGAGCAATGGCACAAACACGATGAAATAGGCGAAGTAGAAGGCCGTCAGCGTAAACGAGGGAAGTTGCAGTTGCCAAAAGAAATCGCTGCGTCCGATTGTAGACAAAATTACAAAGGCGATGATCAACAGGCTCGTCGCCAAGGTCAGGATGATGCGCGTTGGCAGCTGGCGAGGGCGCGGCAGGAGTGTGACAAGGAGCGGTAACAACGGCGCTATCCAGAGGACGATGGAGCCTGCGCCCTTGGTCGGCATGCTTCGTATCATCTGGAACCATGGTGTGATGTACCATTCCGGCATGATATGCGGAGGCGTTTGCGAGGGATTGGCCAGGAACAGATTGTCTGGGTTGTCAAACGGAGCAGGCCAAGCCATCAGCCAAGCGACAACCATGCTGCCTGCAAGGATGGCGGCGCAAAGCGCGAAACGCGCAGACCACGATATGGTGGACAGCCTCGCCACCACACGACGCCGGGCAGCCAGAAGTACGCCGCAACTGAAGCTCACGACCGCTCCCGCCACCATGCCATGCAGCAGTATCAGTTGGAGTGGCCGTGGGTGCCACATTACTGTCTGGAACAGCCAATCGCTGAGCGACGGAAACCAATATGTAAACAGCCCGATCATCACAAGACTAAGCCAGTAGTCACCATGCAACAGGGTCGCCATGGTGCCGCTGAGTGCAACGAAATTTGCCGCCCATAAGCAGCCCGCCCAACAGAGCCAAGCGAGGCGGCGACCCTCTCCGAAATCGAAAGCCAACAGGGCAAGCGCAAGGCGCAGATAGGTAAGCCCGAATAGGATCGTCACGCCGCGAGAATGCACATAGCGGACAAGCCAACCATCATCCCCTCGTGGGATGAGGTCGTCACTGTCCAATATTGGGACTGTTGGATACCGCGTGGCGGCCAGACCCGTCACCACGAGAACGATCAGCGTCATCGCCAACAGCGCGATGAATGTCGCATCAACGCTCAAGATCATGGCCGCAGCCGTTTTCCGGGTTGTCTTTTCTTTCAATTCCATGATCGCCACAATCTTAATGAGCGAAGTCGTGCATAACCGCACCCGCGCGGAGCGATCAAGCTGCGGTGACGTGCCCCTCCTGCGCTCGGGAACCGGCCCTGCCTCACGACAAGAGGTTGCACGGAGGTTGAGCTCAAGGACTTCCGGACCGGCCGCTCGGGCCATCCACGCTATGCAAGTGCGCAACGGGACGGGATCAAGCAGACCTGGCAAACAGACCTGGAGGGTGCTGGAGGAGCTGGAAGTGCTGCAGGAGCCGGCAAGGCGCTACTTTCGGCACAAAATTTGCGCGTAAATCGCAGGGCAGCCTTCCAGAAATTGCGTTTCTTGCATATCTATATGAAAAGACGGGCGAATTTTGATTGGCCTGCGGGCTTCTGCCGGCCCCTGGTCTCTGATAGGTTCGCCTCTAGCACCGTCTCTTTGTTGGAGCGTGATTTTTTCGTGCAAACGCGTGTCGCGTCTGTCACGAAGCAAGACTGGTTCCCACGTTTGCAGCGACAAACGCATAGCGTTTGCGCGGGGATTACGCTCTGACCGCAACCAACGCGCAAATATGGTTTCGGGATCGCCCGGGACCTCGGAGGATGAATGTCGACCGCCACGCTGTCTAAAGTTGAGGAAGTTAACGGCTTGCCCGACATGAAGGTGTCGGTGCGTCAGGTATTCGGGATCGATAGCGATCTCGAAGTGCCGGCGTATTCGGAAGTCGATCCGCATGTGCCGGAAGTTGACGCCGACTACCGCTTCGATCGTGCGACCACGCTCGCCATTCTTGCAGGCTTTGCCAGGAATCGCCGTGTCATGGTGACGGGCTTTCACGGCACAGGCAAATCGACCCATATCGAGCAGGTCGCAGCAAGGCTGAACTGGCCCTGCGTGCGCGTCAACCTTGACAGCCATATCAGCCGCATCGATCTCGTCGGCAAGGACTCGATCGTAGTCAAGGATGGCAAGCAGGTCACTGAATTCCGCGATGGCATCCTGCCCTGGGCCTTGCAGCACAATGTAGCGTTGGTGTTCGACGAATATGACGCCGGCCGTCCCGACGTGATGTTCGTGATTCAGCGTGTGCTCGAAGTCTCCGGCCGCCTGACGCTTCTGGACCAGAACAAGGTGATCAAGCCGCATCCGGCTTTCCGCCTGTTTGCGACAGCCAACACTGTCGGCCTCGGCGACACGTCGGGCCTCTACCACGGCACCCAGCAGATCAACCAGGGTCAGATGGACCGCTGGTCGATCGTCACCACGTTGAATTACCTCAGCCATGACGAGGAAGTGGAGATCGTGCTCGCAAAGGCGAAGCACTATCGCACCGAGGCCGGCCGTGACATCGTCAACAAGATGGTGCGGCTTGCTGATCTCACTCGCAACGCGTTCGCCAATGGGGATCTGTCGACGGTGATGAGCCCGCGTACGGTGATCACCTGGGCGGAAAATTCTGACATCTTCGGCGATATCGGTTTTGCCTTCCGTGTCACCTTCCTCAACAAGTGCGACGAGCTGGAGCGTCCCCTGGTTGCTGAGTTCTATCAGCGCTGCTTCAACGCAGAGCTGCCGGAATCGGCGGTCAACGTCGCGCTCAGTTGATCGGAGCAACTGTAGGGTGGGCAAAGCGAAGCGTGCCCACCCTTCCGCTCTGTCAGTGAGGAGTGACGTGGGCGCGGCGCTTCGTACCTTTGCCCACCCTACGATTTAGATCTATCCCCGCGGCCTGATCCGCCATTGGTTTGTGAAGTCGCTATGAGCATATCCAACTCCAAGTTTCGCGGGACCAAGGAAGCGCCAACCGAGCCGTTCAAGCGTGCGGTGGCGGGATGCATGAAGGCCGTCGCCGGGACTCCGGAGCTCGAAGTGAGCTTTGCGGCTGAGCGCCCCGGACTTGCGCCGGGCAAGGCGCGCCTGCCTGAGCCCGCGCGCAAGATGACCAAGCGCGATGCGGCGGTGTTGCGGGGGTACTCCGATTCGATGGCGCTCAAGCTCGCCTGTCATGATCCCAAGCTTCATCGCAAGCTGATGCCGGGAAATCCGCAGGCGCGGGGTGTGTTCGAGGCGGTCGAGCAGGCGCGGGTGGAGTCGATCGGCGCGCGCCGCATGGCGGGCGTGGCAAAGAACCTCACGGCGATGCTCGATGATCATTTCCATCGCAGCAAATTCGACGAAATCACCGACCGCGCCGATGCGCCGCTCGCAGATGCGCTCGCGATGCTGGTGCGGGAGCGGTTGACCGGCATGGCGCCGCCGGCGGCCGCGAAAAAACTGGTCGAGCTCTGGCGCCCAATTCTGGAAGACAAGATCGGCCCGCGGCTCGACCGGCTCGACCGCCTGGTCGAAGACCAGACCAGATTTAGCGATGCGGTGCATGATCTTTTGTCGGCGCTCGATCTCGGCGACGAACGCGATGCGGATGCCGATGAGGAAAGTGATCAGGACGACGACCGCGACGGCGAGGCCGATCAGTCCGGTACCGAAGGCTCCGCCGATTCCGATGCCGCACAAGAGATGAGCGCCGAGCAGGCGCAGGGCTCGGCAGAGGAGATGAGCGAAAGCGCGGCGATGGAAAGCGCGGAGGCTTCGTCCTCTGATGCGATGGACGACGGCGAACTTGGTGATGACGAGACGCCGGGTGAAGCGGCGCGGCCACGGCGTGGGGCCAATGAGCCGCACGGGCCTGAATATCATGTCTATGCGCCGAGGTTCGACGAGGTGATCGCGGCCGAAGACCTTTGCGATCATGACGAATTGGAGCGACTGCGCGCCTATCTCGACAAGCAACTCGCACACTTGCAGGGCATAGTTGCGCGGCTTGCCAACCGGCTGCAGCGGCGGCTGATGGCACAGCAGAACCGCGCCTGGGACTTCGACCTTGAGGAAGGCATTCTCGACCCTGCGCGCTTGTCGCGCGTGGTGACTGATCCCTTCCACCCGTTGTCCTTCATGCATGAGAAAGAGGCGACCTTCCGCGACACCGTGGTGACGCTGCTGTTGGACAATTCCGGCTCAATGCGCGGCCGCCCGATCACGGTGGCGGCGACCTGCGCCGATATCCTCGCGCGCACGCTGGAGCGTTGCGGCGTCAAGGTCGAGATCCTTGGCTTTACCACTCGCGCCTGGAAGGGCGGCCAAGCCCGTGAGGCCTGGCTGGCCGCAGGCAAGCCTGCGAGCCCGGGGCGGCTGAACGACCTCCGCCATATCATCTACAAGGCGGCCGACGCGCCATGGCGTCGCGCTCGGAAAAACCTCGGCCTGATGATGCGCGAGGGCCTCTTGAAGGAGAATATCGACGGCGAGGCGCTGGATTGGGCGCATAAGCGTCTTCTGGCGCGTCCTGAACAGCGCAAGATCCTGATGATGATCTCCGACGGCGCTCCGGTCGACGATTCAACGCTGTCAGTCAATCCGGGCAATTATCTGGAGCGGCATCTGCGCCACATCATCGAGGAGATCGAGACGCGCTCGCCGGTGGAACTGATCGCGATCGGCATCGGTCATGACGTGACCCGCTGGTATCGTCGCGCGGTGACGATTGTGGATGCCGAGGAGCTGGGCGGTGCGATCACCGACAAGCTCGCGGAGCTCTTCAGCGAGACGCATGTTGCGCCTCCCACGACGAGCCGCCCGCGCCGCAAATTGCATTCGTGACAGCGCGCTATTCCCGCCGCGATTTTATTGGTCATGCGGTGGTGGGATTCTCCACCATCGCTACCTCCGGACTGGCTC
>JGI24705J35276_12237624_pt1 | contig 12156 bp, 9 predicted proteins | sample TergutNt197P4_FD_35276 | JGI IMG/M metagenome (IMG submission 35276)
CGCTCGGCGCTTTCGAGCAGGACACCGAACGCATCAAGAGCATCTGTGGGTGGCCCTGGATTGTTAAGTGCATTTCTAATGCGAATGAGAATGAAGCGCACCTTGGCCAAATCCTGGCTGTTTCGCTACATGCGCCGTGGCAGGGCGCGGGGCATGGGCCATTGCACACCATTTCGCTGGCCGAAGCGCGCGTGAAGGCGCTCGATTGCCGCAAGCAACTTCTCGATGGCGTGGATCCGCTCGATGAACGCCGTTCGCGGCGCAAGGCGGCGCGTTTGGCGCTTACCACCTCTTTGCCTTTCAGCGAATGCGCCAGCCAGTACATTGAATCGCATCGATCTTCCTGGAAAAGCCAGAAAACATCACCCAGTGGCAAAACACCCTCGTCCGCTACGCCTACCAGATCATGGGCAACATGCCCGTGGCCGAGATCGACACTGATGAAGTCATGCGCGTGCTGGAACCGATTTGGACGACCAAGACCGAAACCGCCTCGCGCCTGCGTGGCCGCATCGAATTCGTTCTGGCTTGGGCGGCTGTGCGCCGCTACCGTGGGGAAACCAACCCCGCCCGCTGGAAAGGCCATTTGGATCAATTGCTGCCCAACCCTTCCAAAGTACAAAAGACCGTTCATCACGCGGCCATGCCCTATGGCGATGCGCCGACCTTCATGGCGACGCTCGTGACGCAACAAGGTCTGGACGCCGCCGCGTTGCAACTGGCGATCCTCACAGCCAGCCGCACCAACGAAGTCCTCGGCGCCAAGCGTTCAGAATTCGATCTGGCGGCGGGCCTGTGGACCATTCCAGCAGGACGCATGAAAGCCGGACGCGAGCATCGCGTGCCACTTTCGAGCGATGCCGTGGCGCTGGTCAAGACTTTGCTGGAAGCCAGTAGCCATGAATTCGTGTTTCCGGGCCAGAAAAAGGGCCGGCCTTTGTCGGACACGGCAATGCTCAATCTACTCAAACGCACGGGGCACAACGACCTCACGGTTCACGGCTTTCGCTCCACGTTCAAGGATTGGGCGCGGGAAACGACCCATTACCCCAATGAAGTCTCCGAAGCGGCCTTGGCGCACGTCATTGGCGACCAGACCGAGGCGGCTTATGCGCGGGGCGATTTGTTCAACAAGCGGGCGGGGCTGATGCAGGATTGGGCGGATTATTTGGCTGGGCGCAAGGCGGCATGAGCTTCGCGGTCGCGGTGCGGCAATGGCGCAGTCCCATTGCCGTGCCGCGTTGTGTCTGCCATGCGGTGCGGTGTCCCGCAACAGCGACAAGAGCGCAGTTTATTGATTGCTCACGCTCCAATGTTGTGTATGCGAACAGTACCTGGTTTAGCGCAAGACCAGCACAGGAATTTCAGAGTGCGTCAATACCTGCTGAGTCTCGCTGCCGAGCAATAAGCGTTTGACACCTTTGCGTCCGTGGGATGCCATAACGATCAAATCGGCATTGTGCTCTTTGGCAACGGCGATCAGTGCATCGGACACATCATCGGATCTAGCAACTATGGGTTCGACCTTGATGCCTTGCACAGCACCAGCTTCCCTGACGGCCTCGACGACTTCATGCCCTTCGCCGCTCCAATGCTTTTCCAACCGATCGACGTCTTCCGGAGACAGTGGAGTGGTACCTTCGAAATAGCTCTGCGGGTGCTGCGGCACCACTTTCACTGCGATAAGTTCGGATCCCAGCCTTACAGCTAAAGCGATAGCACTGTTTACAGCTTTCTTGGAGAGTTCAGAGCCATCGGTAGCCACGAGTATACATTTATACACAATGAAGTTTCCTTGAAAATCTAAAAATAAAATTGCACTTCATGAATGCAAACAATGGAAATTGCAATCTGAGAATGATGTAAAAAATGACCTGCCGATCACGACTGCATTGCAAAATTTCTTACACCGCGCTTGAGTTACCATATTTTTACTAAAATAAGTGTCGGAGGCCGATACGCAGCATTGTCTGCTGATTGCTCGACGATGCAGCCGCTGTCGTAGGCAGGGTACCTTCGCTATAAATGCCGTTAATCAAGGCATTCGCGCCGTTGTTTGCCATTTGATAGGTCATGGAAAAATAAGCAGTAGTACGTTTGGAAAAACTGTAATTTACACTTGCGCCAAGTTGGTTTGCGTGCGTGTTGAACAGGACGCGATTTCCTTTCATATAGGTGTAGGCAATACCCGTTGACCAAGCGTTGTCGAATGGATAAAAAACTCCGAAAGAAGCCTGCCAGATCGCAGCGTGATTAATAATATTGCGCGTAGTAGTGGCATCGGCGATAGCTAATAATTTCCCGAATCGATAGTTTCCTCCCGCTCCCCAAGTTCGGAACCCGGCGTGGGTTCCATCCATGCCAGTAATGGCGCGCACGGCTGTATAGGCGAGGCCAATGCACCACGGATCGCTCTTATAATTTGCACCGAAACTAAGAGTATTACCTTGGTTTGAACCTTTCTCGCCAAAGCCGTACATAATTCCAGATGAAAACCCGCCAAGTTGAGGCGTTGTGTACTTAATAGCGCTATGCACGGATTCCTGTGCTGTTCGGTCCCAGTCGAAATATCCAGCGAACGGACCGTAGCCTGGATGGTTCAGCCTTGCGAATTGCGCCGGTCCGGTGGGATAATTTGGCAGGCCGCCCGCAAATTTGGCTGGAACAAGGTCGGCCATGGTCAGTGAATCGTTCATGAAATCAAATTGATCACCAAACTTGATCGAGCCAAATTCTCTGGTTTCAAAGCCGGCCCAGGCATTGCGCCCGAATACATTACCAATTGCTGCACCATTGGACACCGCGAACTGTGATTCCAGATCGAAGATAGTCTTGGCGCCTCCTCCCAGATCTTCTTCACCGCGAAAACCGAGAAAAGACGGAGCGCTAATGCCCGAGGCCATGCGCAGGCTGCTTTTGCTACCTATATTGGAGAACCAGGAGCCGCCTACATCTACGATACCGTAGATCGCAACATTGGAGCTTTGCGCATGTACCGTTGAAACCAGCAGCGCACCCAGTGCTGCAATTAAAATATTCCTTATCATATTGCCTCCAGAGACACAGTAAATGATTGAAAAATCGTAAAATAAGTCAAGATTCAAGAAAATTTTCTAAAATAGAAGATTTATCTATAGTCATATAGAACAAATTGAGTGCAATCAAGATGACCGTGATTTTCCGTTGTGAATTCTCCTTTGATGTAACGAGATATTAAGTAGTATGCGAGCGGAAAATTATTAGTCTCAACAACGGATACAGTAAAAAACTGACTGCCATTGCGGTAAAAATTTGAATCGGAATAATTTCTATAAGTATCTTATGCGCCAACACGGTAGACATCATCGTGGTAATTACACCAGACCAATTCACAAGTTCATTCTCTACCGAATGCTTAAAATCCCGGATACGGTTGACGATATAGTAATCAGCAACCATGACGCTAACGAAGGATGTGATCATCACGCCCAGCACTTCGATCCAGGCTTCCACCCAATTTAAAATGCCGAATGTAATCATCGTCAAAGATATAATATTGGCCAGTATGACCATGATAACCCGACGCGATCGAATGCCCAGAGCGTCAAAAAGGTTTGAAAGAGCCAAGGAACCGCTGTACGCATTGAGCACCTGAGCCTTGCCCTGCGCCAGAATCATCAAAATCACACCAATCCAGCCGCCAAACAGCAGGAATCCCGCAGTAACACCATCCGGACTCATCGCCAGTTTCTGAGCGGCATCGGGCGTCATGTGCATGACGGTTATATAATGCTCTACCAGTTTTCCCATGGCGGCATACATAAACACGGCACCGATGAATACCATGACGACAGTCATCGAAAAATTACCAATGATCACCGCCACGCCGATGGACTTCGAACTGCGCGCAAAACGCCCCAAATCAGCACCCACCATGGATAGGCCAAAGGCCCCCGCGATGAACAAGTTAATACAGAAAATAAACTTTCCGAAATCATCGGAGGTATGCATGCCTGCTAGGATTTCTGGCGGGAACAATGCTGAAAATGAGAATACATTCCCCGTATGATCAGCTGCTACCACGCGCCAAGTAATAAAAACAAGCAATCCAATGAAAACGACCAACGTGATCGAAGATACCTTTGAGACCACATTGAATCCATAAGCAGTCAGTAATATCCATGTCAAGGCCATGAGGCCATAGATGATCATCTGAGTACTCACCGTATCCTGCAAATTGAACGCAAAGCGAAAACCAGCGTATAATAATGTATTTTCAAGTGCTAAAAAACCGATCACCAAGGCACCGAGAATCAATGAACCGAGTGCGCTCCCGACTTTTCCGAATCCGTGGCGACGTGACATGACAGTACTGGACAGACCGGTCTTATAAGCAATATGACAACTAGACCACGCGAATATCGAGCCAATCACGGCTACAAATACGCCCGAAATCATTGCGATCTTCAGACCGGCGACAAAGCTCGCCAATGCACCGAAAAACATGATGACCAGAGTTGTTGCGATGCCTGCCGTATTCCAGGAAAGCATCAACCAGCCCTTACGCATGTTTTCTGGGACGGATTCCAATGCATGGTCTTCCATGCGTTCCTTGATGGCGCTCATTTGCTTGTCTCCTAGATATTTATATGGATTAAACGGAAATTACTGTCAATCAAAAATGGAAATAATATAAAACGATATATTAATATAAATTCAGAATCTGCGCATCTGCGCACACCTGCCACGATGCGCTGATACATCGATCATCAATGCGATTGAAAATTTTACGTCTACCTGGTCAAACCAAACAGGGTTACTTGTTGATCCAGTACACGCAATTTGTTTTTATCAAGCTTTCCCACGCCAGTTCGTGGAAGTGATTCCATAAAAATGATCTGCCGTGGAACTTTATAGGGTGCCAGTTGCGTTCGGCAATACTGCTTTACAGATTCGGCGTCCAACGCGCTGCCTGCTTTCGGCGCCACATAAGCCTTGAGCGATTCACCCTGGTACGCATCGCGAATGCCAACGACGGCCGCCTCCAGTATCTCTGGGTGCGCGAAGAGAACTTCTTCCACCTCGCGCGGATAGACGTTGAATCCAGAAACAATAATCAACTCTTTTTTGCGATCACAAATTGTGAGATAATCATCGGCATCCAAATATCCAATATCTCCGGTATACAGCCAGCCATCACGCATGGCAGCCGCTGTTTCTTGTGGACGGCCATGGTATCCGCGCATGTTCTGCGGGCCGCGAATGCGAATTTCGCCGGCTTGGCCTGCCGGCATGATTTGAGTGCCAGTCTCGATATCGACGATCTGGATTTCAGCTTCAGCCACGGCAAGTCCGACTGAGCCGGGTTTGCGGACGCCGTTGAGTGGATTGAAAGTGACGCCGCCCGTGGTTTCGGTCTGGCCGTAGCCCTCAAGCGTCGGCGCGCCAGTGACCTGCTCCCACTGTTTGAGCGTGTCTTCCGCCAATGCCGCCGAGCCGGAGTAACTGCACCTGAGCTTGGGAAACTTCAATTTCCTGAAATTTTCGTCGGCCAGCAAGCCGATGAACATCGTCGGTCCGCCCGACAGCAAGGTGATACGCTCGTTGGCAAGCGCGTCCATCACGCCCTTGATGGAATAGCGCGGCAGCAGCACCAAGCATCCGCGGCAGTAAATGACGTTGTGCAGACAAACCTGAATGGCGTAGATGTGGCACAGCGGCATGGCGCAGAGCAGCCTTTCCTGCTCCACCCGCGTAGGCACCAAGCTGTTAAGTTGCGCCTCGTTATAGACGACGGAGGCATGGGTAATATCCACGCCTTTGGGGTGCCCGGTGGTTCCGCCGGTGTACAGCAGCAAGGCGAGGTCGTTCGGCGACGGCAATGGCAGCGCATCCAAGGTTGCGCCCGATTGTCGGCCTTCGGTCAGGCGGCGCGCTGGCGGCGCGGCGCCTATGGCGATGCGGTTGGAAATGGCAAACTCATCAAATAACGGCATCAAATGCGGGGCAAGGCCCTCGTCGTAAATGACAGAAGCGGCTTCCATGTCGTTGAGCAATGGCCTCAACTCATGCGATGTGTACAGGGGGTTGAGGGGAGCCACCTGGGCGCCGGCGGTTTGTATGGCCAGCAGCGCAATGCACAGATCCACCGAGTTTCCAAGGACGACCGCGACACGTTGGCCGCGCACGCCCAGTGCGCTCAATTCCGAAGCCAACGCGGCAACGCACTGGCCGAACTCGGCGTAACTGAGACGGTCGCTGCCGCAGACCAGCGCTTCCCGTCCAGGCGCTAGCCGCACCGCATCGGCCAGCATGTGGATAGCGGTGGGGAAGAGGTGGGGTAAAACGGGTTTCATTGGTAGTCCACCAAGGTTTCGGCATCCAATCCGTCGATCCATGCCGCGCTTACGCTGGCTTGCGCTTCCAAGGCCAGAATTTCAGGCATCAGGTAGCGGGCGTAAAAGCGGGCCAGTTCGCGCTTGCGCCGGTGCAGCGGCAAATCTTCGGTGGCGGCAGCCGCCATTCGCAGCCACATCCAGCCGCTGGCGACCCGGCCCATCAAGGCCAGGTAGGCGGCGGCGCCTGCCTCGGCGTCGCGGTGTTGATGCGGCGCCTGCGCGAGATAGCGTTGCGTGACGCGCTCCGCACTGTCGATGGCGCGCGTCAGCGCTTGATGAATGTCGTCCAGTTCGGCTCTGCCCGCAGTCGCCGCCAGATCAGCGCGGATGCGGCGAATGAATTCCTGGCAGCGCTTGCCATCGTCTTGGATGAGCTTGCGCGTCACCAAGTCGAACCCCTGGATGCCGTTGGTGCCCTCGTAGATGGATGCCACGCGCAGGTCACGGACATGGCGTTCGACATCGGTTTCACGGATGTAGCCGTGCCCGCCGTGGCATTGCATGGCAAGGTTGGCAACCTCGAATCCGGTCGCGGTGAAAAACGCCTTGCAGATGGGCAGCAGCCATTGCGCCTGCTCGCGCGCAGTATCCCGCGTTGGCGCATCCGGCCCGGCATAAGACAGGTCCAGTTGCAGAGCCGTCTCGAACATCATGGCGCGCATGGCCTCGACCCGGGCGCGCATCGTGTACAACATGCGCCTGACATCGGCATGGTTGGTCAGCGGCACGGGCGGAGCGTTGGGCGCGCCGCCCTGGGGGCGGGTGGTTACGTAGGCCAAAGCCTTGGTCATCGCCGCGGCCCCGACGCCCACGCCTTGAGTGCCAGTTTCCAAGCGCATGACGTTGACCATGTCGAACATGGTTTTAAGTCCCTGCCCTTCGGGGCCGACCATGAAACCCTGTGCGCCCTCCAGGCTGAGTTCACAGGTGGGCGATGCGCTCAATCCCATCTTGTGCTCGATGCGCATCACGCGCACCGGGTTGCGTTCGCCAGACTGCAAAGCCGCATCTAATTTGAACTTGGGCACGATGAACAGGCTCAATCCCCGTGTGCCGAGCGCTGCGTCCGGGGTGCGCGCCAGCACCATGTGCAAGATTTGCGGCGTGAGGTCCTGGTCGGCGTAAGAGATGAAGATTTTGGTACCCGACAATGTCCATTGGCCGTCGCTTTGCTTCGTGGCGCGGGTGGTGATCCGGCCCACATCGGAGCCAGCTTGCGGCTCGGTGATGCAGATGGTGGCGGCCCATTCTCCCGACACCAGGCGCGGCACCAATTGATCGCGCACCCGTGGTTCAGCGTTGCCAATCAGAAGCCGCGCGGCTGCCCGGCCTTGCAGGACGAGCATGCTGAAGGCCATATAGGAGCCGGTCACCATTTCGCCTATGCCCGCTTGGACAATCAGGGGCAGCCCTTGCCCGCCGAACTGCGCGGGAAGATCCAACCCGAGCCATCCGGCTTCGCAATAGCGCTCGTAGCATTCCTTGAATCCGGGCGGCGTCACGACGCAGCCGTCCACGAAACGGCTGCCGACTTGATCGCCCGTGACGCTGGCCGGGGCCAACACCTCGGTGGCCAACAACGCGCCTTGCTCCAAGACGGAAAAGGCGGTCTGCTTGTCCACCTCGACGGCGGGCGCAAGGTTCAATATCTTTTCGAAATCGAAGACACGCTCAAGCAGGAAACGCATGTCCTCCAGCGCGGCAGAGTAATGTTCCATTTGTTTTAACCCAGACAGGGATTACCGATGGACAAAAGCCGCCTTGGAACGAGCGCCCTGGCGTTTGAAGTTCTCGATTCCGATTTTTGCGTCTTCGGTTTCCATGCAGCGCCCAACCAAAAGGGCTTCCAGTTCCAGCCCTTGCGTGAGCGTGCCTTGCGTCCCTTCGACAATGGCCTGGCACAGCAATGCATCAATACGGCGGCTGAAATAATCGATATCAACGTCCGGCAATTCCGCCGGGCAGTCAATCTTGCCTTTCGGCAATGCCTTGGCCTTTCTGGTTCCGGCGGTCAGTTGTTTGGCCAGCGCGATCGCGGCATCCAGCGGGTCGGCGGCAAGCTCGTCAACCAGCCCGATCATCAAGGCTTCCTCGGAGGAAACGGAAGCTGCCGTGCGGATCATCCGGGCGGCGGCCTCCACGCCGATCAACCGCGGCAGCCGTTGTGTACCGCCGCCGCCGGGAATGATGCCCAAGGTGATTTCGGGAAGTCGCGCCAACGTCGAAAGCCCCGCACGCGCCACCCGCGCACTGCAAGCCAAGGCCAGTTCCACTCCACCCCCAAAAGCCAAACCGTTCATGGCGCACACCACCGGTTTGCGTAGGGCCTCGACTTGCTCGGTCAGTATTTGGAAGTCTCGCGAGAAACGGTAGCCTTGCTCGGCGGTGCGGCACTTGGCCAAGGCGTCGATGTCGGCGCCAGAGACGAATGCCTTGACGCCATGTCCCGTGATAACCACGGCCGAAACGGACGGATCGACCTCGGCCTCTTTCAGCAGTCTCTTGAGTGAATCGACAACACCGGCATTGAGCGCGTTGAGAACGCGCGGACGCCGAATTTTCAGGACGGCGACATCACCGACGCGCGATCGCTTGACGTCGGAGAGCTTCCAACCGCCGTCCTTACGTGCCTGCTCCAGGCTTTGCGGCATCTTGAAGCCCGAGTGCGCAGCGCAGAATTTGGCCACCAGCGCATGGGCCTTCTCTATGCCCATTTCGTTCATCAACGTGAATGGGGCATGCATGTCCAGCGCGATATTGACCGCCATGCTCAGGTCGTCGATGTCCACGATGTTCAGATCCATGATGAACCCCACCAAGCCGAACAGGCAACCCAGGTATTCATCGCGGATGAGCGATTTTTTATCCTCGCTGACGGTGACTTGCTCTCCGCGCTCGGCGATGTCCCAGCGGGCAATGCCGCGTTGCGCTTTGTCCTTGAGCGAGGGCGGCGAGCGGAACCAGGGCATTAGCCGGTGGTGCATCTCGTCCAGTCCGTGGTCGGTGATCGGGTTGCCGTTGGCGATGCTGATGGCAGTGAAATGCCCCACCCCCATGCCCAGCGTGGACACGGCCACGGCGTCGATTTCCTTCTCGTTGCCCAACCCGGCTTCTCGGCACAGCACCGCACATTGAACCAGCCCCTCGAATATGGGGTCTACCGCGAAGGCATACGAACTGCGCACATGGATGGGCGCCTTGCCGATATCTTCGTAAAAACCCATCAGCAAATCGGCCAGCGCCGGATCGGTTTCTCCTCCGGGCACAACTTCAACGATCGGGTTGCGCTCGGCGGGGAAGAAGTAATGGGCGACGAGGCAGCGCGAGCGGTGCTTGAGCTGATCGAATATCAGCTCCGGGTGCATGTGCGAGGAATTGGAAAGAAAGATGCAATTGGGGGCGCAAATCTGTTCCAGTTGGGCAAAGATGCGGTGCTTGATGGCGGAGTCTTCCGTGGCGGCTTCCAGCACCAGTTGGGATCCAGCCAGCGATTGGTAGTCGATGGTGTAGCGCACACTCGCCTTGATCGTTTCGGCTTGCGCCTCTTTCAATATTCCGGTGCTGACCATCCGGTCGGCTTTGCGCTCGAATTTTTCACGCGCGCGCTCCAGCGCATCGGGCGCGATATCGACCAGTGCGATCTGTACGCCAGCCGGCGCAAGACTGCGCGCGAAATGCAAGGCGATGTCCGGACCAATGTGGCCGGCGCCGATGATGCCGATCTGGTTGATTTCCAGCGTTTTGTATTTGTAGCCCATGGGTTTCTTCCTCGGATATGTTTAAGCGTTACTGACTTCCAGCACGATCGCCATCGCCGTGTCGCCCGCGGCGCAGCCGGTAAACAGCCCCCAGCCGCCGCCGCGCAAAACGAGTTCCTCGATCAGTTCGATGATCGAGCGCGTTCCCATTGGCGCCTGCGGGTGTCCCCAGACCAGCGAACAACCGTAGTTGTTCATCGTCATGGGATCGACGCCGGTGACCTTGCCGAAACATAAATCGTTGACCGCGAAGGGGTTGTGCGTTTTGATCGCGTTCATTTGCGACAGCTCGCGCCCGGCTTGCTGCAAGGCGCGCTGCGCCGCTGGTATCGTGGCTTCGGGCATATAAGCCAGTTCGACGCGCGCCAGGCCGAAACCGTGAAGTCGGATCACTACCGACGAGTCAGTGGAAAGTTCTCGCGCCCGTTCGGGCGTGGTCACGATCAGTGCCGCGTTCCCATCAGCCGGATGCGTTTGCGCGCCGAAAGTCACCGTGCCGCCGGGCGTCACCGGCGCCAGCTTGGCTAGACCCTCGGGGGTGGAATGCGGTACGCCTTCATCGCCCTGAATGAGCACCGGGGCGCGTTTACGCGAACTCTTGCCCAGCGCCGGCACCTCAAAGGGCAACCGCATGAATCGCTTGAGGAAGGCGCTGTCGTTGACCAACGCCTCACGGTACTGCGCCTCACGGCGCAATACCAGTTCGTGCTGCTCGGCCATGCCAATGCCGTGCTTGCGGGCCACGTTTTCAGCAGTTTCGATCATCGAGTGACGCCCGAGCGGATCGCAACTGAAGTTGTCCAACATCCAGTCCTCGGACATTCCTGATCCGCCCGGACCACTCGGATTCGGGTAATACATATGCGGACTGTTGGAGGTGCGGTCGCAGGTCATGACCAGTGCGCATCCGGCCATGCCCGTCTCGATTTCCTGCACGGCGGCTAGCAGCGAACGCACGCCGGTCGCGCAAGCTTGCATCAGTGTCGGCCCGCCCACGCGGTCAGCGCCGATCATCCCCATCAGCCACGGCAGGCCGTAAAAGCAGTGCTTTTGCGGCACCGAAATGCCGAGTACGCCGTAATCAAACATCTTCGCGTCCCATTGGCGGCGCGCCAGTTCGTTGCGGGCGACATGGGCAGCAAATTCGATGCTGTGCAGATTGGCAAAACTGCCCTGCCAGCGAGTGAAGGGCGTACTCCAGTAAGCGCCGTAGGGTATCTGTGCCTTGGGTGTCATGGTTCTTTCGGTGTTGAAGTCGTCGAACAGGAATGCGTCTGCGATTCATGCGACCGCGGGAATCGGCGCTCCAGTCAGTTCCACCTCATCATCGCCCACGCGCATGGCGGCGGCAAACGCTTCGTGGATGGCGTCAAAAATCTTGCGTGGCTGCACGCAATCGCCAATCGAACTGGACGGAATGCCCAGCCGCGTCAGTGCCTCCGCAAATCCGGGCTGCGGGGCAAAGCCGGAGGACAGGACTATGCTGTCAGCAGCCAGTTGCAGCGCTTTGCCTGACTGGTCGGTGAAATAAGCGCCTTCGCCATTGACCTCGGTGATTTGCAGGCCGGTACGTATCTCGATGCGAAGGTTCGCCATTAATTCCAACAGTGCGGTGCGATTGGCGTGTTCGACCTCGATGCCCTTGTTACCGTCCTCGCCCATGAAGTCGGGGCGCCGGGTCACGATGGTCACCTGATGCTTTTGCTGGGCCAGATGCGCCGCCACCTCGCAGCCGACCAATCCGCCGCCGACCACGATCGCGCGCGAACCGATCTTCGTTTCGCCGCGCAGAACGGCGCAGCCATCGGCCACCTTGGCATGGTCTGAACCCGGAAAGCGGCGTGGCACGGGCGCGCCGCCAATGGCGACAATCACGTGGTCGAATCCGCCCCCAGCGAGTTCTTTCGGGCTGATCTCGCGTTGCTCGACGCGAATCCCGAAGGTTTTGACCCGGCGTTTCAGATGCGTGATGAGCAGCCGCAGATCGGTTTTGAACGCCGGCACGGAGCCTTCGATCAGCA
>JGI24705J35276_12237623_pt1 | contig 12154 bp, 11 predicted proteins | sample TergutNt197P4_FD_35276 | JGI IMG/M metagenome (IMG submission 35276)
CCAATCGGTATCGCTGCGGTTTGCGCCTTGCCCTGAACGCGAATCCATCGGTTTCATTGCGCGCCACCATTGATGTGACACGACACTAGGCCACTTCGCGGCAAGAAGTGCCCGTCAGCCGTCAGTGCACCAATTCGTCTCTTTTTTGTTACAAATGTTGCAAAAATGTTGCGCCACAGCGAAAAACATCGAACGACCGTGCTTTTTGGACTATACTTGCGAATGCGCGGTGAGAACCTCCTCACTGACGACAGTTGTCTCCTCCACCCCTTCAATAGGTGGATTCAAGCCCCGTACCGTCAGGTCCGGGGCTTTTTTTTGGGTGCGCCGCGCATGGTACGGCTCCGGCGCGGCTGGCGGGTTCGTATGATTGCTGCTTTTTCGGCCCCCTTCGCGCCATCATGTCATCGCTCTCTTCCACCCACGCCGCGCCGCCCGATTTCACCGACCATCTCAAGCGGGTGCTGACCGCGCGGGTCTATGACGTGGCGATCGAAACCAGCCTCGAACCCGCCCGCAACCTGAGCCGCCGGCTGCACAACAAGGTGCTGCTCAAGCGCGAGGACCAGCAGCCGGTGTTCAGCTTCAAGCTGCGCGGGGCCTACAACAAGATGGCGCACCTGACGCCGGAGCAGTTGCGCGCAGGCGTGATCTGCGCCAGCGCGGGCAACCATGCCCAGGGCGTGGCACTGGGGGCGCACCGGCTTGGCACGCGCGCGGTGGTGGTGATGCCGACCACCACGCCGCAGCTCAAGGTGGAGGCCGTCAAGGCGCTGGGCGGCGAGGTGGTGCTGGCCGGCGACAGCTATTCCGACGCCTACGAGCACGCCGTCAGGTTGCAGGACGAGCAGGGCTTGACTTTCATTCACCCGTTCGATGATCCGCTGGTGATCGCCGGCCAGGGCACCATCGGCATGGAAATTTTGCGCCAGCACCAGGGGCCGCTGGACGCGGTGTTCGTGGCCATCGGCGGCGGCGGGCTGATCAGCGGCGTGGGGGCGTACATCAAGGCGGTGCGGCCCGAGGTGAAGGTGATCGGCGTGCAGATGACTGATTCGGACGCCATGGCGCGCTCGGTGGCGGCGGGCGAGCGCGTGCAACTGGCCGACGTGGGCCTGTTCGCCGACGGCACCGCCGTCAAGCTGGTGGGGCAGGAGACTTTCCGCCTGACGCGCCAGGTGGCCGACGAGTTCATCACCGTGGACACCGACACCGTGTGCGCCGCCATCAAGGACGTGTTCGTCGATACGCGCAGCATCGTCGAGCCTTCGGGCGCCATGGCGGTGGCGGCGGTCAAGCAGTACGCCGCCACGCACAAGGCCAGGGGCGAGACCTACGTGGCCGTGCTGTGCGGCGCCAACATGAACTTCGACCGCCTGCGCTTCGTCGCCGAGCGCGCCGAGGTGGGCGAGGAGCGCGAGGCGTTGCTGGCCGTCACCATTCCCGAGGAGCGCGGCAGCTTCCGGCGCTTTTGCCAGCTCATCGGCCAGTTGCCGGGCGGGCCGCGCAACGTAACCGAGTTCAACTACCGCATCAGCGACGCCGGCCAGGCGCACGTGTTCGTCGGCGTGACCACCGCAGGCAAGGGCGAATCGCCGCGCATTGCCGCCGCCTTCGAGCGCGCGGGCTTTTCGGCCATCGACCTGACGCACGACGAACTGGCCAAGGAGCACGTGCGCTACATGGTGGGCGGCCATTCGCCGCTGGCGCAGCACGAGCGGCTGCTGCGCTTCGTCTTCCCCGAGCGGCCCGGCGCGCTGATGAAGTTCCTGAGCCTGATGCAGCCCAGTTGGAACATCAGCCTGTTCCACTACCGCCACCAGGGCGCGGACTACGGCCACATCCTGGTCGGCCTGCAAGTGCCCGAAGCCGACGACGCGGCGTTCCGGCGCTTTCTGCAAGACCTGAACTACCCCTGGGTGGAAGAGACCGGCAACCCGGCGTACAAGCTGTTTCTCAAGGGTTGACCGGTGCCCTGACCGGCGCTCTCACTGCGGCAGCCGCTGGCCCTGACAGCGCGTGGCCGCCCAGACCCGGCGGCATCATCGCCGGCGCGGGCCGCGCGGGGGCCGCGGCATCGCTGGCGCTGGAACGCGCTGAGAGCGGCGGCATCTCCAGCCGCGCCTGCTCATCGCCCGCCGCCAGCACCACGGCGCTGGGCGTGACCGATTGCAGCGTCCAGCCGCCTTCCACGCCCTCCAGCGCCGCGCCCGCGCGCACGGGCCGGGGCGGCTTGCCGTCCACGGCGATCAGCGCGGCGCCGTGGCTGCCCTGCGTGACGATGCCGCGCAGCGTCAGCCGGCTGGTAATGTCCGACGCCGGCGCGGCAGCGGTCGCGGAACCGGGCACGCCCAGCACCCGCCCCACGGCGCGGGCATCGGGCGCCGCCGCGCCCGGCAAAGGGCCGCCCGCCGCCGGCGCGTCCACCAGCGTCCCCCCGCCACCCGCCCGCAGCGCCCAGAACAGCGCGCTGCCCGCCGCCAGCGCCCAGACCAACGCCGCGGCCAGTCCGGTCGCCAAGCGGGGAGACAAACGCCACTTCATGGCGTGTAAACAAGCAGGAAGATCATGGACAGACGATTATCATTGAACACGCTCAAAGCTCACAGGCTGTATCCATGACCAAATTGCCCTCCTCCGTGGCACGGCTGCGCCGTGCGCTCGGCTTCACGCTGATCGAACTGATGGTGGTGCTGGTCATCATCGGCGTGCTGGCCGCGCTGATCGTGCCCAACGTGCTCGACCGCGCCGACGACGCCCGCGCCACCGCCGCGCGCACCGACGTGAACAACATCATGCAGGCGCTCAAGCTCTACAAGCTGGACAACCAGCGTTTTCCCACCGCCGAGCAGGGCTTGCAGGCGCTGGTGGCGCGGCCCGCCACCGCGCCGGAGCCGATGAACTGGAAGCGGCCCTACCTCGAAAAACTGCCCAACGACCCCTGGGGCAACCCGTACCAGTACCTCAACCCCGGCGTGAAAGGCGAGGTGGACGTGATGAGCCTCGGCGCCGACGGCAAGCCCGGCGGCGAGGGCAAGGACGCCGACATCGGCAGTTGGCAATAAGCGCCGTTCCGGTCATTCGCCATGCCCCGCGGTTTCACTCTGATCGAGTTGATAGTGGTGCTGGCCATCGTCGCGCTGGGCACGGCGCTGGCGGCGCTGGCGCTGCCCGATTCGCGCGGCACGGCGCTGACGCGCGATGCCGAGCGGCTGGCCGCCCTGCTGGAATCGGCCCGCGCGCAGTCGCGCACCGCCGGCGTGCCAGTGCGTTGGCGGCCCACGGCGGACGGCTTTGCCTTCGACGGCCTGCCGCCCACCGCCCCCAAGCTGCCCGGCCGCTGGCTGGACGCGCAAACCGCCGTCATCGGCAACGCGCCGCTGCTGCTGGGGCCGGACCCGGTGATTGGCGCGCAGGCGGTGATGCTGCACCCCGCCGGCGCCAGCCAGCCGCTGTTGCGCGTGAGCACCGACGGCCTGCGCCCGTTCGACGTGGAGCAACTCCAGTGACGCAGGCGGCCCGCCGCGCCGGTTTCACTTTGGTGGAAGTCATGGTCGCCCTGGCCATCACCGCCATCGTGCTGATCGCTGGCCTGAAAGCCACCGCCGCCCTGACCGACAACGCCGACCGCCAGGGCGCCGTGCTGCTGGCCCAGCTATGCGCCGAGAACAAGCTAATCGAGCTGCGCCTGGCGCGCCGCTTGCCGCCGGTGGGCGACATCAACAGCGACTGCGTGCAGGCCGGTCGCGCGCTGCAAGTGACGCAGACCGTGCGCCCCACGCCCAACCCCAACTTCCGCCGCGTCGAGGCCGACGTGGGCGAAAACGGCCATTCGATCGTGCAGGTGGTTGCCATCATCGGCAGGAACTGAGGCGGTTGATTCATGCATGAACGTTACGCCGCGCCCCCTCTGCCCAACTCCTCTCCCGCGAGGGGAGAGGGACTTGTCTTGCTCCCCTTTCCCCCTGAAAGTTGTCGCCAAAGGGAAAGTCAGTTACGCCCTCCCCCGCTGGGGGAGGGCAGGGGTGGGGGCCAGCGGCGTTTCCACTGGTACGGCTGTTGCCCCCATCCCAACCGTCCCCAAAAGGAGGAAGGAGCAAAACATTCAGCGCCGTTTTGCGACAGCCTCCTCGCGGGAGAGAGGTTCGGGAAGAGATTGCAAGCGTTTCCAGGCTGGATCAATCCGGCTTCGCTTCAGCGCGGCTTCACCCTGGTCGAGGTGCTGGTGGCGCTGGCGATCATGGCGGTGATGGCGGCGCTGACCTGGCGCGGCATCGACGGCATGGTGCGCGCGCAAGAGGCCACGCGCCGCTACAGCGATGACGTGCTGGCGCTGCAAGCCGGCCTGACGCAGTGGCGCGCCGACCTCGACGCCCTGATGAGCTGGCCGCGCGAGAACGGCGCCATGCCCTCCGGCGCCGCTGGCCGCCGCAGCCTGGCCTGGAACGGCAGCGTGTTGCGCATCACCCGCATGTTGACCGATACCCCCGCCGCCGGCCTGCGCGTGGTGGCCTGGACGCGGCGCGGCAGCGATGGCCAGTGGCTGCGCTGGCAGTCGCTGCCGGTGCTTTCGCAGACCGCCTGGATCGCCGCCTGGAACGAGGCCGCGCGCTGGGCCCAAGGTGCTGAACAAGGCGCGCTGCCGGGCGGCGCGCAGGCGGTCGCCGTGGCCGGGCTGCAAGACTGGCAACTGCTGTACTTTCGCAACAACGCCTGGACCAACCCGCTGTCCAGCGGCGCGGAAGGGGTGGACAACACCAACGCCCTGCCCGACGGCGTGCGGCTGACGATCACCCTGGCGCCCGGCCAGAGCCTGACCGGGCCGATGCAAATCGACTGGGTGCGGCCCGATTTCGGAGGCGCGCAATGAGGTTGCCGCGCCGCCGCGCCCGCCAGCAAGGGGCCGCGCTGCTGGCCGCCATGATCGTCGTCGCCCTGGTGGCTGCGCTGGCCGCCGCCGCGCTGTGGCGGCAGTGGCGCGGCGTCGAGGTCGAAAGCGCCGAGCGCGCGCGCGTGCAGTCGTCCTGGCTGCTCACCGGCGCGCTGGACTGGGGCCGGCTGATCCTGGCCGGCGATCTGCGCGAGTCCAGCACCGACCACCTGTCCGAACCCTGGGCCATGCCGCTGGCCGAGGCGCGCCTGTCCACCTTTCTGGCCGCGGGCGAGTCCAGCGCCGGCGCCGACCGCGACGCCTTCCTCTCCGGCCAGATCACCGATTTGCAGTCGCGCCTGAACGTCATGAACCTGGTGGCGGGCGACGGACAGCAGGCGAAGGCGCGTTTCCAGCGCTTGTTCCAGCAACTCGGGCTGCCCGCCAGCGAACTGGAGGCGCTGTCCAGAAACCTCGAACGCGCCAACGCCGCCATGCAGTCCAACAACACCGGCGCCAATGCCGCCGACGCGCCGCTGCTGCCGCGCCGCTACGGCCAGCTCGCCTGGCTGGGCGTCGCGCCCGAAACGCTGGAGGCGCTGCGCCCTTACGTCACCGTGCTGCCGGTGTCCACGGCCATCACGCCGGTCAACCTGAACACGGCCAGCGCGCTGGCGATCGAGGCCGCCCTGCTGATCGATCTGGCCGACGCCCAGCGGCTGGTCGCCGCGCGCGACCGCTCGCCGTTCAAGAACACGCAAGACGCCGCCGCGCTGCTGAACTCGCAACCCGACCTGACCTGGGCCAGCGTGCAGTCGAGCTACTTTGAAATCCGTGGCCGCCTGCGCCTGGACGACATGGTGCTGCAAGAGGTGGCCGTGGTGCGGCGCTTCAACGATCCCAACCGCCGCGGCGTCATCACCCTGTGGCGCGAGCGCGAATCCATCGCCGCGCCCTTGGCGGCGGCTGCCTACAATCGTCCCGAATGAGTCTGCTGCTGCTCGCCTTGCCGCCTGGACCGCCAGGCAGTTACGACTACGCCACCTCCGCCGATGGTCAGAGCGTGGCCGCGCACGGCCATGCCAGCGCGGCGCTGCTGCCGCCGGCCGGGCGCGGCGTGGAAGTGGTTGCCGTGGCGCCGGCCACGCTGCTGTCCTGGCGGCGGCTGGCGCTGCCGCGCAGCGTCGGCCCCGGCTCGCCGCGCCTGCGCGCCACGCTGGCCGGCCTGCTCGAAGAACAGTTGCTGGACGAGCCGGAGCAACTGCACTTTGCCCTCGACCCCGACGCCAGCGCCGGCGGCCAGGTCTGGGTGGCGGCGTGCGACAAGGACTGGCTGGCGGCGCACTTGCGCGCGCTGGACGCCGCCGAGCGGCCGGTCAACCGCATCGTGCCCGAGTTGCATCCGCGCGCGGGCGACCTGCGCCTGATCGTCACCGGCGAGCCCGCGCACCCCTGGGTGCTGATGAGCGGCAACGGCGTGCCCGGCGGCGCGCAAGCTCTGCCGCTGACGCCGGGCGCGCTGGCCTTGCTGGACAGCGCCGCCGCCGGCGAACAGGCCGAGCTGCTGGCCGAGCCCGCCGTGGCCGCGCTGGCCGAGCAGGCGCTCAACCGCCGCATCGTCATCCAGCCGCCGGCCCAACGGCTGCTGGCGGCCAGCCGCTCGCCCTGGGACCTGGCACAGTTCGACCTGGCCCGCACCGGCGCCGCACGGGCCGCCCGGCGCATGGGCGCGCTCTGGCGCGACTTCGTGCACGCGCCAGCCTGGCGGCCCGCGCGCTGGGGCTTGGCCTTGCTGCTGCTGGTTCATCTGATTGGCATCAACATCTGGGCGAAAAGCACGCAGCAAGAATTGGCCGCGCGCCGCGCCCGGATCGACGCCGCGCTGACCCAAACCTTCCCGCAGGTCAAGGTAGTGATCGATGCGCCGGTGCAAATGGCCAAGGAAATTGCCGCGCTGCGCCAGTCCACCGGCGCCGCCTCGGCCCGCGATCTGGAGCCGATGCTCGACGCCCTGGGGCAGTACACAACCGTTCCCGCCGCGCCGGACGCCATTGAATTCACGGCGGGCCAATTGCGCGTGAAAGGCGCGCACTTGGCCGCCGACGCACTGGCCGAGGCCAACCAGCGCCTGCGTCCGCTCGGCTACCAATTGCAGGCCGACGCCGACGGCGCGCTGCTGCGCCAGGAGGCTGCGCCATGAAGCCGGACGCCTTGACCAGCGCATGGCAGCGGCTGCACGCGCGCGAGCGCCGCCTGATCGTTCTCGCCGCCGCCATCGTCGTGCTGGCGCTGCTGTGGTGGCTGGGGCTGGCCCCGGCCTTGCGCACGCTGCGCGAAGCGGGCAGCCAGCGCGCGGCGTTGCAAGCGCAGGCACAGCAAATGCAGCAGCTCGCGCTGGAGGCCGCCGCGCTGAAAGCCCTGCCGCGCATGACGCGGCAAGAGGCGCAGCGCGCGCTTGCAGCCGCCACCGAGCAGCGCCTGGGCGCCAGCGCCAAATTGACCGTGACGGGCGAGCGCGCCAGCGTGGCGCTGAAAGACGCGCCTGCCGCCGGCTTGGCCCAGTGGCTGGCCGACGCCCGCGTCAACGCCCGCTCGACCCCGGTCGAAGCGCGCCTGACGCGCAGCAGCGCCAGCGCCCCCGGCGCCGCCGTGACCTGGAGCGGCACGCTCTCGCTCAGCCTGCCCAACCCATGAACGCATTACGCCGCCGCGCCGAACCCGGCGTCACAACCGCCAGCGCGCCGTGGGGCTGGGCGCTGGGCGGCGCCCTGATCGGCATGGCGCTGACGCTGATCGTGACCGCGCCGGCGCGCTGGCTGGCCGGGCTGCTGTCCAGCGCCAGCAGCGGCACGGTGCTGCTGGCCGAGCCGCAAGGCAGCATCTGGTCCGGCTCGGCCAGGCTGGTGCTGACCGGCGGCGCCGGCAGCCAGGACAGCGCCGCCCTGCCTGGCCGTGTGCGCTGGCAACTGTCGCCCTCGATCACCGGCCTGAACGCCCGCATCAGCGCCGATTGCTGCACGCGCGCCGCGCCGCTGGCGCTCGGCGTCAGTCCGCGCTGGGGCGGCGCGCGCCTGACGCTGGCCGATGGCCAGTCGATCTGGCCCGCCGCGCTGCTGACCGGCCTGGGCACGCCCTGGAACACCATTCAGCCGCAGGGCGAACTGGCGGCCAGCACCCAGGGGCTGCAAATCGAGTGGACGGCTGGCCGCATCCGCTTGCAGGGAAGCGCCGAAGTGACGGTACGCAACCTGTCCTCGCGCCTGTCCACCCTGCAACCGCTGGGCTCGTACCGGCTCGGCCTGCGCGGCGGCGACGCCGTGGCGCTGGAACTCGCCACGCTGGAAGGCGGGCTTCGGCTGTCGGGCAGCGGCCAGTGGGCTGGCGCCCGGCTGCGCTTTTCGGGCGAGGCCAGCGCCGCCCCCGGTCTGGAGGCGCAGTTGGGCAACCTGCTCAATCTCCTTGGCCATCGGCGGGGCGAGCGGGCCATCATCTCCTTTGGATAAGGCGCTACATTACCCCTAGCGTCATGTCACACCCATGCTGGTAGGACACGATACTGGCGTTTGCCGACACACAGCTTCATGGATCGCGCTTCTGACTTCCCTTTCGACCCGGCTGCCGCCGCCTGCCGCCGCGCGGCCCGCTCGATCGCGGCTGCCGCGCTGCTGGCCCTGGCCGCGAATGCGCCGGCCCAGACCGAACCAGCCGCCAGCCCGCCGGCCAGCGCCAGCCGCGCCAGCGTGACGCTGGACTTCGCCAACGCCGAAATCGACGCCGTGGCCCGCACCATGGCAACCCTGACTGGGCGCAACGTGGTGGTGGATCCGCGCGTCAAGGGCACGATGACGCTGACCAGCACCACGCCGGTGTCGCAAACCGAGGCGCTGCGGCTGTTCGCCACCCAACTGCGCACGCAGGGCTTCGCGCTGATCGAATCGCACGGCATCAGCGTGGTGGTGCCCGAGGCCGAGGCCAAGCTGCAAAGCGAGGCCGTTTCCGCCGGCCCGGCGCGCACCGGCGGCGGTGGCCAGATCATGACGCAGATCTTCCGCCTGACGCACGAAAACGCCAGCAGCCTGGTGCCGATCCTGCGCCCGCTCATCAGCCCCAACAACACGATCAACATCAACCCCGGCACCAATGCGGTGGTCATCACCGACTACGCCGACAACCTGCAACGCCTGGGCCGCATCATCGCCGCGCTGGACGTGGCCAACGCCACCGGCCTGGAGATCGTGCGGCTGCGCTACGCCGTGGCCTCCGACCTGGCGCCGCTGGTAGCGAAATTGCTGGAACCGGGCGGCAGCGCCAGCAGTGCGCCCCAGCCGGTTCAGCCCGCGCCCGGTCAAGGCGGCGCGGTAACCGCGCTCACGGTGGGCAGCAGCGACGGTTACCGCACCACCATCGTGCCCGAGCCGCGCAGCAACGCCCTTATCCTGCGCGCCGCCAACCCGGCGCGGCTGGCACTGGCCAGGACGCTGATCGAGCAGCTCGACCAGCCGCCCGCCGCTGGCCGCGCCGACGGCGCCAGCGGCAACATCCACGTGGTCTATCTGAAAAACGCCGACGCCGTCAAACTCGCCGCCACCCTGCGCGCCGCGCTGGCGGCGCTGCCGGGGCAATCGGGCAACCAGGCTGGCGGCGGCGGACCGGCGGCCAACAGCGGCGGGCTGTCAGCCAACCGGAGCAGCGGCACGGCGACGGCCAGCAATTCGTCCGACAACGGCCTGGCCAGCGGCCCCAGCATCGACGCCGCGGGCAACAACCAGCCCTCCACCGGCGGCCCGATCCAGGCCGACCCGTCCACCAACTCACTCATCATCAGCGCGCCGGAGCCGATCTACCGCGAGCTGCGCGCCGTCATCGACCAGCTCGACCAGCGCCGCGCCCAGGTGTTCATCGAAAGCCTGATCGCCGAAGTGCGGGTTGACAAGCTCGCCGATATCGGCGTGCAGTGGCAGGCGCTGGCGGGCAATGGCAGCAGCACCATCGGCGTGATCGGCACCAACTACCAATCCGCAGGCAACGGATCAGCCCCCAACATCTTCGACTTTGCCTCCCAGTTCATCGGCATGACCAGCAGCAAAGCCGACGGCATCAGTATCACCGGGCAGCCGGTAATGCCCAGCGCCGGCTTCAACCTGATTGCCGGCACGCGCACGCTCGGCATCCTCGCCAACTTCCTCCAGAGCACCGGCAGCGGCAACGTGCTCTCCACCCCGACGCTGCTGACGCTCGACAACGAAGAGGCCAGGATCATCGTCGGCCAGAACGTGCCCTTCGTTACCGGCAGCTATACCAACACTGGAGCCAGCACCACCGCGGTCAGCCCGTTCCAGACTTACGACCGCAAGGACGTCGGCCTGACGCTGCGCGTGCGCCCCCAGATCAGCGAGGACGGCACCATCAAGCTGGTGATCTACCAGGAAACCTCCAGCGTGGTCGACGGCACCGCCACCAACTCCAGCGGCCCCATCACCAACAAACGCGCCATCGAATCCAGCGTACTCGTCAACGATGGCGCGATTGTCGTTCTCGGCGGCCTGCTGGAAGACAACCTCACCGACAGCGAGAGCAAAGTCCCCGTGCTGGGCGACGTGCCGCTGGTCGGCAACCTGTTCAAAAGCCGCAACCGCCACTACGTCAAAACCAACCTGATGGTCTTTTTGCGCCCGGCGATCGTGCGCGACGCCGCCGCCGCCGAAAGCTACTCGCTGAGCCGCTACGACTTCATGCGCGCCGCGCAGCAATCCACGCAGCCCAAGCCCAGCGCGGTGCTCCAGATCAACGAAGGGCCGGTCTTGCCCCCGGTCACGCCGGTGCGCCCCGATGCCTGGACGCGCCCGGCGCCGCCGCCGCCCATGATCCAGCCGGCGGCGGGCGACCGCAACATCTTCGATTGATGCCAGGCCCATGCGCTACCCGCTGCCCTACGCCTTCGCGCGCACCGCCGGTCTGCTGCTGGAAGACGACGGCCACGGCCTGACGCTGTGGCACGGCGGCAGCCCCGACGCCAGTCACCTGAGCGAAGTGGTGCGCCGCTACGGCGGCGGCCCCGCGCTGCTGGCCTTGCAGCAGACCGACGCGCACGCGCTGGCGCAGCGCATCAGCAGCGCGTATTCGCAAAGCGAATCCAGCGCCGCCGCCGTGGTCAGCGAAGTCGAAAGCGATGCCGACCTCTCGCGCATCATGCAGGAGCTGCCCGCCGTCGAGGACTTGCTGGAAGCCGCCGCCGACGCGCCCATCATCCGCATGTTGAACGCGCTGCTCACGCAGGCCGCGCGCGATGGCGCCAGCGACATCCACATCGAACCCTACGAGCGCCACTCCAGTGTGCGCTTTCGCGTCGATGGCGCGCTGCGCGAAGTGGTGCAGCCCAACCGCGCGCTGCACGCGGCGCTGATCTCGCGCCTGAAGATCATGGCCGACCTGGACATCGCCGAAAAGCGTCTGCCGCAGGATGGCCGCATCAGCCTGCGGCTGGGCACGCGCGCCATCGACGTGCGCGTGTCCACCCTGCCCAACGCCCACGGCGAGCGCGCCGTGCTGCGCCTGCTCGACAAAAGCGAAAGCAAGCTCAGCCTGGAAGCGGTGGGAATGCAAGGCGACGTGCTACAAAAATTCGAGCACCTGATCGCGCAGCCGCACGGCATCATCTTGGTCACCGGCCCTACCGGCAGCGGCAAGACCACCACCTTGTACGCCAGCCTGGCGCGGCTGGACGCCCACCGCAACAACATCATGACGGTGGAAGACCCGATCGAGTACGACCTGCCCGGCGTCGGCCAGACGCAGGTCAACAGCAAGATCGACCTCAGCTTTGCCCGCGCGCTGCGCGCCATCCTGCGCCAGGACCCGGACATCGTGATGATCGGCGAAATCCGCGACATCGAAACCGCGCAGATCGCCATCCAGGCCAGCCTGACCGGCCACCTGGTGCTGGCCACCCTGCACACCAACGACGCCGCCAGCGCCGTCACGCGCCTGATCGACATGGGGGTGGAGCCGTTTTTGCTGTCGTCCTCGCTGCTGGGCGTGCTGGCGCAGCGGCTGGTGCGCAAGTACTGCGCTGCTTGCCACGGCGCCCCCACGCTTCGCGCTGACGCTGCTGCGCTGCCCCCCGAGGGGGCCGACCCCGCCTTGGGGCGGCCCGGCGGCGGGGTTCACATTGCCCCCACGCTTCGCGCTGACGCTACTGCGCTGCCCCCCGAGGGGGCTGACCCCGCCTTGGGGCGGCCCGGCGGCGGGGTTCACATTGCCCCCACGCTTCGCGCTGACGCTGCT
>JGI24705J35276_12237621_pt1 | contig 12151 bp, 9 predicted proteins | sample TergutNt197P4_FD_35276 | JGI IMG/M metagenome (IMG submission 35276)
TCCATGTATTGGTATGCACATTGAATGACCATACTTCACAGTTGGCCGTATCTTTCATTCCCCCTACATAAACAACTTCATTATTGAGCGAAAAACCTGCACGCAAATAAGCCGGGTCAGGCCCTGTCGGCTTTGGCAACCAATAATTAGACACAGCGTCGTACGAATAAAAGTCATTTTTTGCTACCAAACCGGTTTCAACACCACCTAACACATAGACTTTAGTATCATTAACCGCTGTCGACATCCATTTCATACTTCCTGCATCATAATGATTAAATCCAAACCACTTCGTTAATAACGGATTAAAACTCCATAAATTATTAATATAATTTGGACCAACATCACCACCCAGCAAATAACCTTTATCTAAAATCGTAAAATAAGCGGATGAGCCTTCAATACAAGGTTGACCATCATCAAACGAAGTTTTTTCCTGTGTAAAAACCGGAGGAGTATGGATTGTTTGAAGATTTCCATACGATGTACCGTTGCCATTGACAGCAAATGCACAGATAAAATAATTCGTATCTCCGCGTAATCCGGTAACAACATCTGTAATAAACGGATATGGTATGGCGCTTGCTGGAATAGGCGAGGTGATAAGCTCCACTACGGTAGAATTTTCTAAGCGGGGAGTTTGTGTTGTTGTTGAATAACAAACACCTATTCGTACAACATCACTTGCTCCCACATTGGTAATTCTTCCTCCAAAAATGGCAGAGCCATTGACAATGTCAGTCGGCTCCGGTACAAGTGTAACGATTGTCGGTATTGCACTGGGCGTATCGAATGTCACGGGATCAGAATACGTTATGCCGAATTCATTTTCTGCAAACGCGCATACACGATATGTTTGAATTGGATCAAGAGGCTGTATAAAAGCTATCATATCTCCCAGTCCATCTCCACTTATTGGAACTATTATCTTCTCATTCGCTATGGTAGGAATTTCCGAACTACTTTTAATCCAGCAAAAACCTCTTTGAATAAGTGTCGTCGCATCGCCGATACTTAATACGGTTGCTTCAACCCTTGCTCTATTTGATTCGGGAGTAATAGATTTAATATCACTCAGAATAGGCTTGCCTGAACCTGTTTCCAAATCTTTTATATCTCCTGTGAATATTCCGTAATTGTTTTTCACATAAGCTTGAATATGATAAATAGTAGAAGGCAATAAATTCGTAAGGTTGCATCGGAAAGTATCTCTTTCCGATATATTTGTTGTACTGATTATCGAATCTTTACTTGTTTTACCTTCCGGTGTATCATGCCATATATATATGCCATATTCCCGAATAGTACCCTCACCACGCGCTTTGATATATCCTCCTGCATTCGCGGTTGTTGCACGGGTGTATTCTGTAAAGATAATAGTTTCAACCGTACCTAATCCACTTTCTGTCCTAATCGAATCTTTCTCGCTGTATCTTGTGCCGGCTTTGTTTACGGCATATAAACAAAAGTAATAAGATGTAGCGCTTTTCACGTCTTCGGCTGTCAGATTGATCTCATCATTACTATCTGTCAGTGATTTATGCGAGTCTTTTTCAATATTTAGCGGCCAACTTGTTCCCCAGACAATTCCTCTTTCGGTCACAGGATATCCGTTGTGATGAAGTACTCTGCCTGTTATTGTTATGGTAGAAGCTGTGGCTCCTTTAGTTTCAACAACGCTCAATTCAGGCATATTTGCATTGGTAACATTTCCGACAGGTACTGTTTCGTCGTCTATGCACGAAAACAGCAAACCAAACAGTAAACAAACTGTGATATATATTATAAAAACACCTTGTTTCATTACGCTTAACCGTTAAAAGTAAACCCCCACTCCCAAATGGGGATACACAAATTTAAAACTCATCACACTTGCTCCCAAGGTGACATAAAATTTTCCGTTAATGGCATAAGTTCCATCCAGATCAACAGAAAACCCACTCATTGAACTATTTGTATCTTTTGCCCATCCTGTACTACCTGATTTATCAAAACCTCTGTCGTCTACTTTAATATATTCTCTGTTATATTTTCGATCCCAATAACCTACTCCTACCGAAACAAAAGTATTGTCAACGACCTTAATCATCAAACCCGCCGATCCTTTCAGCCAGGTTTCTTTCGTATTTCCCATGTCTCTATACATTACCCCCTCTTCTTCTTTTTCAAGCTCTTCTATTATTATATGATTATTTTTAACTTCACAATCATATTTAGCATTTTGAAAAGAAAGATTTGAACCGAAACGAACATACCATCCTACAGTTTTTCCCATTCCGCCAACCTGAATACCAAAAGGGGCTACTGCGGATGCATGGTAGCCTGCAAAAAATTTCATTTTTTCTTTTGGTATATTTTGAGCAGGAATAATGAATACAGGATTTCTGATTTGTTCTAACTGTTCTTTCCAATAATTGGCAGAAACCTCATTTATCGGCGTACCAATACCTTCGGAATGATATTCAATTATTTTTTTTATGGCGAGCGTATCTTTATTGTTAATGACAAGATCATTCAGGCAATTCAAACACCTGCCCATCGCGACTCGCATTGAAACGTGCATGGTAGAATCCACGTTCCAAATAGCAGTTAACCGATCGATGCTGTATCGATCACAATTAGCAACACCTTGTTCATACCAATACAGGGCAGTCTGATAATCTTTGCGTTCCAGTGCTTCATCACCCCTTCGGTTGTATTCAGTTTGTCTTTGTGCTTTCGCAAAAAAAGACACTAACAACAACAGACTTAATGTAATCAAATTCTTTATGTTTATTTTTTTAATATTCACGCATACCATTTCCATCTTTTATACCTTTATTGTTATATATATCATAAAGATGATCTGCACGTTCGAAAGCCATAGTATTGTTAGCTGCCGGCGCTACCCTCAAATATTCACACGGGATATGTTCCTCTCCTTTATTATCAATAGCGCCCCATCGGCCTGTGGATATCTTTCTAACGATAGTAAACTCGCCAAAAAATTCTAACACTTCATACAAAGCTTTGACTGCAATTATCCTGTCTTCTTCTTCAACCGTATCTAAATCTAACAATAATCGACGTACCTCCACTGTTGATTTCAATTCATTAGCTAAGTCAAAATCGGCTCTTGCCTCGATATAGTTTTTTTGCTCCATTTTTGTTTTTCCCGATGTTACTAATTCTTCATATTGCGTATCCCGTTCCTCTGTGGAAAGGGTATTTTCATCGGGAGGCGAAACCGGATTCTCCGGCAAAACAGTTGTATTTGTTGCATTTGTATTGTTCACATTCGGCGCAGTCAATTCGACGACCGGCGGCTGAGAGGATTCTTGCGTATTTTCTTCGCCGCCAACGATTTCCGTTTCATCCGTTTCATCCGATCCGGGATCGGGCATTGTGAGCCCGCTTGCAAAGTTTCTTTCCCCGTTAGATTTAGATAAATCCAAAAGATAAACCACGCCATAGCCCAAAAACGCAAAAATAAATATCAGCAAGGGAATCAATATTCTTCTTTTGCTTTTTTTCTTTCGGATAATTTGATGCGAATCTTCGGGTTGACGCACAAGCGTCTGCTCATCATCAACAGGTTGCGATGCGTCTGAATCCGACATCAATTCCGTTCCTTCATCATCATTGTTGTTCAATTGATAATCAACATCTTCTATCAATGAGTTGGAATCTTCCTCGAAGTAAGAAGGGATATCCAGCTCATTAATCATCGCTTTTATAGATTGATACCGGTGCTTCGGATTTACCTGCATGGCTTTCAGAATGACACTTTCTGTCTGTGAAGTAACCTCGATGTTATGCTCAGATGGCTTAATAAGGGGTTTCGCAACACGTAATATTGATTCAGTAGGGATAACTCCGGTGAGTAAATTATACATGGTAGCTCCCAAAGAATAGATATCAGGACAGGGAGAAAAATTCTGTGTTCCCTCATTATCATACTGTTCGATCGGTGCAAAGCCTTTGGACAATGTAAGCATCGTCGTACTTGTTTCTTGCTCCTCAATATCATAGCGTTTGCTCACACCGAAATCTATCAGACGTGCATTGTTTTTCTTGTCAATGAGGATATTACTCGGTTTTATATCTAAATGCAGCACATTTTTCAGATGGACAAATTCCAAAGCCTGTCCGATCTGCGAAATGTATCGCAAGACCTTTTTTTCCGGTAATACCCCTTCCACATCCAGCATATATTTCAACGAACAGCCAGAAATATGCTCCATCGTAATATAGGCAGTATTGTTTTCTTCAAAAACCTCTAATACATTGACAATAAAAGGATGATGGACGTCGGAAAGTATTTTTGCTTCCTTAATAAGTTTTTCTTTAAATTTATCAAAAAGTTGCCTGCCTGTTTCGGAATGAACCAGCACCAGCGAAGTGTCCTTATCCCGATAACAATAGTCTTTGAAAAAATATTCTTTGATACAAACAGGCACTTCGGTCTTAACCGTACCCAATATGCCTTTTACTTCTGTATGCCAGACTCCAAGGTAGGTTATACCAAAACCACCTTGACCGATCACTTTAGTCAGGTGATATTTAGCGTTTTGCAGACTATGCCCTACAGGCAAGTTCATAACTTTTCATTTTACAAACGCAAAGATATATTATTTAAGTGAAAATAAAAAAGAAAGACGAGATTATTTGTCTGTAATTGGTGGGATTTTGTATGTTTTGAACAGGAAGAATATAAAAAGAGTAATTGTCGTGCGATGCTACACTGCAAATTTCTGCGATCACATTCTTTATGGATTCAGGTTTCCGGTTTTCTTCAAATAATTCGGAAAGCGTAATATCAGGCATACAATCCGTCACTCCATCGGTACACATAAACAGACAATCGTCTGGTTGGATATCTGTCAGCAGCACGACATCGGCTTCAACCGGCTGTTTCGTTCCGTTTATAGCACGCAAGATAATGTTTTTGCGGGGGTGTTGAATTGCTTCTTCGGACGTAATTACGCCTTGTTTTACCCATTCATTGACTAATGAGTGGTCGTCGGTTTGAAAGATAAGTTGCCCATTACGAACCTGATATACGCGGCTATCTCCAACATGTGCAACCGTAATACCTGCATTTCCCACATAAACCAAAGTCATTGTAGTAGCCATACCTCTTGCCTCCGGATGATTTATTACATATTCATCAAAACGTGTTTCGGTATATCGAATGGCTTTTTGAATAAATTCCGGGGAAGGGTCTTCTTCAAGAAAAGTAGCGAAATACGTCTGGATTGATTCACATGCCAACGAACTTGCTATTTCGCCTTTAGCGGAACCACCTACGCCATCGCAAACAATAAACAGTTTTTGATGGGCATCGGCAAACTCCGATAAGGGATAGATATAATCTTCATTATTTGGTCTTTGACCTTTATCGCTGAGAGCTACCGGCTTTCCTAATGTAATGTTCATGCCGACTACTAAGGTTTTAAATTAAATAGAAGTAACGTATTTCCGATCTGAATTTCATCTTTATCCTGTAATATCACCTCTTCTCTTTCTTCCAAATATTGCCCGTTATACATCGTCCGGTTTTTACTGCGATTGTCCGAAAGGCAGTGAATGATTCCTCCTTGAGCGTCTTTTTTTACATTAATCCGTGCATGATTACGGCTCATCATTTTATCGTCTGTTTCGATACGGATATCCGCATCCGAAACAGCAGCTTTTCTGCCCACTATATAATTCCCTTCGCGTAAGTGGTAAACTTGCTCTCTTGTATTCCCCTTGGGTAAAACAGTCAGTTTTCCTCCTTCGGCCTTAGCAGATTGAAAAACGACGGTATTTGTCTCATCTTTTTGAGTGTCCGGTTTATTATCAAGGAATGACAACGATATTTCATGCGCGCATTTCGGACATTTAAAAGTATCTATTCCTTTCGGAATTTTCTGCTTATCTACTTTTAAACCAATTTGGCAAAACGGACATTTTACCGGAATCATACAATAAATGTAACATCAGCGTCATCCATACCGGAAAAGATATCAATAATATCCATATCGGAAGCGATTTCTACATCATCCGATAGAGTAATAAAATCAACACCTTGATAGCTGTCGTCCAATGTTACAAAATCAGAGGTAAAGCTATCCTCAAGGTCAATAACGACTACATCATTGTCTATTGTAACAAAATCGTTCATATAATTTATTTTTTATCTGTTTTATTTTCTGTGCAAAAATAAAAACAATCTATCATATAAGTTCTATTCTTATCCTACTAACGTACAAAACCACAGGATTATTGTACAAAAGCCGCTTTTTTTAATTGAAAATTGAAAATTGAAAATTAAATCTTTAAATTATTAAATCTTTAAATTTCACTAACCACTAACCATTACCAATTAGCCGTTATTTTCTTACCCATTTCGCCCTGCAAGTACCCACCGAACATTGTTTTTTATTCGCCAGCGATTCCCATGGGACTTCGCCCAAAAATGTGCCGCACTTGGGACAAACATAGTCAATTTTTAATTTATTTGCCAGATTTTGAAGCTGTTCAGGTATTTTTGCCGACTGCCTGGCGCCAAAATATATGCCAATGGTAGGAGCACAGACAGCTAAAATACCGCTAATAATGATAATCCCATTATTTCCTCTTCCTCTGCCAAAAAAACTGATAACCAATCCTGCCACTCCAATCACGGCAAATGGTAAAGATTGAAACAGCCTTGTCTTAAACTGATTGGACGACTGTGTCCGTATTTTTTGCTTGATATAGTTATTATAGACTGGTTTTAGCAGCGCAAATTCGTCACAATAATCATTATCGAATTTCAGTGCTTCTGTAATGTTTAACTGATATTGATTTCCTAACTTTACATTGTCTGTCGAAGATATTTTTTTCTTTATCACTCGGCCGCCATTCACAAAGGTACCGTTGGTCGAATTTAAATCCTCAATATAAAGATTCCCTTTTCCGTCACGCACTAAATTGGCGTGATAACGACTCACATGAACGTCGTCTGCAATATAATCATTATCTGTTGCTTTCCCTATCCGAATAATCATTGTGTGTTATTTTTTCATGTTTTATTCCTTCCTGTTCGAGTGTCTCTTTTAGTACTTTCAAAGGCTCTTTCGGAACAATTAGTTCACGTGGTTTTCCATTCGGTGGTAATAAAAGTAATTTCTGCCTCGGTAGATTAATCTGTAAAATATATTGTTTGTTAATAATATAACTTTTCCCAACCCTTATCAACGACGACTTCGAATCATGTATTTGACTTTCAAGCATTTCTTCTATCTTTCCAAGATTAATGGCGAACGTAAACTGGATTCCTTCCGTGAGCAACAATTTTGTATAGTTTCTGTCAGCTTCCAGAAAGAGTATATTATTTGTTTTAATACGCAATAATTCATCTCTCGTCTTAATAATCAAATATCTATCCATCATATTCTCAATGTTGTATTTAGTCTCCGAGTATGCAAAAGTAATCTTTTTTCCGATTTAGCACAATTGTTTTAAAGGAATTTTTGATAAAAATACGTGCCGGCTGCTTGGACGCAAGGCTGGCAGTGTCTGTTACACAACCCTGAAAGGGGGGAAATCAATAGCGTAGGGTAGCGCCCTACGGATTTTGATAATGCATCTAAATCAGCCCTGAAAGGGCGTAATCCTTTTGATCACAGGCTTTCAGCCTTATAAATGTATTGGTGTAACTATCACAGGGCAGCACCCTGTGCTATTGATTACGAGGCTTTCAGCCTTTGTGTAAAGTTGTGCAACAGTACTTGCCACTTGTGCACTTGAATGTGGTGACGATAAAATTAACAAGGGGGCACATTGTACCCCCTTGCCTCTCTTAATCCTTAATTTTTAATTCTTTATCGCAGCCTGTGCCGCCGCCAGACGCGCAATAGGAACTCGAAAAGGTGAACAGGATACGTATGTAAAGCCTGCTTTGAAGAAAAATCCTACAGATGCAGGATCGCCACCATGTTCACCGCAGACGCCTACTTTCAGGTTAGCTTTAGTCTTACGTCCGCGTTCTACGCCAAATTTCACTAATTCGCCTACCCCTTCCTGATCCAATGTATTGAACGGGTCGGCCGGAATGATCTTTTCGTCCATATAAGTGTTGACAATCGCATTAACATCATCGCGTGAAAATCCGAAAGTCATTTGTGTCAGGTCGTTTGTGCCGAATGAGAAGAAGTTCGCTATCTCGGCAATCTTATCGGCAACCAATGTGGCACGAGGAATTTCTATCATAGTGCCATACAGATAATCAATCTTGACGCCGAATTTTGTTTCGACTTCCGTCAATACCTTATCGGCTATTGCTTTTTGATGTTGTAACTCCTGTACGTTGATTGTCAGCGGTACCATAATTTCTAATTGTGGATATTTGCCTTCTGTCATTAATTCAGCGGTTGCTTCAAACAATGCACGAAATTGCATTTCGGTAATTTCCGGATACACGATACCCAAACGAACGCCACGAAGCCCCATCATCGGATTCACTTCGTGTAGTGCGTCTATCCGGCGTTTGATTTCTTCGAAAGCCATTCCTTTTTCGTTGGCCAACTCTCGTTGCTTTTCTTCAGTTTGCGGCACAAATTCATGTAAAGGTGGGTCCATTAAGCGGAAAGTAAGCGGTTTGGCGTCCATTACAGCCAAAGTGTCTTTTGCGGCTTTACGCACAAACGGTTCTAACTCGTTCAGCGCAGTTATTCTTTCTTCTGTCGTATTGGCCAAAATCATATTGCGTAATTTTGCCAAAGGTTCTTCGCTGTTTTTACCGTAAAACATGTGTTCGATACGGAACAAACCGATCCCTTCAGCTCCGAAATGAATGGCATTCAATGCATCTTCCGGCGTATCGGCATTGGTACGTACTCCCATCGTCCTGTATTTATCAACGATGGCCATAAATTCCTGAAAACGTGGATTTTCTGTTGCGTCTACCATATGAATGGCTGCGCCATATACCCATCCTTTTGTCCCATTCAAACTCAACACATCGCCTTCTTTATAGGTGTTTCCTGCAATAGTTATTTCGTTAGTTTCGAGATTGATATGCACAGCCTCACATCCTACAATACAGCATTTTCCCCATCCACGGGCTACCAACGCTGCGTGGGAAGTCATTCCTCCGCGTGCAGTCAGAATACCTTCGGCGGCACGCATTCCTTCCACATCTTCGGGATTGGTTTCTTCCCGCACCAACAGACACGCCACATGTTTTTTGCCATATTCGATTGCTTTTTCGCTGGTTAATGCAATTTTTCCCACAGCGCCGCCGGGGCCTGCCGGCAGACCTTTTGCTATTACATCATGTTTCTTTTCATCTATAACATCCAGAATTGGATGTAACAGTTCATCCAATTGCTCAGGATTTAGCCTCATCACGGCTTCTTTCTCACTAATCAATTCTTCATGCAGCATATCCAGCGCCATATTCAAAGCAGCAGCGCCAGTACGTTTTCCAACGCGGCATTGCAACATAAACAATTTGCTTTCCTGAATAGTAAACTCTATATCGAGCATATCTCGATAATTCTTTTCTAAAATCAGACGTATGTTATCCAACTCCATGTATGTCTCAGGCATCAATTCCTGCATGGAGGGCAGGTGTTTGTTCTGATCGTTCTTTGTGGCATCATTCAACGGGCTTGGGGTACGGATACCGGCTACCACATCTTCGCCTTGTGCATTAATAAGCCATTCGCCGTAAAATTGATTTTCGCCTGTGGCCGGGTTGCGGGTAAAGGCAACGCCTGTGGCAGAATGATCACCCATATTGCCAAATACCATAGCCTGCACATTTACTGCCGTACCCCAATCATCTGGAATACCTTCGATGCGACGGTACGAAATGGCTTTTTTCCCGTTCCAACTTTTGAAAACAGCTTTGATACCACCTTCCAACTGCGCTTTGGCATCATCGGGAAAATCTGTTCCAAGCGCTTCTTTGATCTTCGCTTTGAATGCATTGGCTAATTCCAATAACTCATCGGCTGAGATATCAGTATCAGAAGCATATCCTCTTGATTTTTTAAAATCGTCCAACATTTCATCCAATAACTTACGAATCCCTTTGCCTTCGGCCGGTTCCAATCCCTCGGCCTTTTCCATGACCACATCGGCATACATCATAATCAAACGACGATAGGAATCATATACAAAACGTGGATTATCCGTTTTGTTTATCAGACCCGGAAGTGTTTTGGAACTCAAACCGATATTCAATACTGTATCCATCATGCCCGGCATCGAACTCCTTGCGCCAGAACGACAGGAGACTAATAAAGGACTATCTGCATCATCATATTTCAGCCCCATTACTTGTTCTACTTTTTCCATAGCCGCCCATACTTCCGGCATCAATTCGGAAGGTAACTGACAATCGTTGTCATAATACTCCGTGCAACAGTCTGTTGTAATAGTTAAGCCTGCAGGGACAGGTAATCCCAACAAGCACATCTCGGCAAGATTAGCACCTTTGCCGCCCAGCAGATTTTTCATGTCTGCTTTACCTTCAGCTGTTTTTCCGCCAAAGGAATAAACTCTCTTAATATTCATAAGTATTTACATTAAATAATAGTGTATTGTATTTTTTTTTGAAAATGCAAAGATAGCGCTTTTTCCCCAACTGCAAATTGTTTTTTACAATTTAAGATTTTTTATCATTTCACGCACAATACCCCATAGTTGCAGGACTGTATTTGCACAATTAATGAAAAAAATGTAATTTTGAGCCCTCAAAATAGCTCAATTTTATATTGATAGCTATTATTATTAACCGATTAAAAGTATCTATATGAGTGAATTGTACTCTTTGGAAATCCTGACCAATATTAAGGATGCCGCTGCTGATGAATCGGTCGGACAATTGTTTGGCATGGTCCGTTCGGCGGTTACGGAACAAAACAATGTGGATTTTGTTGAACTTATGTCGGACAGCGCCATAGAACCATCTTTGCTGAGAGAAGATATTGTGATTGAATCGTCCGAAGCGGAACGGCAAATCATTATCCATAATTTCCCGTTAAGAAAAAATAATTATTTAGTTGTACCTAAGGTAATTGAAGAATAATGAAGTCAGTCATACGCGATATACATCATCACCTTGTCAATGGCACATTTACTTGCAGGGAAATCACGGAGGAAAAACTTCGGGCGCTAAGCGACAACGAATACCACTCCGTAAATTCGTTATTGAATGAATCCGCCCTTGCTTTGGCGGACAAAGTGGACGAAAAAATCAAATCCGGTCAAACGATCGGTTTGTTGGAAGGGATCCCTTTCGGCATCAAGGATGTGATCCTTCTACAGGGAAGTATCACATCAGGTAGCTCCGGTTTCCTGAAAAACTATACAGCGCCCTATACGGCAACAGTGGTAAAAAAACTTATCGAAGCAGGCGCAATACCGGTTGTAAAAGAGAATTGCGACAGTTTTGGACATGGCAATACCGGCGAAAATACAGTTTTCGGAACGATCTTGAATGCACACGACAAAAGCAAGATAGCCGGTGGTTCGAGCGGCGGTAGCGCCGTCAATGTAGCCGCCAACCATACTGTTTTCTCTGTGGGTTGCGATTCCGGAGGGTCAATTCCGGCAGGATATAATAAGGTATATGGATTAAAACCAACGTTTGGCAGCATATCGCGCTATGGGGTAATGACAAATAGCGCTTCAACCGATTGTGCCGGTCCGATTGCTTCCACGTTGGAAGACCTACGCATTTTATTCAATGTGATGATCGGAAAGGACGAGCATGACCAAACTACTTATACAGCCGCCCCCATACAGGAAAGTGTTTTTTCAACAGATTTCCGGAAAGAATCAATCGTTGTCGGTTATTACAAAGCATTTATCGAAAATAAAGACTTGGACGCTATGATCAAAGCCGCTTTTCAGAATATGCTCGAAACCATTTCCAATCAAGGCGTCAAGGTTGTTTCATTGGACTCTTTCGATCCGGATGTCGTAGTGGCAACCCACTTAGTGTTATCAATGGCCGAAACGTCGACCAACCTTGCGAGATTGGACGGTACCGTTTACGGTGCACGGTCAAATAATAAAAATGTATGGGATGGATATATGCTCGCACGCTCCGAAAATCTGACCGACGAAACAAAAAAACGGATTACCGGAGGCATTCAGGTGTTGTCGCACGGTTACGATGAGGATGTAT
>JGI24705J35276_12237622_pt1 | contig 12151 bp, 13 predicted proteins | sample TergutNt197P4_FD_35276 | JGI IMG/M metagenome (IMG submission 35276)
ACATCAACCTAAACCTCAAAGCCTTCCAGCTGGGCAGAGAAAGCGTACAAAACAACCAGAGATAAGCAAATGAAAGGCACCGACCACTACGCAGAACTACTAGGGATTAAAGTTCTTGAAATCAAAGATGGATACTGCAAAGTCCAGATGAAAATAGAAAAACAACACACCAACGCCATGGGTTGCACACACGGCGGAGCCATCTTTTCACTAGCAGACTATGCCTTTGCAGAAGCCTGCAACTTTGGCGACAACAAAGCAGTCGGAATACAAGTTGACATCAAATATCTATGCCCCACAACCGAAGGCGACATACTAACCGCAGAAGCAAATCGGATAAGTGACGGGAAAACCACTGGTGTCTATCACGTTTCAGTCTACAAAGAAGATAAACTAACAGCCATTTTCTCAGCCATAGCATTCAAAAAATAGCGCCGCAAATACAGAACACTCAAAATCAAATAAGAATTCAAACAACAACCTGTAGCAAAATTCTGTTATGTTTAGGGGGTTGTTTTAGAATTGGTTTTGGGTTTCCAGTTTGTTGTGTCGTGCAGATTTTGTACTGGGGAGTCTTCATCAAAACCCTGTTCGGTCTGGGTTTTTTGTTTATGCGTTTGTTCGGCTAGTTTGGCTTTGCCTTCTTTGCTACTAAGTTCAACGCTGTTGCCCAGTTTGTAGATGGTTCGGCCAAGGCGGCGTTCACCCACGGTTTTTGTACATCTTCCCATAGAGGGGTTTCTGCATTAAAGGTTAAAAACCTTCAGTTGACACTATTCTATCAGGATATCTGTGAGTAGCATTCGCCAAACTCTTGAGGCCCCCATTAAAAAGGTCACATCGCTTAGGTTGCGCTATAAATTTTTGCTCATAGCCGCGATTGCTTTACTGATATTTTTGCTCTCCAAGGGACCTTCACCGGGACAAAATCATTTTGTCTATCTGGCAGATTCGTTTCTCCATGGCAGGCTGGGGCTCACAGGCGGAGGGGAGAATCTTGCAGAGATGGTGCCCTTCAATGGTAACTATTATGTTGTTTATCCTCCGATGCCTGCGGTGTTGCTTTTGCCCTTTGTTGCAGTTTGGGGCACAACCTTTGATCAGGCATTACTCTCGGTTATTCTTGCGGGGTTTTGTGTTGCGGCAACTTGGTTGATGCTCAAAAAAGCCGGTTCAAATCAAACTAAAGCTCTGTGGCTAACAGCACTGTTTGGGTTTGGGACTTGTTTTTGGTTCATTGCCTCTGTGGGTTCTTCTTGGTATATTGAGCATGTTGTTGCGGTGCTGTTTCTTACCTCAGCCATAATTCTTGCATTGTATGGGAAGAGTAATTTTGCTGTGGGTTTGCTTTTGGGATGTTCAGTTATTGCGCGGTTACCAGTGGCATTATCGTTTCCTTTTTTTCTCTTGCTAATATATGATCAAAAAAATATGTGGATGCCCCGAGTTAGGCAGGCGCTGATTTTCTTTGGGGGTTTAGCCATACCGGTGGGGTTAAATGCCCTCTATGATTATGCACGCTATGGCGTCTTTACCAACATCGGCTACTACCTTATCCCGGGCATACAGGAAGATCCATTCTTTCAGCAGGGTATCTTTAACATAGCCTACATCCCCCGCCACCTCCATGCAATATTTCTCCAAGGACCCAATGTGTTGCCCGATTTTCCATGGTTCCAACCTAATTGGATTGGGATGGGACTGTTCTTAACCACACCAGCGTTTCTTTTTATCTTCATAGGTGCCTTTAGAGGTGGATGGAGGAGCCTAAATAAAAAAGCGGCCTTAGCTATCCTCTGTATTCTGCCGCCCATAATCACACATGGTACGGTAGGGTTTACTCAATTTGGTTACCGATTCAGCCTTGACTTTGTTCCGTTTCTTATGTTGCTCACAGCCGCAGGTATGCGTGAAAACTTGGGTTGGACAGAAAAAGTTTTGATAATTTTGAGTTTGCTGATTAATCTCTGGGGTGTAGTTTCGATAATTAAATTTGGGTTTGTAAGCTTTTAATCCATTATTTAGGAACCAAATGTTAGTCGATCAAGTTGTTGATAAATTGCCACCAACTAGCACCGCTCTATTCATTGTTCTCTAAGAAAAATGTGTTCCAGCAACCGAATATTACTTTCACAAGACGATCATTTAGCCGTCGTTATAACCATTGAGCTTATCTGCTGTAAGTATCACTCTCACGGGACAGCTCATTCAAGCGAGTTGTTGATAAGTGTTATCAACTAAAATGCAGACGTCATTTAACCGTATTTTTCAAGCACTTGTCGGCCAAAGTCAGAGATCTCAACGGCATCAAAGTCATAAGGCGGTGCCTCTTTGGAAATATCGGGATTATTTACAAACAACGACTTTTCTAAAACCTTGACTGCCCCATTTATGGTCTCGGTGGGTAAATCGGTTTTTTTGCGTATTTGCTCACCCCTCACAAACTCACCTCGACTAAATTCAGAAAGTGCTACAAGCACCTTTTTTGCATCCATATCTATTACGTTTACCTCATCTAAATCAAAATCACGCTGCAAAAACCATGCCTCACATAGCTAGAGTAGCCTTTTAAGATAAAAACATTAGTTGGAACAATTCTCAGCGTAAGTATGGATAGAAGAAATATTGAAGTGAGGTGGAACATGCCTGTTTGCGCTGAGTCTTTCTTAAAATTGGTGCTTATCGTTAGATGCTGATGAGCTGTCACTATCCCAAAACAGTTGATCTAGTGTGGTGTTGAGTGCTTTGCAGATTAGAATGCATAATTTTATGGTAGGGTTATAGTTGCCGGATTCAATCAAGCTGATGGTTTGTCGGGTTACGCCAATTTTTTCAGCTAGCTGCTCCTGAGATAAATCACAGGCAACACGCGCAAGCTTCATTTTTTTATTCTTCACACTTCAGCCTCCTCTTGATTCTCAGCCGATTTCTCCGCATGCTCAAGCTCTTTGTCAGCGTACTTTTCACTTTCTACCATGTTCTTCTTTATTGGAAAATACATAACACTTGTTCCAAGTACTATTGCAACTACGGATGTAAATACTGAGTTAAAAGGTTCGGGCGGAATGTAATCAAAGATAATAGCCAATAAACAAATCACAACAAAAAGAACCCCGCCACAAATCGCTTGTACTGTAAACCAAAGTTTTAATCGTTTTAGGGTGGTTATTTTTGATTTTTTGCTATTCCATGCAACAAATAGCCCTTTTTTGCTTGATTTTTTGTTCGCAATCGAGAGCGGAATACCGCCCATAAACGAATAGGCGATCATACTCAACACTATTAGAAAAACAGAAATTCCGAGTTCTTGGAAATACAAGGGGTAAACGAGGTATAAGACACAAAGAACTAGCCAACCAAGTATTAACACCCAAAAGTGTAGCGAGTAGCTGTTGGATTTTGCTGAGTTTTTTATGTTGGTAATGGCTTCGTCTTTTTCTTTCACACCTAAGATGTTCTTCTGAGCGGTTGATAGGATGTAGTAAGAAGGTGATAAGATAAGGGCTATGATTTCCAATATGTAGAGTGCTGGATGGAGTTTTAGTGCCATTTTTACGATTAGACTAATTGTGGTTAAAATTAAAAGGATGGAATACATGGGAGCAATATTTTCTGCCAAGATTTTTTGTATTCGTTCATCTTCTATTTTTTTGGGTTTTATACTTCGGCTCAGTCCCATTAAATTCACCAACAATATACAATATAATTGTATATTTGTACATTATACAGTACATTTCATATAGATGTTGCGGCTAATTCAGCATTCAGCGGGACAGCCCCCATCTGCAAATCAGACATGCAACCTAACGAGAAAAGATGCTCACACTGTAAAAACACAGCAGACCAATCCATTAACCCTGAAAAAGATCAACAGTAGGAAAGTAAAATATTCACAGAGAAATCATCCACACACCCCTTTTTCCCCTAAACAACATAACATCACCAACGGTTATATTCGAAAACTCACCAAAAAACACCACAACCAACGGTCACGTAAACTCTCAAGTATCTTTCTTTTCTTCTAACAGTTAGTCTATTTAATAGCCTAAATACCATAAATAGAGATAAAATTGAAATCTATTGATAAAATTACCCACACCAGATAGTGACAAGCACTTATGTACATCCCCACACCTTTTTGCAACATGCTTCCTCCAAACGATGTTTTAAATTTCGTCATAATACCAAGCAATGACCAAAATAATTATAACTGACAAATAAAAAACAAACCAGTCACAAACAAAAGAGTTTAAGGTAATAAATCCGAAATAAAGCAAACAAACCGTTCCTACAAACCAACCAATCATAAAAGACAAACAACCATGTTTAAAAGTTGAAAAAATCCAGCAAGCCATACCAATATAGCCATGCAACGCAATCAAAACATGTATAACCATATAATACTCCGCAAGAATAAGACCGCTTACGCTAAAAACACTAATAACTGCTGTTATCATTAACCCTGAGAATAATCCGCCGAAAGCCTCAAAGATGCCTTTTTCAAAATCGGACATAAAAAAAACTATTTGTTAGTTACATATATTTAGCTCTTGGATTTAATGACATAATTTGCTGATTGTTGAAGGGCTTTGTATATAGGGCTGTTTTTTTCTTCGGACGTAAAATCAATAATGATGGGCTTAGCTTTTTTGGGTGCTTCTTGGATTTTTGTGTGTTTGTTTGCGGCTACCCATCGCGGCATTAGGATGCGTATGAGCGCTCCTCTTTGGATGCATCTTTCAGTGTTGCTTGGGGTGTTGTCGATGTCTTTGAGTTGTTGGCGTATGAGTTCGTTTAGGTATAGTTGGCTTCGGGGTAGTGCTAAGTTGTTGCGGATTGCTTGACGGCTAAAGGTTCGCCCGAATATTGTGCTGAGTTGGTTGGCTATTTCTTGACAATTGTAACCTTGGAGTTGTAGTTCTACTATCGTTTGTTTATATTCTAAGGGAAAATTTTTAGTACCTTTAACTTTCATTTTTGTCACATTCCCACATTTAATAGGATGTAAATAAGAAAAGAGTTCATATATTTTTAATATAATTTAAATTGCATTAATGTTGGATTTATTGTCCCTTACCAATGTTTTTGCCACAAGGATTCTGGAGGAAGGTAATCGACAATTGATGTACACCGCATCAGTCTATGGGGCGTTTATTGCCGTGTAATCCGATGAGTCTGGCTCCTTTTTTTGGGGGTTAGGGTACTACTGTAAGTTTAAACATGTTACAAATATCTGCCAGATATATAGAAAAACTGACGAGGTTGTGTTGTTATTGATGAAACAAAATGTTATGGCGTAAATAAAAAGAGGATGAAAAGAAAACTGCACCCATGAATTCCTTAACGTTTTTTGCCACGGAACCGCATAAACAAAAACAACCCAACAACCGCAATTATGATAATCAGCACAACACCGCCCACTATGCCCGCGGCTGAGTCCCCGTCATCTGACGCGTTTGCATCGTTATTGTTGGTTGGTTTAGGTGTTGCCGCATTGCCTGAGGATTGCGATTCCACTTTTATGGTGTAGCTGTCCAAGTTTGCCGCGCCGATGTCTATGTAATAGTTGCCTGGGGAGAGGTTGTGAAGGTATTGGATGCCGCTTGTTTGACCTGAATCCGCATACATCATATCCACATAAATGCTGTTGTCTTCTTTGTAAAGGGTAACAACAAATCCGGCATAAGTTGGCTGGCTGGTGGTGTAGCTCCATTCATAGCGGGCTTCTTTGTTGGGTATGTTGAAGTAATTGGTTTTTTGGCTGGCTGAACCGGTTATGGTTGTTGCTTCTTTCCAAGTTTGTGCATACACAACACTTAGACTTGATAACGCAATAAGGGTGGTTAAAACGATTGCGATGGTTAGTTTAGATTTATTCAACATTAATGTCTCCTGTCATACGTTTTAATGGTAACCTATGCCGCCCTACTCTCTTAAGGTTTGTGCTACCAAATAGATGCACCAATTTAGTGCTCGAAAAGGCACATGGCACCCGTTGATGCTACCAATTTAGGTTCACAGTAATGTTAACGGGAGACGGTAAACTGATTAATCGCCCAACTACAACTGGCGGTAAAAAGTACGATAAATTCTTCATTTATGTCCCCATAGAGGTGGCACGGGATAGTGCGTTTCCCTTTAAACCAAACGATAAAGTACACGTGAAAATAGACCAAGAAACTAAGCGGCTGATTATAGAGAAAGCAACATAAACAAGAAAGAAGAAACCAACTCAACCACAGATTTAGTTAGTATAACTTAGTTGACTTCTGCAATTATTTTTCAACCGGAACACTGACAATGTTTACCGCAACCCATCGTCTCACTTGTTTGAATAAATTCTAAAACCCGCGGCCACTTTGAAAATGGAGTGGCTAACTCGCATAGTGTTTTTGTGTAAACTCAGCTATTAAATACCAATATAAACAATTATTAAGCACTAATCAGGTGCAAACAAAAAGGAAGAAACAAAATAAAAACCATTGACTCACCCATAAATCAAACAGACAGTGTATCTTCATTCTAAAATAATAACGCTTTTGGATTCTACGAGACGCCCGCTCAATAGTCAAATAATCGCGGTAGGCTAAACACTTATCACAAGTCCGTACACGATCACTTTTACTGATAGACACATTGGAAAAGGCTCTTTACAACATCGACACAAAATAAGCCGCGGATTCCCCCGTGTAGTCACATCTACCCAAAACAACTGAGCCGGCTTTAACATTGCAATTAAGCCGTATTGCATCTTTTTGCGACTGAATAGTTACATAGCAATTACTTGCTTTATTGTCCCTTGTTTATTTGTCGTTTATTTTCAATAATATCAAGAACTATTTTCTTTGTTAAGATAGAATAAGGGATGGGCTGTGCAAGCTCTTTAGGATTTAAAACAAAATATTTCCAAGACGCCATTGTTTGTGGGTGTTCCAAAAAATGATTTAATAAAGCGTGTGAGGCACCACCTGTGCTCCCAATAGGGTAAAGTGGTTTGCCAGTACAATACTTGGTAAAAAGATGGAACTCATCCGCATTATTTTGAGGGTTTTGAATGTCGCATACACCATCCATACCGCCTATAAAAACGCCAGCAATAGGTTTTGGTTCACATAACATTTTAACACGCATTTTTAGGAGACTTTGCTCACGACTGGCGATTTCGGATTCAACCCATATTATTTTACCAATACCCTCTTTTTCTAATTGCAAAGTCTCATTGGGTATATCCTTATGAAAGTACTCTGATTGATAGATGTGAACAAGTGGAAGATCTAATTTGACCCCCTGCTCAGCGCAAAAGAGAGTAAAATCTCTGCCAACTGAGAGCACTAATGGCGAAATTGTAGGGTGACCGCCAAATACAAGTTTGCCTTTTGCACCAAAAACAGACCTTGCCAAAGCTACAACCGCGCCTGTTATTTCAAACGGATTTGCTTCTGGAAAGTTGTTTGCGCGTTCACCATATGGAAAACTTGCAGACAGAAAAATATATGAACCCTCCAATTCAGTGGCATAAAAAGGTGAATGTATCAACTATTACCTACTCCCTCGTTTAAAGATAAGCATCAATATACATTACTCCTGGTACAACTGAAAGATTTCGTTTATTAATTATCCAATCTAAAAACCGTTTATGATCAGATGTGCGTTTAGTTGCGACTTGTAACAATATTCTATTCCCAAAAAGTGGAAGACTGGCGGATGCTTGTATACTGTCTGTTTGCATATTATCTAATTGGTATAGGTCTTCTGAGCAGGATAATCGGGGGGTAATAGCGACAATTTTACCTTGCGTGCCCGCAGTATTTGTTATTATTAAATTCCAACCTGGATACTCATCAACATTTAGCATCTTTTCTTTTGCGTATTCCTTTACGACCTTAACAGCTTCTTTTCTACGATTTAACAACCCATTGTGGTGTTCCCTTTCGACCATATCCAGTATTTCCTTTAATTTACTGGTGGCAACTTTTCTTTTTCTATTTACAAGATCAATCGTAGGGTCGATATAAACTGTCGGAAAGTTCGCTTTGGTTACTTTTGGTATGTCCTGTTTAGCATTTGTCCATTTTACTATTAAAATGGGTAATTTTGACTCCAGAGCTTGAGTTATTTCAACATCAATCCAATGTGACTCATGCATTTCGGGTGAATATAGCAATAAAACAAACGCTGTTTCCTCTAGTGCTTTTGAAATTTCGCTTTGAATATCTTGTGATGGTGCAACTTGGAAATTATCTAAGAAAACCCTGAACCTTTTTTTAACTAGCTCATCGTGAAGTTGAATAGCAACATCTGTAGCATCTGTTTGCCTATAAGATATGAATACTTTCCGATTTTTTTCTAATATGCTCAACGCTTCAAATATTGTTGTTACCAATTGTGTAGGCACGGATTTTGTGCCTTTTTTCCACATAACACTCAAAATTTTGTCAATTTCCGATGGAATTTGTTGCCTACGCCTGTTATTATCATCAGTATCAACAACAGGGATTATTTGTAACTTTCTGGCTAAAGCAAACGATAAGTTTTGACCACACTCAGCATCATTAAGCGCTTTCAAACTTCCAAGATACACTACAACTTGCAGTACATGTTTGTTGGTCACTTTATGCTCTGCGAAATCTAAATCATATCCGATATCGATTGTAACATCTAACTCTTTAGCTTTATCCTTAACGGCGCTAATAACCGCATCTTTCCGAGTGTCCGCAGTAGCTCCAATGATTAGTAGTTGATACATCGATATCCCAACCCTTAGGCAGGAGTGAATGACGTTTTTCTCCTTGCATCCTTATTAACGTTCTGCAAAGGCCTAAATGTATCTTTCGTTAATTCCTTGCCTTTTCGGTTGATATTAATAGCGTCACAGTTGAGTATTGATTTGTATTCGTGTTGTTGGTTGGGTTGGAACCTACAAATAAGTGGTCATAGTGTACAAAGGAGGCTTTTTGGTGAACTTGTCATTGTCATCCTGTGATAAGTTGTTTTTGTATTAGTCCAACTCTCACTAATTAGCTCTATTGCCTTATCAGGTCTCTTTGGAGTGAACACTCCACCTATCTGAAAGTGTTTCTTCAAATGTTTAGACACGACACTAAGAAACTGAAACTCTTTTCCCACACAATCACCGCCCCTGTCACGTAAATCAACTATAAAAGCCACATCTACATATATCACAACCCGTGCATTTCGTTTAGCAAAAATTGGAAAATTGGTGTATATTTAGCGCCATGCAATATAGTGGTCACAGAATAACGGTGTAAAAATTGAGCTGATGGCGCCAACTTTCCCAATAATTAACATACAAAAATTGTGAATCATGTTAAAATCCTGAATTGCAGACATATTTAGAGGTAATTTTCGGTTTCACCTCATAATCACTCCCTATTTTTCTAAACACAAATCTATTTTTTGTTAATTCATTCGGGTTTAATTTTGCTTGTGTTGCAATTTCGCGAATCATTACAGTTGTTACATTTTCGTGATTTTTAACCTTTCCAATATTACTTCTCGTTTGCGAAAAAATCCGTGCAAACGCAGGCAACACGACATCTAATGCAGCCTTCACTGGGTTCTCGCTATTGTTATTCTCAAAATAATCAACAGCATTGCTCAATGTAGCAGGTGCATAATATAGCCGTATTCCATTGTCCACACCCACCCCCGTAGTGGATAGTTCTTTTTCAAGGGTTTTTCTAATATTAGACTGCTGAGAATTAAAAATATGTTTAATTTCTTTGGCGGTTTTCGCATCGTTTACTCGCATCATATTGCATAACTTAACAATTGCTTTGCATTCCTTGTTTTGCATGTTGATGTTTAGAATATCTGCTTTTGCTTGCAAAAATTCTCCATACACTTGGTTAATATCGCCGCCTGCCATAACTTTTTCTAATTGTTTTTCAGCTATTTTGAAATCGTTCCAAAATGTATCGTTGATTATTTTACTCCCTTGTCGTTCCTTGTGTCCCAGGGCTCCACCAATATCATATAAAGCGTGTAACATATAAAAATAAAAACTCGACTGGTCTATGTTGACTAATGGCTCCAAATTTTTTGGCAAATTCTCGGATTGAATAAACTGCCCTACATTAAACTTTGTTTTTAGTCCATTAAGTATTAGTTGCTTATATCTGTCGTCCAAATCACTAAAAGTGGAGGACAACTCGGGAAATCTCGACAACCCCAAATAAAGTATTTCATCATGGTCTACCTTATTAAGGCCTAACTTTACGTTGGTTTTATTAACAAAACTCTTCACTTTGCCCAAATCGTTAATTATTAAATATGTGATCATTGCATTATGATCAGCATCATTTTTAATGACTGCGATGGTGTAGCTGTGTATTTCATCAAAACTTTTCCGCGATAACTTGCCACCCTTTTGACACTCGGTGAATTTGCCATAATTTTTTCCTCCACCCTCTAACGCCCAAGTAAACAACTTTATGCTGAGTATTGTCCGGTTATATTCAGCAAATTTTACATCACCCGTAGCAACAGCATCAGGCGTTACAACAACATCGCCCATCAGCATTTTTAACTCGGGATAGGTCGCCATCAATTTGTTCATTGCATTAAATAGATTTTAACCCCTTATGAACAAGAAACACTACCTCATCAATATATCGTGAATTAAATAGTCTTTCATTCTCTTCCTTGGTTAATCCGTTAACAGTTAAATCCAAATTCCGAATAGTTTCGAGAATCTTGTGATACTCAATTATGTATTTTGGGAAATACGATTTTATATAATTATGCGTCTTTTCATATCCAGCAGTCTCTATTTGCCATTGTTCTGTTAATTCTTCCGGATCATTACCGGTCGTTATTGCCTCACATACTTTAGCAGTAAGTCCACCAAAACCGCCTATGAGATAAAGCGGCAAGTTTCGTTTCCCAGCAATCGATATTTCTTCAAGTATGCCCGGCATCATCCCTCTAGAACTAAACAATTTTCCGCCAGCACATATTCGTGCATTGCACACTGCATCCATTTTTTCACGCATTTCGGTCAGACAACGGCTCCACACAAACCTATTTTGTCCAGAACTTGGCGTTAAAAATTGATCTTCATTTAAAATTAGCTTTAAAATATCAGGTGGCGGTTGCACTTTGTCCACGTTTGAAATACCACTGCTACCGGCTGCCCAGTTTTTTGTTTTCTCATGATCCTGTATATATATTGGCCATGCAACGTAACTGTGCAAGTGAAATTTTTCTAAGGGGTACCTGCCTTTTAGCACTTGTGCCTCAGGATACATAAAATCAGTGAACCCGCCTTTTCTAAAATCGCCACCACAAATGATGGTAGCTTGGCAATATAATAAATATCTTGCAATTTCTTGTGACAAGCTTTTGAGATGCATTCTATTTTGACCAATCATAAATGTATTTGGATATCCAAATGACACCCCTATTTTTTTCCCCTTGAGATTGCAACTATTAGTTGTCAAAGGAGTTTCCACGAGAATCGCCAATGATTTTAAGAAAGCAACTTCTTCTTCAAAAACAGGCGGATCTGGATAAATAAATCGGTTGTACTTACCCTCGTTATGTTGAATATTGCCATTTTTTACAACAAATATTTTTTCAATGTCTGATACTTCAGGGGGACGACCCAATATTAAAGCTTGATCGTCTATCCAACCAATTTTTTTATATGCCTCCAATAACAAACGAGAATAATCATAACGAATTGTTTCTATCAATGCAACTTTAATTATCTCAAACACGATTTCAGGCGGAAGTGGCAATTTATTATGGCCAATGTGTACACTTGGAACATTAGCCGCAAAGGGAAAGCGCCTGTCTTCAAAATTTTCTAGGGCATCTACAGCAATAATTGGGCGATTATTTTGTTTTGCACACAATATTTCGCGTTGACACCAATAGTTAGAAGAATAAATATCAGTGTGAATTGCAATAACAGTGGATTTTTTGACGTTATTTTCTATTATTTCAATAGAGTTTTGACCCGCAGGCACATTATTTTCATCAATAAAACATTTCATACGATGCTTATCAATAAAATTTTTTAGAGCTTCCGCAATTTTTAGCCCCTTTTCGCCTTTTTTGGTATGGCTCAGAAATAACTGTATTGGCTCATCTGACCCATTATTCGTTTTATTGGAGATATACATAC
>JGI24705J35276_12237620_pt1 | contig 12147 bp, 13 predicted proteins | sample TergutNt197P4_FD_35276 | JGI IMG/M metagenome (IMG submission 35276)
GCCAGATCGAGCAGCAGGATGGAGATATAGGCTTCCTGCGCGCTTTGCGCTTTCCAGACGACGTTGAGCGTGTCGGAGACGCGGGTGGAATGAATGTTTTCCTGCTCGGCAGCGATGAAACATTCGTGCACCTGCTTCCATAAACCGGCGGGCAGGGCGCGGTGCGCGCGATAATATTCGGATACGACCTTGCCCGCGTAGTACGTGCGGCGTTGCGCGAGCGATGCGCGTTGATCCTTCAGAGCTCCTGTTTCGGCGTCCAGCGCGGCAATGAGGGCGTAAGAGCGCGAAAGGTCGTGCCATGTCTTGATGACCTTCAGCAAAAGTTCGTTGTGCTGGCTGTCGGGAGGCAGCGGTTCGTCGCCATCGAGACCGGAAAGCTTGGCTCGTGCCTTGTTGATCAAGGGGCGGGCCATCTCCAGAACTTCGAGGTGTTGTTCGGGCAAAGGCCGGGCGGCGAGCAGGCCGGCGACGATCTCCGCCAGCACGGAAAACCGCTCTATGGGGCTGTCGGTCGGCAGATTCTGCAATAAACCCAGGCATTGTGCAGGGTTGTGGTAGTCCATGAAAGCTCCGGGGCAAGCAAAATGTGTTTCGATGGATTATTAACAACTAACTGAAATTTGGGCAAGATCAAAGCTCATACGGGCAATCAGCTCAGTATGGCTGGGTGCCTTGCGCGTTGGCGCCTGGCGTTGTTCGCGGCCCCAGATGGACTCGGGAAAATGGCGGTCGTCGGCAAAACGCGCGATGACGTGCCAATGCAGGTGCCCAACTTTGTTGCCGAGGCTGGCCAGGTTGATTTTGTCAGGCGCCATCAGGGTGCGCAGGCTGCTTTCGACAGCAAACACCACGTCCATGAAATGACGGCGCGCGCGAGCATCCAGATCGCTCATTTCGGAGACGTGTTCGCCCCATACGACCCGGAAATAGCCTGGATAATCGGGATCATTACCCGAAATGACGCGGCAACGCTCATCCTGCCAGATGAGTTCATCCCGATTGATGGCGCAGAGCGGGCATTCCATGTTGGATTTCCGTTGTCTTTGAGTTGCTGATTACAACTTCGGGCGCGATTCACCATAGCACGGCTTTATCCGGGAGACTATGAAGTCATGCCTCTGCCCGCCGCGAAAAACCGCACGGGGGAGCGCCGGGACTTCCCGGGGGCTTCAAGCACACAGCTTACGCCGCATGAGTTCGTTGACCTGGGCCGGGTTGGCCTTGCCACGGCTGGCTTTCATGACCTGCCCGACTAGGGCGTTGAGCGCCTTTTCCTTGCCGGCGCGGAACTCTTCGACCGATTTCGGATTGGCGGCGATAGCCTCGTCGATCATCGCTTCGAGCGCGCCGCTGTCGGTGACTTGTTTCAATCCCTGGCGCTCGATGATCTCGTCCGCCCCATCGCCTTCGCCATTCCAGAGCGCCTCGAACACCTTGCGCGCGATGGCGTTGGAGATGGAACCGTCGGCGACGCGCAGGAGCAGTCCGGCCAGTTGCGCGGGGGAGACCGGTGCGCAAACGATTTCCAACCCGGCCTTGTTCAGACGCGCCGCAAGTTCTCCCATCACCCAGTTGGCGCAGAGCTTGGCATGCGCCGCGCCTGCGGCGGCAACGGCGGCCTGAAAATAATCCGCTACTTCCTTGGTCACGGTGAGCGCACCGGCATCCTGAGCGGACAGGCCCAATTCGCGCTCGAAGCGCGCTTTCATCGCTGTCGGCAATTCGGGCATCGTCGCTCTGACCCGCTCGATCCATTCCGGTTCGATCACCAGCGGCAGCAGGTCGGGGTCGGGGAAATAGCGGTAATCGTGCGCGTCTTCCTTGGAGCGCATCATCCGCGTCTGCCCGGTGGCGGGGTCGAAAAGCACGGTGGCCTGGACGAAGCTCCCCCCGTCTTCCAGCGTTTCGATCTGCCAGCCGACCTCGAAGTCGATGGCTTGTTGCAGGAAACGGAAGGAGTTGAGGTTTTTGATTTCGCGCCGGGTTCCGAATGCCTCTGCCCCCTTTTTGCGCACCGAGACGTTGGCATCGCACCGGAAGGAGCCTTCCTGCATATTGCCGTCGCAGATGTCGATCCAGCGCACCAGCGCGTGCATGGTGCGCGCATAAGCGACAGCTTCGGCGGAAGAGCGCATGTCAGGCTCGGAGACGATCTCCAGGAGCGGCGTGCCCGCGCGGTTGAGGTCGATACCGCTCATGCCGTGAAAATCTTCGTGCAGCGATTTGCCCGCGTCTTCTTCGAGATGGGCGCGCGTGAGGCGGACGGTTTTTTCGTAAGCGTCTTCCCCGTCGCCGATCCGGATCGTAATGGCGCCTCCCTGTACCACAGGCTGCTCAAATTGGCTGATCTGGTAGCCGTTGGGCAGATCAGGATAAAAATAGCTTTTGCGCGCAAAGATGCTTTTCGGCGCGACGCGCGAGCCCAGGGCCAGGCCGAAACGAATGGCGCGTTCGACCGCGCCCCGGTTCAGAACCGGCAGCATGCCGGGCAGGCCAATATCCACGGCGCAAGCCTGCGCGTTGGGTTGCGCGCCGAACGCGGTGCTGGCCCCCGAGAAAATCTTGGAGGCGGTGTTGAGTTGGGCGTGAATTTCCAGCCCGATGACGACTTCCCAATCCGATCTGCTCATTTCAATTTCATTTATCTATTGTGTCGGGGATGTGCGCGCTTCCGGCAATCGGGGGGCGGCGCAAGTGCCAGTCGGTGGCCTGCTGGAAGCGATGGGCGGCGGTCAGCAGGCGCGCTTCGGAGAAATAGCTGCCGATCAGTTGCAGCCCGATCGGCAGTCCGGCGGCATTGAACCCGCAAGGATGGGAAAGCCCCGGCAAGCCGGCGAGGTTGACAGGCGAAGTGTAAATGTCGCCCAGATACATCTGTACCGGGTCATCGCTCATCTCGCCCAAAGCCCAGGCTGTTGCTGGCGAAGTCGGGCAGGCAATCAGGTCGCATTCGGCAAAGGCGCGCTCGAAATCCCCGGTAATCAGCCGCCGCAATTTCTGCGCCTGAAGGTAATAGGCGTCGTAATAGCCGTGCGACAGCACGAAAGTCCCGGTCAGGATACGCCGTTGCACCTCTGCGCCGAATCCTTCGCTGCGGCTCTTGCAATACATGTCGACGAGATCGGCATATTCGGCAGCGCGATGCCCGTAGCGCACACCGTCGAACTTGGTAAGGTTGCTCGACGCCTCGGCCATCGCGATGACGTAATAGGCCGGAACCGCCAGACGGACATTGGGCAGGTCGATGTCACGCAACGACGCGCCCAGGGCGCGGTACTGTGCCAGCGCGCCCTCGACGGCAGTCCGTATTTCATCGTTCAGCCCCGTTGAGAAGAAATCCCGTGGCACGCCGATGGTGAGGCCGTCGAGCGGGCGGGCGGCATCGGGCGCGCCCGCCCCGATGATGGCGGCGTAATTTTCCACCGGGCGGTCGAGGCTGGTCGAATCGCGCGTATCGAACCCGGTCATGGACGAGAGCAAGAACGCGCAGTCTTCGGCGGACGCGCCGAAAGCGCCCCCCTGGTCGAGCGAGGAGGCGCAAGCGATAGTGCCGTAGCGGCTGATGAGCCCGTAAGTCGGCTTGATTCCGGTAATGCCGCAAAATGCTGCGGGTTGGCGCACCGAGCCGCCGGTGTCGGTTCCCGTGGCAATGGGTACGAGCCGCGCCGCGACCGCCGCCGCTGAACCGCCCGAAGAACCGCCGGCAATAGTGCCGGGTTTCCAGGGGTTGATGACCGGCCCGTAATACGAAGTCTCGCACGATGAACCCATCGCGAATTCGTCCAGATTGGTCTTGCCCAGGCTTACCGCGCCCGCCTGTTTCAACAGGCTTACCACATGAGCGTCATAGGGGCTGACGAAATTGGACAGCATTCTGGAGGCGCAGGTGGTCAGTATGCCTTCGGTACAGAACACATCCTTGTGGGCGAGCGGGATGCCGGTGAGCGGGTCGGCCTCGTTGCGGGCGATGCGCGCATCCGCCGAGCGCGCCTCGGCAAGCGCCCGGTCACGGTCGACGGTGATGAAGGCATTCAGCTCCGGGTCGAAAGCTTCGATGCGGTCGAGAAAAATGTTGGTGAGTTCAACGCTGGAAATTTCCTTTTCATCCAGCGCGCGGCGCAGGGCGGAAACGGGGGCATCGAAAATAGGTACGGGAGTCATGGCACGGCAGGGGAAAAATGAAACAAAATTCGGGACTAGTGCTTTATTTGGCTATTCTATAACCTTGGGAACAAGGTAGAGTCCAGCCTCAGTATGCGGGGCGATGGCTTGGAATGCCGTGCGGCAATCGGTTTCAGTGACAACATCCTCGCGCAAACGGGCAGCCAATTCCTGCGGGTGGCTCATCGGTTCAATTCCCGTGGTATTGACGGCCTGCATTTGCGCGATCAATATAAATATGCTATCGAGCTGTTTGCGTGTAATATCCACCTTGTCGTCGGGTATCGACAGGCGGGCAAGGCGGGCGAGACGCATGAGTTGTTCGTTGGAGAGCGGCATGTGAGAAATACCTGCTGAATTTACGAAGGGTTGTAGAGTATCATACTGCTCTTCTTGCTTTTTTCAGTTTTCGGGCGCGCATGTGCGCGGAACAAAAACTTCCAACCGGTTCGGGATTCTTATGTTTGGTTTGCTGCGTTCTTATTTTTCCAGTGATCTCGCGATCGATCTCGGTACGGCCAATACCCTGATTTACGTGCGTGGCAAGGGGGTTGTCCTCGACGAGCCTTCTGTTGTGGCCATACGCGTCGAAGGCGGCCCCAATTCCAAGCGCGTCATCCAGGCGGTCGGCCAGGAAGCCAAGCAGATGCTCGGCAAGACTCCCAAGAACATCGAGGCCATCCGCCCGATGAAAGACGGCGTAATTGCCGACTTTGAAGTCACCGAGCAGATGATCAAACAGTTCATCAAACGGGTGCACGATTCCAAGCTGCTTTCGCCCAGCCCCCGGATCATCATTTGTGTGCCTTGCGGTTCGACCCAGGTCGAGCGCCGCGCCATCCGCGACGCCGCGCTGGCTGCGGGCGCTTCGCAGGTCTACCTGATCGAGGAGCCGATGGCGGCGGCCATCGGTTCGGGCCTGCCGGTTTCGGACGCGCTCGGTTCGATGGTGGTCGATATTGGCGGCGGCACAACCGAGGTTGGAGTCATCTCGCTGGGCGGCATGGTCTACCGGGGCAGCGTCCGGGTCGGCGGCGACAAGTTCGACGAATCCATCGTCAATTACATCCGCCGCAATTACGGCATGCTGATTGGCGATACAACTGCCGAGAACATCAAGAAAGAAATCGGTTCCGCTTTTCCCGGTTCGGAAGTGCGCGAACTGGAAGTCAAGGGCCGCAATCTCGCCGAAGGCATTCCACGCAGCTTTACGATTTCGTCCAATGAAATCCTTGAGGCGCTTACCGAACCGATCAACCAGATCGTTTCCTCGGTCAAGATTGCCCTCGAAGAAACGCCGCCCGAATTGGGAGCCGACATCGCCGAACGCGGTCTGGTACTGACCGGCGGGGGAGCCTTGCTGCGCGACCTCGACCGGCTGTTGATGGAAGAAACCGGCCTGCCGGTCATCGTTGCCGAGGAGCCGCTCACCTGTGTTGCGCGCGGCTGCGGCATGGCGCTCGACCGGATGGACAAGCTGGCTTCCATCTTCACGTCGGATTAAGGCAATGTCGATAGCTGGACGGATCAACCCTGAATAACCGCTATCGTCCGGAAACTATTGGATGCCTGTCTCCAATTTTCAAACGCACCCTGTTTTCAGGCGCGGAGTGTCACCGAAAGTCCGCTTGCTGATCTACATCACGGTTTGCGTGGTGATGCTGGTGGCCGACCTGCGTTTCCGTTACATGGAGCCCTTGCGCGGATACCTGTTTACGGCGGCTTCGCCCGTGAGCACGGTTGCGTCCGAATCGGCCAAACTGGTCAGCAATGCCACGGAACATTTCTCCAGCCTGACAGATTTGCAGGACGAAAACGTCAAATTGCGCCAGTACAGGCTCGAAGGCGCTGAACGGCTGCTGCGCTTCGATGAGCTTGAACAGGAAAATGTCAAACTGCGCGAGCTTCTCGGCATGCGCAAGAAAACGCCAGTCAAGAGCATTGCGGCGGAAGTGCTCTACAACGTGCCCGATTCGTCCTCCCGCAAGGTCATTCTCGATCGGGGCAAAAAGGCGGGCATTACTCACGGACTTGCGGTCGTCGATGCCGATGGCCTGCTCGGGCAAGTGACGCGGGTTTATCCGACCCAGTCCGAAGTCACCCTCGTCACGGATCGTAACCAGGCGGTTCCGGTGCAGGTCATGCGCAACGGCCTGCGCGGGGTGATGTTTGGCACCGGGCAAGGGCTGCGTACATTGGGCGACGTCTCCAAACGCTGGCAGCAGGCTGTCCAGTCGGATATTGGGCCGGGGTCGCTCGAATTGCGTTTCGTACTTGCCAATGCGGACATCAAGCCCGATGACGTCCTGGTGACTTCAGGGCTTGACGGCATATTCCTGCCGGGGTTTCCCGTGGCCAAAGTCGAGAGCGTCGACCGTGAAGCCGGCGATTTTGCCCATATCGCCTGCCGCCCCTTGGGAGGGGTTGAGAAGAGTCTGAGGGTGCTGGTACTGGGCCGCTCGGAATTGCCTCCCTCTCCACCCAGGCCGGAGACGGGCGAGCCGCCTCTCCCGGTTTTGCCGAAGGCGCAGCAGCCTGGAGGGAGAGACTGAGCATGCAGTTGAGCAATCGTTCCAACCGCCTTCTGCGACCGCCCAAACCGTGGTTCGTATATTTGAGCCTTTTCATCGGACTCGTATTGAGCTACGTCCCCTTCGGCCACCGCCCCGGCATCCCGGACTGGGCCGCGCTGGTGCTGGTTTTCTGGTGCATCCGCGAACCCCAGTATATCGGCATGGGCATCGGTTTCTTCCTCGGCATATTGGTCGATATTGGTCACGGCACGCCAATGGGTCAGCACGCTCTGGCTTACGTGGTACTGGCTTTCATTGCCAATGGCCTGGCGCGGCGGATCATGTGGTTCCCGTCGCTGTTGCAGGCGCTGCATGTGTTGCCCATGCTTCTGGTCGCGCAGGCGCTGATGGCCGGTGTGCGTGTGTTCGTCGGGGAGGAATTCCCCGAGTGGAATTATTTCTTGTCCAGCATCGTTGGCGCGGCGCTATGGCTGCCGCTCACTTATCTGCTGCTGCTGCCACAGTTTCAGCCGGTCGACCGGGATGAAAATCGGCCAATCTGAACGCTGGAGCCAGGATGAAAGCCTTTAACGAGCCAGACGAACATGTGGGGCGTTTCTACATCCGTTTGCTTGCGGCTGCCCTGTTCGTGCTCCTCGGATGGCTTTTGCTGGCCTATACGCTTTATTCCTTGCAAATAAGAAATTACGATCGTTACCAGACCCTCGCGGAAGGCAACCGTATTTCCATCCTGCCTATCGTGCCCAAGCGCGGAAACATCGTCGACCGCAACGGTGTGACGCTGGCGCGCAATTTCGTTGCCTATACGCTGGAAATTACGCCTTCATTCGTTGTCAACGTGGACAAAACGATAGATGGGCTTTCCGAGTTCATCTCCATCGAACAAAAGGATAGGCAGCGTTTCAAAAAGTTTTTCCGGGACAATCGCCGCCTGGATAGCGCGCCGATCCGCACCCGCTTGAGCGACGAGGAAGTCGCGCGCTTCATGGGGCAGCGTTACCGTTTCCCCGGCGTCGATGTGCAGGCGCGGCTGTTCCGCGATTATCCGAACGGTACTCTGGGCTCGCACCTGATCGGTTACATCAGCCGCATCAGCGACCATGATGTCGAGGAAATCGAGGAGCGCGGGGATGCCGACAACTACCTCGGCAGCATGTACATCGGCAAGAGCGGCGTAGAGGCGACCCACGAGGCCGACCTTCACGGAACGACCGGGCGCGAGCACGTTGAGAACACTGCTGGTGGCAAGGTGGTGCGCAGCCTGAAAAAGGAAGAGGCTACGCCGGGGAACGACATTGAACTGTCTATCGACATCGAGTTGCAGAAAGTTGCCGAAGCCGCTTTTGGCGAGCGGCGCGGCGGGCTGGTCGCCCTCGACCCTTCGACCGGCGAAGTACTCGCGCTGGTGTCGATGCCGACCTACGACCCCAACCTCTTCGTTGATGGCATTTCCAGCCAGGACTGGAATATGCTGAACGAAGTCGGCGTCCCGAGGGACAGGCTCAATAAACCTCTGCTCAACCGCGCCGTTGCCAGCGCCTATCCGCCGGGTTCAACCTTCAAGCCCTTCATGGCCCTGACGGGTCTGAACGCCGGCAAACGCACGCTCACCTATAAGATGAGCGATCCGGGCGGTTTCTCCTATGGCGGCCATTACTTCAAGGACGACAAGAAAGGCGGCCACGGCGTGGTCGATATATACAAATCCATCGTCGTCTCGTGCAATACTTTTTACTATGTGCTGGCCAACGACCTGGGCATTGATACGATCGCCAATTTCGTCGGCCAATTCGGATTGGGGTCGCTCACCGGTATCGATATTCCCGACGAAAAGGAAGGGGTGCTGCCCTCGACGGCATGGAAACGCAAACGTTTCGCCAAGTATGGGCGGGAACATCAGAAATGGTACGGAGGCGAGACGATTTCAGTGGGCATCGGCCAGGGCTACAACGCCTATACCCCCGTCCAGATGGCTTCGGCCATCGCGACGATTGCCAACAATGGCAAGCGGATGCGCCCCCGCGTGGCACGGGCGAGCATCGACAGCCATGGGAAACGGGAAGAGTACCCCCCTGAATTGGTCAAGGAAATCGTCGTCGCCCCGGAATACCTGGCTGCGGTGCAGCGGGCGCTGGGGGACGTCACCCGTTTCGGAACCGCGACGCGGGCCTTTAGCGGCGCGCCCTACCATGCCGCCGGCAAGACGGGGACTGCCCAGGTGTATTCGCTCAAGGGCGGGACATACGACAAGAGCGACGAGCGCAAACGCGACCATTCATGGTTCATCGCCTACGCGCCGGTCGAAGAGCCGAAAATCGCGTTGGCGGTCATGGTGGAGAACGGCGGTTTCGGCGCGGTTTCCGCAGCACCAATCGCGCGCCAGGTGATCGACGCCTTCCTCCTTGAGAAGCGCGCCGACAAACCTGCGCCGGAAGATGCCGGAGCCGAATCCGAAGACGAAGGGGGCGACGATCATCCGGGCAATGGCGCGCGCGTCAGGCAAGGGGGGAATGCCGAGTGAGCTACCGCCGCCGTTTTCATGTCCAGCAACTGTTCTCGGCAGTACTTCGCCCGCTCGATCTGCCGTTGCTGCTGATTCTTTTCGCCTTGCTGCTTTATAGCATCATCATCATTGAAAGCGCCGCGCCGAAACTGCTCATGAATCATCTCGGGAGCATTTCTCTGGCGCTGCTCGGAATGTGGATCATCGCCGTCATCCCGACCCGCCGTCTGCTGTCCCTGGCTCCGATGTTCTATATCATCGGGATCGCCTTGCTGGTTGCGGTCAACCTGTTCGGAACCTCCTCCAAGGGCGCGCAACGTTGGTTGGATATTGGCACGGTTGTTCGCATCCAACCTTCCGAAATCATGAAAATCGCCATGCCCTTGGCCCTGGCATGGTTTTTCCAGAAACGCGAACGCTCCATTTCCTGGGGAGAATTCCTGGTCTCGGCAGTATTGTTGTTCGGGCCGGTATACCTGATTGCCAAACAGCCTGACCTGGGTACTGCCATCTTGGTGTTCTCTTCCGGGTTCTTCGTGATTTTCTTCGCCGGTCTGCCGTGGAAGCTGATTATTCCAGTCGTCCTGGTCGGCATGGCCGTCATCATCACGATAGGCGTTGCCGGCGACGAGTTATGCCAGCAAGAAAAGTGGCCTGGTTTGAAGTCTTATCAGAAAGACCGTATCTGCACGCTGCTCGATCCGGATCGCGACCCACTCGGCAAAGGTTTTCACACCATCCAGTCGACCATTGCCATTGGCTCCGGCGGCTTCATCGGCAAAGGCTGGAAGCAGGGCACGCAGACGCACCTGGCCTTCCTGCCGGAACGGCATACCGACTTCGTGTTTGCCGTACTCGCCGAGGAATTCGGCCTCATCGGGGGGCTGGTTCTGTTGGGGCTGTACATCGCGTTGCTGGCGCGCGGCTTCATCATCACCGCCAATACGACGTCTCTGGGCGCAAAGTTGCTGGCCGGTTCAACGACGATGGTCTTTTTTACTTACCTGTTCGTAAACATCGGCATGGTCAGCGGCATCCTGCCGGTCGTAGGTGTGCCTCTGCCGTTCATCAGTTATGGTGGGACGGCCATCGTAACGCTCTGCCTGGGTATCGGCATCCTGATGGGAGTCTGCCGTAACAAGCAGGAACGTTAGGGAGGCATGGCGATGCGTGCCGGGAGCCGGATGCTTTGCGCTATTGGAGTGATCGTCGCGGTTTCAGTACTGGCGGTGGCTTGCGGCACAATGGGGCAAAAGCGCGGCGGAGGCTATTACAAGGACGACGGTCCCGGCAGCGCTTCATCCAAGGATTTATCGAAAATTCCTGACGCCACGCCGCGCGCGGAACCCCTCCGCCCCCATAACAACCAGCCCTACCGCGCGCTTGGCAAGACATACACCCCTAATACCCGCGTGGAGCCTTTTCGCCAACGTGGCGTGGCAAGCTGGTATGGCCGCCGTTTTCACGGACAGCCCACAGCCAGCGGCGAAAAATACAACATGTATGCGATGACCGCCGCGCATCCCACGTTGCCGATTCCAAGCTACGCGCGGGTGACTTCGCTTGAAAATGGCCGTTCGGTCGTGGTGCGGATCAATGACCGCGGCCCCTTCCTGCATGGGCGGGTCATGGACCTCTCCTATGTTGCGGCTTGGAAGCTCGGCTACATCAACAAGGGCAGCGCGAAGGTCGAAATCGAACAGATACTGCCCGACGGCGGGACGGATTGAAGAACGGATGGGTGTCCAGCCTTTCATTGTCCGGCGATCCTAACCCCTGACGCGAAGCGTCACCTGGGCTGCGGCGGGTGTCAAAGGGTAAAGAAGTCACACGCCTGTTGAGCGGCACTTGCAGACAATGGTTTTTGGTTCTACAATAACCTCCATGATCATCGAGTTCGACTCAGACAAAAGCCGGAGGAACATTGAAGTGCGCGGCCTTTCTTTTGAGCGCGCCGCCGATTTCGATTTCGAGACCGCGCACGTCTGGGAAGACCTGCGGAAAGATTACCCGGAGCGTCGTTTCGTGGCCGTAGGGTTCCTGGAAAGCCGCCTGCATGTGCTGGCATTCAGCCCGAAGGCGGGCGGCATCCGGGTGATCAGTTTCCGCAAGGCAAACCACAGAGAGGTGAGGACCTATGAAAAAGCCATTGCCGCCAATGATTGATGAGGAAGGCGAAGTCAGGGAACTGACACTGGAAGACATGGCGCATTTCCGCCCCGCGCGGGAAGCGCTCCCGGCAGCCCTGTACGAAGGCTTGGCCGCCATGAAGAATCGGGGCGGGCGCCCTAAGTCCGCTGCTCCCAAAATCCAGACCGCCATCCGGTTCGAGCCGGAGGTGCTCGCGGCGCTACGGGCGACTGGGCGGGGCTGGCAGACACGCGTGAACGACGTGATGAAGGAGTGGGTGGCGCAGCACGCAACAGGCTGATCCGTACGGGCATTGTAGGAAGTCACGGCGCGACCATCCCGGCCTCTCGCAGCCTTAGCTCGATAGCGTCGAACACCGCATCCTCCAGCCCCGGCTCCCCTGCCATGCTGCGGCCGGGAAGCTCGGCTACCTCAAAAAGGGCAGCGCGAAGGTTGAAGTCGAACAGATATTGCCCGGCGGCGGGACGGATTGAAGAACGGATGGGCATGCAGCCCGAAGGCGGGCCGCATTGACTAAATCAACGTGCCCCTAATACCGTGTTGTTGAAAGTGTTGACTTGCTTGTCATTAAACAAGTAACATTTAAGAAAAATGTCACACACAGGTATCAAAAAGGAATTTACATCCTCCGGCGTCTCTGGTAGGGCAATCGACATATCACGAACGGTTAACGTAAAAACACGAATAAAATGAACGCGAGGACGGGGACTGTTTCCGCTCGGCAAGCGATCGCACAGACGGTAGTCTGGCGACGTGGTACGGTTCTTGCTACACACACACACACACACACACACA
>JGI24705J35276_12237619_pt1 | contig 12140 bp, 12 predicted proteins | sample TergutNt197P4_FD_35276 | JGI IMG/M metagenome (IMG submission 35276)
ATTGCCGTCGTGGTGAAATTGGTAGACACGCTATCTTGAGGGGGTAGTGGCGAAAGCTGTGCGAGTTCGAGTCTCGCCGACGGCACCAGGGATAACGTTGAAACCGCCGGGGTCTGGCCTCCTGGCCTTGGCGGGCAATGAAGACAAGCGCGATGAATCTTGCCCCGTATCTTTCCGTACTGCTGTTCATCCTCGTGGGGCTGGCCGTCGGCGGTCTGTGCCTGGTCATGGGCGACTTTCTGCGGCCCCACACGCCGGATGCGGCCAAGAATTCTCCCTACGAGTGCGGCTTCGAGGCGTTCGAGGACGCGCGCATGAAGTTCGACGTGCGCTACTACCTCGTCGCCATCCTGTTCATCCTGTTCGACCTGGAAATCGCCTTTCTCTTTCCGTGGGCCGTGACGCTGCGCGAGGCCGGCGTCACCGGGTTCGTCGCGGTGCTGGTCTTCCTGGCGATCCTGGTGGTGGGCTTCGCCTACGAATGGAAGAAGGGCGCGCTGGAATGGGAGTGAAGGCCGCGCGCAAGCTTGTGGCTTGGGCCGCGCGCTCGTTGGAAATCCGCACATGAATGATCAGCTTCAGCAAAAGGGCTTTCTGCTCACCAGCGTGGACGCGGCGATGAACTGGGCCAAGACCGGTTCGCTGTGGCCCGTCACCTTCGGCCTGGCGTGCTGCGCCGTCGAGATGATGCACGCCGCCGCGGCGCGCTACGACATCGCGCGCTTCGGCGCCGAGGTGTTTCGCGCCAGTCCGCGCCAGTCCGACTTGATGATCGTGGCCGGTACGCTGACCAACAAGATGGCGCCCGCGCTGCGCAAGGTTTACGACCAGATGGCCGAGCCGCGCTGGGTGATTTCGATGGGTTCCTGCGCCAACGGCGGCGGCTATTACCACCACAGCTATGCGGTGGTGCGCGGCTGCGACCGCGTGGTGCCGGTGGATGTCTATGTGCCCGGCTGCCCGCCGACGGCGGAGGCGCTGCTGTACGGCCTGATCCAGTTGCAGCAGAAGGTGCGCCGCACCAACACGTTCGCGCGGGTGTGAGCATGTCTGATTTTGCAATTACCCCCGAAGCCCTGAAAGACGCCATCGCCGCCGCCCTGGGCGAGCAGGGGCAGCACGTCGGCATCGCGCTCGGCGAGGTCACGGTGACGGTTCCGGTGGCGTGCTACCGCGAGGTGATGCAGACGCTGCGCGACGAGCCGGGCTGCCGGTTCGAGCAGTTGATCGACTTGTGCGGCGTCGATTATTCGACTTACGGCGATGGCCGCTGGGAGGGGCCGCGCTTTGCCGCGGTGAGCCACCTGCTGTCGGTCAGTCTGAACCAGCGCGTGCGTGTGCGCGTGTTCTGCCCCGACGACGACTTTCCCGCGCTGCCCACGGTCACCGACCTGTGGAATTGCGCCAACTGGTTCGAGCGCGAGGCGTTCGATCTGTACGGCATCGTGTTCGATGGCCACGCCGATCTGCGCCGCATTCTCACCGACTACGGCTTCATCGGCCATCCGTTCCGCAAGGACTTCCCGCTCACCGGCCACGTCGAGATGCGCTACGACGCCGATCGCCAGCGCGTGGTGTACGAGCCGGTGTCGATCGAACCGCGTGAAATCACCCCGCGCGTGATCCGCGAGGACAACTACGGGGGGCTGAACTGACGCGCGCGCCCAGGCGGGCAGCGTCCGGCTTCGACTCATGGCTGAGATCAAGAACTACACCCTGAATTTCGGGCCCCAGCACCCGGCGGCGCACGGCGTGCTGCGCATGGTGCTCGAACTCGATGGCGAGGTCGTGCAGCGCGCCGACCCGCACGTCGGCCTGCTGCACCGCGCCACCGAGAAACTGGCAGAGCACAAGACCTTCATCCAGTCGCTGCCCTACATGGACCGGCTCGACTACGTGTCCATGATGTGCAACGAGCACGCCTATTGCCTGGCGATCGAAAAGCTCCTGGGCATCGAGGCGCCGGTTCGCGCGCAGTACATCCGCGTGCTTTTTTCCGAGATCACGCGTCTGCTCAACCACCTGATGTGGCTGGGCTCGCACGGCAACGACTGCGGTTCCTCCACCATCCTGATCTACACCTTCCGCGAGCGCGAGGACCTGTTCGACATGTACGAGGCGGCGTCGGGCGCGCGTATGCACGCGGCCTACTTCCGCCCGGGCGGCGTGTACCGCGACCTGCCCGATGCCATGCCGCAGTACCAGGCCAGCAAGGTGCGCGGCGCGTCGGTAGCCGCGGCGCGCAACCGCAGCCGCCAGGGCTCGCTGCTGGACTTCATCGACGACTTTGCCCAGCGTTTTCCGAAGCTGCTCGACGAGTACGAGACGCTGCTCACCGACAACCGCATCTGGAAGCAGCGCACCGTCGGCATCGGCGTGGTCTCGCCCGAGCGCGCGCTCAATCTGGGGCTCACCGGCCCCATGCTGCGCGGCTCCGGCGTCGCCTGGGACCTGCGCAAGAAGCAGCCCTACGAGGTTTACGACAGGGTCGATTTCGACATTCCGGTGGGCAAGAACGGCGACAGTTACGACCGCTACCTGGTGCGCATGGCCGAGATGCGCGAGGCAAACCGCATCATCAGGCAGTGCGTGGACTGGCTGCGCGCGAATCCCGGCCCGGTCATCGTCGAAAACCACAAAGTCGCTCCGCCCAGGCGCGAGGCGATGAAAACCAACATGGAAGAGCTGATCCACCACTTCAAGCTCTTTTCCGAAGGCATGCACGTGCCCGAAGGCGAGGCCTACGCGGCCATCGAACACCCGAAGGGCGAGTACGGCATCTACCTCATCAGCGACGGCGCCAACAAGCCCTATCGCATGAAGATCCGTCCGCCAGGGTTCGTGCACCTGTCCGCAATGGACGAACTGGCCAGGGGCCACATGCTGGCCGATGTGGTGGCCATCATGGGCACGCTGGACGTCGTGTTTGGAGAGATCGATCGATGAGCGAGAGCGTTGGATCGGTGAAACAAGCGCCGCTGTCGGCGGCCACGCTGGAGCGCTTCGCGCGCGAGGCGGCCAAGTACCCGGCGGATCAGCGGCAGTCGGCCGTCATGGCCTGCCTGTCGATCATCCAGCAGGAGCGCGGCTGGGTCAGCCCTGAAAGCGAGTTGGCGGTGGCCGGCTACCTGGGCATGCCGCCGATGGCCGTGCACGAGGTCACCACGTTCTACAACATGTACAACCAGAAGCCGGTGGGGCGCTTCAAGCTGAACGTGTGCACCAATGCGCCGTGCATGTTCGCCGGCGGCCCGCAGGCATTGCAGCATCTGTGCGACAAGCTCGGCGTCGAGCCTCACGGCACCACGGCGGACGGCCTGTTCACCGTGCAGCCGTGCGAATGCCTGGGCGCGTGCGGCGATGCGCCGGTGATGCTGGTCAACGACCGGCACATGTGCAGCTTCATGTCCAGCGACAAGCTCGACCAGCTCGTCGATGGCTTGCGCACCGCGGAGGACTAGTCATGGCGCGCGTGCAAGACATCCTCGCGAAGTTCCAGGCCAGGGGCGTGGAAACCTGCTTTCATGGCCGCCACATCAAGCCGCAGATCTACGCCGGCCTGAACGGCGGCAACTGGGGCCTGAAGGACTACGAGGCGCGCGGCGGCTATGCCGCGCTGCGCAAGGTGCTGGGCCGCGACGGCGGGCCGGGCATGACGCAGGACGAGGTGATCGCCATGCTCAAGGCATCCGGCCTGCGCGGGCGCGGCGGCGCGGGCTTTCCCACCGGGCTGAAGTGGAGCTTCATGCCGCGCAACTTTCCCGGCCAGAAGTACCTGGTGTGCAACTCCGACGAGGGCGAGCCGGGCACCTTCAAGGACCGCGACATCCTCATGTACAACCCCCACGCCGTGATCGAGGGCATGGCCATCGGCGGCTACGCCATGGGCGCCAGCGTGGGCTACAACTACATCCACGGCGAGATATTCCAGGTCTACGAGCGTTTCGAGGCCGCCATCGAGCAGGCGCGCGCCGCCGGTTACCTGGGGCAGGGCATCATGGGCAGCGCGGTGGACTTCCAGTTGCACGCGCACCACGGCTTCGGCGCCTACGTCTGCGGCGAGGAAACGGGCCTGCTCGAATCGCTGGAAGGCAAAAAAGGCCAGCCGCGCTTCAAGCCGCCGTTTCCGGCCAGCTTTGGCCTGTACGGCAAGCCGACCACCATCAACAACACCGAGACCTTCGCCGCCGCGCCGTGGATCATCCGCAACGGCGCGCAGGCGTACCTGGAATGCGGCAAGCCCAACAACGGCGGCACCAAGATTTTTTCCATTCAGGGCGATGTCGAGCGGCCCGGCAACTACGAGGTTCCGCTGGGCACGCCGTTCGCCGCGCTGCTGGAACTGGCCGGCGGCGTGCGCGGCGGCAGGCCGCTGAAGGCGGTGATTCCGGGCGGCTCGTCCTCGCCCGTGCTGCCGGCCGACATCATCATGCAGTGCACGATGGACTACGACGCCATCGCCAAGGCCGGTTCCATGCTGGGCTCCGGCGCGGTGATGGTGATGGACGATTCGCGCGACATGGTGCAGGTGCTGCTGCGTCTGTCGTACTTCTACATGCACGAATCCTGCGGGCAGTGCACGCCGTGCCGCGAGGGCACGGGCTGGCTGTGGCGCATGGTGGGCCGCATCCAGCGCGGCCAGGGCCGGCCGGAAGACCTGGCCACGCTCGACAGCGTGGCTGAAAACATCATGGGACGCACCGTCTGCGCGCTTGGCGACGCCGCCGCCATGCCGGTGCGCGCCATGCTCAAGCACTTCCGCCACGAGTTCGCGGCCAAGATCGAAGCCGCGCAGGCGGCCTGAGCGAGAACCGAATCGGACGAACAAGCCCATGGTTGAAATCGAAATCGACGGCAAGAAGGTCGAAGTGCCCGAAGGCAGCATGGTCATGCATGCCGCCGAAAAGGCCGGCGCCTACATTCCGCACTTCTGCTACCACAAGAAACTGTCCATCGCCGCCAGTTGCCGCATGTGCCTGGTCGATGTCGAGAAAGCGCCCAAGCCGATGCCGGCCTGCGCCACCGCCGTCACGCAGGGCATGGTTGTGCGCACCCATACCGACAAGGCGGTGAAGGCGCAGAAGGCGGTGATGGAGTTCCTGCTCATCAACCACCCGCTCGATTGCCCCATCTGCGACCAGGGCGGCGAGTGCCAGTTGCAGGACCTGGCCGTGGGCTACGGCGGCGGCGCCTCGCGCTACCACGAAGACAAGCGCGTAGTGCATAGCAAGGACGTGGGGCCGCTGATCTCGATGCAGGAAATGAGCCGCTGCATCCAGTGCACCCGCTGCGTGCGCTTCGGGCAGGAGATCGCCGGCGTCATGGAACTGGGCATGTCCAACCGCGGCGAGCAGGCCCAGATCGAAACCTTCGTCGGCAACTCGGTGGACTCCGAGCTGTCGGGCAACATGATCGACACCTGCCCGGTCGGCGCGCTCACCAGCAAACCCTTCCGCTACAGCGCCCGCACCTGGGAGCTGTCGCGCCGCAAGAGCGTCAGCCCGCACGATTCGACCGGCGCCAACCTGATCGTGCAGGTCAAGAACAACCGGGTGATGCGCGTCGTTCCGTTCGAGAACGAGGCCGTCAACGAATGCTGGATCGCCGACCGCGACCGTTTTTCGTATGAAGCCCTGAACGGCGAGCAGCGCCTGACCAGACCCATGCTCAAGCAGGGCGGCCAGTGGCAAGAGGTGGACTGGCAGACCGCGCTGGACTACGTGGTGCATGGCCTGGAGCACATCAAGGCCGAGCATGGCGCCGGCGCCATCGGCGCGCTGCTCAGCCCGCACGGCACGCTCGAAGAGCTGTATCTGGCCGGCGCGCTGGTGCGCGGCCTGGGCAGCCAGAACATCGACCATCGGCTGCGCCACCAGCAGTTCGCGCCGTTCGAGGGCGTGCGCTGGCTGGGGATGCCGATCGCGTCGCTGTCGCGCCTGCAAAGCGCGCTGGTGGTCGGCTCCAATCTGCGCAAGGATCATCCCTTGTTCGCGCAGCGCATCAGGCAGTCGGCGCGCCACGGTTGCGCGGTGTCGGCCATCACGTCGGTTGAACTGCTGAAGAACGCCGATGCCTGGGCCATGCCGCTGGCCGCCATGCTGCTGGGCCAGGCCGGCGATTGGGCGGCGCAACTGGCCGGCGTGGCGGCGGCGGTGGCGGCCGAAAAAGGGGTGCCGGCGCCTGTGGCCGGGCAGCAAGCCAGCGAAGGCGCCAAGGTCATCGCCCAATCGCTGCTGGCGGGCGAGCGCAAGGCCATCTTGCTGGGCAACGCCGCCGCGCATCACCCGGATGCGTCCGGCCTGCTGGCGCTGTGCCAGTGGATCGGCGAGCAGACCGGCGCGGTGGTGGGTTATCTCACCGAAGCGGCCAACACGGTGGGCGCGCAACTGGCTGGCGCCCTGCCGGGGGCCAATGGCCTGAATGCCGCACAGATGCTGAAAGGCGGCCTGAAGGCGGCGCTGCTGCTCCATTGCGAGCCTGGCCCCGATACCGCTGGCCGCGCCCTGTCGGGCTGCGACATGGTGGTCACGCTCAGCCCCTTCAAGGCCAACATGGAGGTGAGCGACGTGCTGCTGCCGATCGCGCCGTTCACCGAAACCTCGGGCACCTTCGTCAACGCCGAAGGGCGCGCGCAGAGCTTTCACGCCGTGGTGCGCCCCTTGGGCGAGACGCGCCCGGCCTGGAAGGTGTTGCGGGTGCTGGCCGACATGCTGGGCGTGGAGCAGACGCCGTTCGACTCTTCTCAAGAGGTGCTGGCGCAGGCCCTGCCGGCGGCCCGGGTGGCCGCTGACCGGTTGAGCAACCGCACGTCGGCGGCCAGCGGCGCGGCTGGCGGCGCGGCGAGCGTGCCCACGGTGGGGATTTACCAGTTGGATGGCATCGTGCGGCGCGCGCCCTCGTTGCGGATGACCGCCGATGCGCGCGAAGGAGCAGCGGCATGATCGATATGCTCTACAACAGCGGGCTGCAACTGTTTGGCGGCTTCTGGTGGACAGGTCTCGCGTGGCCGGTGATCTGGGCCTTGCTGAAGATCGTGGTGATTCTGGTGCCGCTGCTGCTGGCGGTGGCGTATCTGACGCTTTGGGAGCGCAGGCTGCTCGGCTTCATGCAGGTGCGCTATGGGCCGAACCGCGTCGGTCCCGCGGGGCTGTTGCAGCCGATTGCGGACGCGGTCAAGTTGCTGTTCAAGGAAATCATTCGCCCGACGGCGGCCAGCAAGGGGCTGTTCTTCCTGGCGCCGACGCTGGCCATCATGCCGGCATTGGCCGCCTGGGCCGTGGTGCCTTTCGGCCCCGACCTGGCGCTGGCCAACGTCAACGCGGGCCTGCTGCTGGTGATGGCCATCACCTCGATCGAGGTCTATGGCGTGGTCATCGCCGGCTGGGCTTCCAACTCGAAGTACGCCTTTTTGGGCGCGCTGCGCGCGTCGGCCCAGATGGTCAGCTACGAGATCGCCATGGGCTTTTGCTTTTTGGTGGTGCTGATGGTGTCGGGCAGCATGAATCTGTCCGAAATCGTGCTGGGGCAGGGCAAGGGCATGGCCGCAGACATGGGGCTGAACTTCCTGTCCTGGAACTGGCTGCCCCTGTTGCCGATTTTCTTCGTTTACCTGATTTCCGGCGTGGCCGAAACCAACCGCCATCCGTTCGACGTGGTGGAAGGCGAGGCCGAAATCGTCGCCGGCCACATGGTCGAGTACTCGGGCATGGGTTTCGCGGTGTTCTTCCTGGCCGAATACGCCAGCATGTGGCTGGTGTCCATGCTGGCCGTCATCATGTTTCTGGGCGGGTGGCTGTCGCCGGTGGCGTTCCTCGACTTCATTCCGGGCTGGATCTGGCTGGGCATCAAGGTCTGCGTCATGGTGTCCATGTTCATCTGGATCCGCGCCACGTTCCCGCGCTTCCGCTACGACCAGATCATGCGTCTGGGCTGGAAGATCTTCATTCCCGTCACGCTCGTCTGGCTGCTCGTCGTGGGCTTGTGGATGTTCAGCCCATGGAACATCTGGCATTGAAGGCGGAGGACAAAACACACATGGCTTCCGTAACTTCCCGTTTTTCGATTCGCGACTTCTTCAAGAGCTTCATGCTCGTGGAGTTGTTCAAGGGCATGACTCTGACCGGGCGCTACGCCTTCAGGCGCAAGGTGACGGTCATGTACCCGGAGGAAAAAACGCCGCTGTCGCCGCGTTTTCGCGGCCTGCACGCCTTGCGCCGCTATGACAACGGCGAGGAGCGTTGCATCGCCTGCAAACTGTGCGAGGCGGCGTGCCCCGCGATGGCCATCACCATCGAGGTGGGGCAGCGCGAGGACGGCTCGCGCCGCACGACCCGCTACGACATCGACCTGACCAAGTGCATCTTCTGCGGCTTCTGCGAGGAAAGCTGCCCGGTCGATTCGATCGTCGAGACGCAGGTCTTCGAGTACCACGGCGAAAAACGGGGCGACCTGTATTTCACCAAGGACATGCTGCTGGCCGTGGGCGATCGCTACGAGCCCGAGATCGCGGCCGCCAAGGCCGCGGACGCCAAATACCGTTGAGGGCGTTTCACACCGCAACAGCCACCATGGACGTCAAGACTGCCTTCTTCTACTTGTTCTCACTCGTAATGCTGTTCGCGGCATTCCGGGTGATTACCGCGCGCAACCCGGTGCACGCGGTGCTGTATCTCATGCTCGCCTTTTCGCAGGCGTCCGGCATCTGGCTGCTGCTCAAGGCCGAGTTCCTGGCCATCGCGCTGGTGCTGGTGTATCTGGGCGCGGTGATGGTGCTGTTTCTGTTCGTGGTGATGATGCTGGACATCAGCATCGACAGCCTGCGGCAGGGCTTCTGGCGTCATTTCCCGCTGGCGCTGGGCATCGGCGCCGTGGTTTCGCTGGAAATGGCGATGGTGCTGTTCGGCGGCTTTCGCATCAGCGAGGCGCCGGTTGCGCCCGAAGCCGCGGCCAGCGCGGCCAGCCAGGCGCTCCAATACTCCAATACCAAGGCGTTGGGTTCGCTGCTCTACACCCAATACCTGTATCCGGTCGAAATCGCCGCGGTGATTCTGCTGGTGGCGATGGTGGCCGCGATTGCGCTCACGCTGCGCGAGCGCAAGGACAGCAAGCGGATCGACCCGTCGATGCAGGTGCATGTGCGCGCACGCGAGCGTTTTGAAATGGTCAAGCTGGCGCCCACGCGGGCCGCGCCGCCGCCCGCCGCCGATGCCGCCCCGGCTTCTACCGCGTCCGCGCAGGAGGTCAAGCCATGACGCTGACACTGGCTCACTACCTGACCCTGGGCGCGATTCTGTTCGCGCTTGCCGTGGTCGGCATCTTTCTGAACCGCAAGAACCTGATCGTGCTGCTGATGGCCATCGAGTTGATGCTGCTGGCCGTGAATCTCAATTTCGTCGCCTTCTCCTACTTTTTGGGCGACATGCACGGGCAGGTGTTCGTGTTCTTCATTCTCACGGTGGCGGCGGCGGAGTCGGCCATCGGGCTGGCGATCCTGATGCTGCTGTTCCGCGCCAAGTCCAGCATCAACGTGGACGAACTCAATTCGCTGAAAGGGTAAACACGTCATGAACCAGACCCTTTCCTCGGCCATGCTGCTGGCGGTGCCGTTGGCGCCGCTGGCCGGTTCGCTGATCGCGGGCATTTTCGGCACCGCCTTCGGCGGCAACCGGATCGGTCGCGCGGCATCGCATTCGGTCACCATTCTGGGCGTGCTGATCGCCTTCGTTCTTTCGGCCATCACGTTGAACAGCGTCATGGCCGATGGCGCCCGCTTCAACCAGACCATCTACGAATGGATGATGGTCGGCGGCTTGAAGATGGAGGTGGGCTTTCTGATCGACAGCCTGGCCGCCACCATGATGTGCGTGGTGACCTTCGTGTCCCTGATGGTGCATATCTACACCATCGGCTACATGGCCGACGACGATGGCTACGACCGCTTCTTCTCGTACATCTCGCTGTTCACCTTCTCGATGCTGATGCTCGTCATGAGCAACAACTTCCTGCAACTGTTCTTCGGCTGGGAGGCGGTCGGGCTGGTGTCGTATCTGCTGATCGGTTTCTGGTTCAACAAATCGACCGCCATCTTCGCCAACATGAAGGCGTTCATCGTCAACCGCGTGGGCGACTTCGGCTTCATCCTCGGCATCGGCCTGATTGCCGCCTATGCCGGCACGCTGAATTACGGCGAGGTGTTTGCCAAGGCGAACGGGCTGGCCGCCCTGGGCTTTCCGGGCACCGACTGGATGCTGATGACCGTGATCTGCATCTGCCTGTTCATCGGCGCCATGGGCAAGTCGGCGCAGTTTCCGCTGCACGTATGGCTGCCCGACTCGATGGAAGGCCCGACGCCGATCTCCGCCCTGATCCACGCCGCCACCATGGTCACGGCGGGCATCTTCATGGTGGCGCGCATGTCGCCGCTGTTCGAGTTGTCGGACACCGCGCTGAATTTCGTGCTGATCATCGGCGCCATCACGGCCCTGTTCATGGGCTTTCTGGGCATCATCCAGAACGACATCAAGCGCGTGGTGGCCTATTCGACCCTGTCGCAACTCGGCTACATGACGGTGGCGCTGGGCGCTTCGGCGTACTCGGCGGCGGTGTTCCACCTCATGACCCATGCGTTCTTCAAGGCGCTGCTGTTTCTGGCTGCCGGTTCGGTCATCATCGGGCTGCACCACAACCAGGACATTCGCTGGATGGGCGGCGTGCGCAAGTACATGCCCATTACCTGGCTTACTTTCCTGCTGGGGTCGCTGGCGCTGATCGGCACGCCGTTCTTCTCGGGCTTTTACTCCAAGGACGCGATCATCGAGGCGGTGCACGCCAGCCATCTGCCAGCGGCCGGCTTTGCCTATGGCGCGGTGCTGGCCGGGGTGTTCGTCACGGCGTTCTATTCGTTCCGTCTTTACTTCCTGGTGTTTCACGGCAAGGAGCGCTACGACCAGAACCCCGACGCGCATCACGGCGATCACCATGATGGGCACGGGCACGCCAGCAAACCGCATGAATCGCCCTGGGTGGTGTGGCTGCCGCTGGTGTTGCTGGCGATCCCGTCGGTCGTGATCGGCGCCATGACGCTGATGCCGATGCTGCCGGGCGGGTTCTTCGCCGGCGCGATTCACGTCGATGCGGCGCGCCACGCGGCCATGTCCACGCTGGCCGGGGAAATCCACGGCTGGCTGCCGATGGCGCAGCACGGCTTCATGGCGGCGCCGTTTTGGCTGGCGCTGGCCGGGGTGGCGTCGGCCTGGTACATGTACATGATCAACCCGGCCCTGCCGGCGGGCATCCGGCGCGCGTTCGAGCCGGTGTACAAGCTGCTCGACAACAAGTACTACATGGACTGGTTCAACGAGAACGTCATCGCCCGTGGCGCCCGTTTGCTCGGCACCGGCTTGTGGCAGGGCGGCGATCGGGGGGTGATCGACGGCGCCATCGTCGATGGTTCGTGGAAGCTGGTGGGCAGGGTTTCCGGCGCGGTGCGCCGGATTCAGTCCGGCTACCTGTATCACTATGCGCTGGTGATGATTCTGGGGGTGTTCGTGCTGATGACGTATTTCGTCTGGAACGAGCAATTGATGACGTGGATGCGCCTCATCGGGCTCAGCAAATAACGGAGAGCGGGATAACGACATGGGTTGGTTGAGCCTTGCCATCTGGACGCCGATCGTCATCGGCGCCGTGCTGCTGGCATTGGGCCGGGAGAGCCAGGCGCCGCTGGTGCGCTGGATTGCGCTCATCGGTTCACTGGTCAGCTTTCTGCTCACGCTGCCGCTGTACGGCGGCTTCACGCTCGGCACCGCCGAGATGCAATTCGTCGAGAAGGCGCGCTGGATCGACCGTTTCAACGTCAATTACCACCTGGGGGTGGATGGCTTGTCGGTGTGGTTCGTGCTGCTCACGGCCTTCATCACGGTGATCGTCGTCATCGCCGGCTGGGAGGTAATTCAGCGCAAGGTCAACCAGTACATGGCGGCCTTCCTGATTCTTTCGGGCTTGATGATCGGCGTGTTCTGTGCGCTCGATGGCGTGCTGTTCTACGTCTTCTTCGAGGCCACGCTGATTCCGATGTACCTCATCATCGGCATCTGGGGCGGCCCCAACAAGATTTACGCCGCGTTCAAGTTCTTCCTGTA
>JGI24705J35276_12237618_pt1 | contig 12133 bp, 10 predicted proteins | sample TergutNt197P4_FD_35276 | JGI IMG/M metagenome (IMG submission 35276)
CAAACAAAGGTTTAACAATTAAAATTTATTGCTATGGAAAAGAAAAAAATCGAAATTGAATCAGTAAAGTAAGCAAATATGGATTGAAAGGAGCGATACTATATAGCTTTAGCGAAGCAAGGTTATGTTTTTGTATCTCAAAAACCACCTTGCTTCCTTTCAGGAAGGAAAAATCGCTCCCGTTGGTCGCAATTTTATGGAAACAGCAGATAAGAATAAGCGCAAAGGCGGTCGCCCGAAAAAGAGCATTTCGCAACGGAAAACGCGAATGATTCACATCCGTGTTTCCGAACCGGAATACTACGCCATCAAGCATCGGGCTGACCTTGCTCAAATGACCGTTAGCGCTTATTCTCATTCTGCGATTTTGGAAAGTAAAATTGTCGAACCGGTGAAAAAAGAAGATATGGAACTGCTGCGAAAACTGTCGGGCGAAGCAAATAATTTGAACCAATTAGCTCATCAGGCCAACCTATTTCAGATGCCATTTATCGAGAATGATATTAGAAAAGAACTGAATTTACACAAAAAAATTATTGAAAAACTATCGGATGATTGGAAAAATAATAAAAGGGAAAAAGCTTTAAAGGCTGTATTTCATACGTTCTCGGAAAAGAAAATGCCAAACTTTTGGATGGCAATGGCGTGCTTTTAACGGATGAAAATTCGATTATCAACAGCTTTTATATGCAGAGTTTGATGAATCCAAATCTCACTAAAAGCGTCGGACATATTCCGCTTGCTTGGTCTAAAGACGATGACGGAAAACTGACAGATGAGTTTATGTTAAAATTGGCAAAGGAATATATGTAGGCAATGGGAATTGTAAACACACAATACATTATTGTTCGACATTCCGACCGAACACATCCGCATTGCCATATCGTATTTAACAGGGTGGATAACGACGGCAAAACCATTTCAGACAAGAACGACCATTTCCGGAATGAAAAAATAACAAAAGTGCTGAAAGAAAAATACGGATTGACATTTGGCACAAGCAAAGAAAAAGTGAATACTCATCGTTTGAAAGAGCCGGATAAAACCAAATACGAGATTCATAAGGCAATTCAAACCGTATTGAAAATCGCGAAGAATTGGAATCAATTCAGAGATTTACTGGCGAAAGAAAAAATCCAACTGAAATTCAAATACAAGGGACAGTCGAATGAGGTTCAGGGAATCTCATTTGCCAAAGGCGGTTATTCGTTCAAAGGGTCAGAGATTGACAGACAATTCAGTTACAGCAAAATTGATTTTCAGTTGAAACAGAATGATAGGGCGCAAAACATCGCCATTCAACAGGAACACGGTCATTCGCAAACATCTGTTTCGAGAAACATCATTTTGGCAGTAGGCGGATTGTTTGATATTCCATTTGCGGGTTCAGACTACGACCCCGAAGAAGCGGAATTTCAAAGGCTGCATGGATTAAAAAAGAAAAAAAGTAAAGGTATAAGAAGGTAATAATAACAATTTAATAAAGTAAATTTATGGAAGAAGTTCAGTATGAAGGACTATTAGGCATCGCGTCCGAGCATAACAAAAAGTTAGATGCTATTTTGGCAATTAGTAAAGCGAAAGAAAACCAGCAGGTTAATCAATCTGTTTCAAAAGAGGAAATTGAGAAAATAGTGCATGATAAAGTATCCATCATGGCTACTTTTATAGAAATAAAAATCAAACAGCAGATTGAAAATCAGACTAATGCAATAAATAAGAAAATGAACGCTTTGCCTGTTTCGCAAAACGTTTCGTTTCCGCAGCCGAAGAAAATTGCATTTTTCGGATTTGAATTTTTACGGACATCGGTTGTAATCTTTTGCTTGTCAGTAGCCATATTTTGGTCATTGGTAATTAATATCAAGCAGATGGATAATTATCATGACTTGAAGGTACAGTATAATCGGCAGGCGGAGTATGTTATTCAATTGCAAACAACTGAAAAGATAAAAAAGAAGATGTAAGAATTATGATGCTCTTTTTTGAATGCACTTAAACGAAATTTGCAATAAAAAATTGTACCTTTGTGCTTTAAATATTTTATAAAATTTAGAGGTCGAAAGCGTAAACTTTTAAAAAATGGCATCAGAAATAACAATTCAAAGTTTATTTCCTGCAATAAGGAACTCTCAGGTAGCGAAACCTATGACAGATATTTTCAATACCACATTTGTTGGAATTGATTTTGGTACGTCAACAACAGTCGTTTCCATAGCTACAATCAATAAGGCAACAATGGAAATCGTTACTGAACCCATTTGGCTGAATCAAAAACTATATGATGGAGCAATTATGTCTTCAGAAAAGATTCCAACAGTAATTGCATGGTATCGCAATCAACTTTTGGTTGGGCAAGGCGCAGCCGATTTGAAGTATATTTTGAAAAGAGGAGTCAACGTTTGGTATTCTTTTAAAATGGAATTAGGTGAAGATTTAGGTTCTAAATACTATAATAGCGAACTTGATAGAAATAGTGCTACACCAATTCTAAATCCAAAAGATGCAGCCAAAGTTTTTTTTCAATATCTGAAAGCGGAAATTGACCGATATGTAAAAACAAAAAACCTGCCATCCAATTTGCAATATGCGGTAAGTATCCCTGCATCGTTTGAAGCCAATCAGCGTAAAGAATTAATTTATGCTCTTGAACAAAACGGAATAGCAATAAATAAGCAATCATTAATTGATGAACCTAATGCAGCATTTCTAAGTTATGTAGAAGTATCATCTTCTGAAAATAGCCCACTAATCATCCCAGACAATGACAATCCAAAAGTATTGGTATTCGATTTCGGCGCAGGAACATGTGATGTATCAATTCTTGAGTTGGGAAAGGATTTGAACGGTATCTATTCTAAAAATCTTTCAATTTCCAAATTTGTAAAATTAGGTGGAGATAATATTGACGAATTAATCGCGATTAATTATTTATATCCAAATCTGTTAAAGGAGAGTGGTAAAAAAAATGACGATTTTAGAACTCCTGAACGAAAACGCATTATCACTCAATTACTAAAAGCATCTGAGCAGTTAAAAATATTGATATGTAAAAACATTGCACTTCAAATGTCTCATAGAGTTTTACCTGAAAAGGCACTTAGTGAGGAATATATCTCTATTGGTGGAAGTATTGAAATAGATACTCGAAAAGGAAATATAAGATTAACAGAACCCAAACTTTCATACAAGGAGTTTCATGAAGTAATGAATATTTTCCTGAAATCGGCATCTGTTGTACCATACAGAACGGAAAAAATTGAAGATGAGTTTATTTCAATTTTTAGCCCGATAAACTCAGCATTAAAAAAGGCAAATTTATCAAAAGATGAAATTGATTATGTATTACTAATTGGTGGAAGTTCAAAAAATCCTTACGTGCAAGCCGCATTAAAAGGATATTTCAACGAATCGAAATTGTTAATACCCCGTGACTTACAAACTCATGTTTCATCAGGCGCAGCAATCCATTCGTTGATTTACAACGGATTCAATAAAAATATCATTCAACCAATTACAAGTGAGCCATTTCTTGTAATCACAAAAGATGAAACGCCAAAAGTCATTCTCCGTGCAGGTACTCATATTCCTTGCGATTTAATAGTAATTGACGATTTAGTTACGGATAGAGATGGACAGCCTGCAATTGAACTTCCTATTTGCTTAGGCAATGTGAACAAACTTCTATACAATATTAAAATTGTTAGTGGTAGTCCGCAGGGATTTAAGCGAAATACGCCTGTAAAATTGGAATTGGAAATAACAACAGATAAACTTTTACTTGCAAGGGCAACAGCAGATGGACAGTCGATACTGGTTGAGTCAATCAATCCATTTGCCAATAAGGAATTGACAACTGAGGAAAGAATTGTTTTGAAAGCAGAACGGCAAGCCAATATCGAAGCAGAACAAAATGAGGGTAAACCTACAAAAGAAAGCTTAAGGAATCTGATAAAAGCATATCATCAAATTGGTAATGACTTTCGGGCAGCTGAAACTTTAGAAACCTTGAATGATTTTTATCCGGATGATTTTAATTATAATGAGATAGGAGTATATTATTCAAATGCCGGATATGATGACAAAGCATTAGAGTATTATGAACAAGGATATATGAAAAATAAAAATGCAACTACAGCATTTAATTATGCATATAAATTGAAAAATAAGAATACCGAAAAATTCAAAGAAATTCTGAAAGAATCTTTACGACTTGACCCAGATAAACCACATAGTTTGTATGAATTGGGATGTTTATTAAAAAATGAAAATAATCCTGAAGGCAAAGAAATGATTCAAAAGGCATTTGATATTTGGAAAAAGAAATACGATATTAACCAAATGAATGAAAGTGATTACAGTTGGTTATCATCAGTGGCAGATGAAATGGGAATGCGAGATTTTGCTCAACAAGTAAGAGATTCCAAACCACATGTTAATAAAGATAAACTGTATAATATAGAGAATCTTACAGTTACATTAAAAGAAGAAGGAATAAGAAAAATATAAAACTAAAATATTACAATTATGGCATGGATGATTAGAGAAGACCAACTTGACCCTGACCAGAGGGATTTTATCAATGTTGAGTCTAAAAAAAATGGAAATATTTGGATAAAAGGATTTGCAGGTAGCGGAAAGTCCGTTTTACTTGTTCATTCATTGAAAGAAGTATTAAACAAAAATCCTAATGCAAAAGTAGCGATTGTAGTTTATACACACTCACTTATAGACATGTTTAAAACAGGGATGAAAGAACTAAATATTCCTGCGACTATTCCTATTATGACTTACTACCAGTTTGTTGACAAAGATAAAAATCACTATGACTATGTGTTTTGTGATGAAGTTCAAGACTTACCAAATAAAGTTTTATATGCGATGCAGAATAAAGCCGATAAAGTAATTGTCGCCGGTGATTCTAACCAATCTATCTACGACGAAGATCCCAGATGGTATGAAAAAGTTGTCAATCCAGACCAAGTTGGCGATATCATTAGTGCAAGAGCATTTAATTTGAATATAATACATCGCTTAACGCGAAGTCTTATCACGGCAGTACAGAAATTATTGCCTTCTATGAATATTTGGGGTGCCAAGCGTGATTTGACAAAACAAGATGTAAATATTCGTTTATGTGAAGCACCAAGCGAAAGCGATGAAGTGAAGTATGTTTATCAAGAAGCCTTAAAAGGAGCAAATGTTGGCGATACTTCTGCTATTTTATTTCCTAAATTAGATTATATTACAAAATTTGCTAATCTGGTTTTATCTATTAATAACAAATCCGAATGGATTGAAAGACCAAACAGTTTTGGAAAACCTGATTTTACCTCCTTAAATTCACATTTAAGGAGTAATGGTATTAAATTGCAGTTTATTGGCAGTGGTTATGGTTCACTTGATGATGCACAACAAAATAAAGAAGCAATTTTAATGACTTATCATAGTTCAAAAGGACTTGACTTTGATAATGTTTTTTTACCTTTTCTGAATAACAACTTTTATTTACATCCCAATAAAGCAACAACAGTATTTATGGTAGCTATGACAAGAAGTCGAAAGAATTTATACCTGACTTATTTTGGTTATACTCATAATCTTGTCGATAAATTTAAAGGAGATTGTACCCAAATAAAAATCGCTGATATTTTGAATCCCAAAGTGACATTTTAAATTACTGAACAAGAAACAATAATAATATATCAATTTTGATTTTAAATATGAAACAATTATTAACAGTAATTTTAAGAAATCAATTTAATCTATTTTATAGATTTGGCTATACTTATGTACCTAAAGCATACTGTATTGAATTTGAATATTTATCATCCGATAAGACACGAGATTCATTGGTTGGATTATTTAATAATATTACACCTTTTGAATATGATGAAGAATATGTTATTCTCCATTTAGTAAGTCTTTCAGAAATAGATAAAGAAGTATATCATTTCGAAACTCAAGATATTGTTTCTATCTATCCGCTTTCTATGCAAGCTAAGAATTCAATTGAATCAAAAATTGACCAAAGAATAAAATTAGAAAAGCCGATTTTTGAAAGTCTATTGCAATTTATTGAAAATAAAATAGATGACAATGAACGAAAGAGAGCAATTGATGCTCTTTGGCATCTTTATGGTTTTAATGAAAATGTAGAGGACTTTATATCAAAGATTGGTTATGAAAATATAGTCAAAGGATTAGAAGACAGGAAAAATGGTATCAAAGCGATAAATATTACAAATGGTAACTATTGGGAATATCTAATAGCATACGATAGATACGATTATTTCCCAAACTCAACTCTTGGATATTTTTATGATGCTGGACAAATATTTGCATTTAGTAATGGACAATCAACATTTGAAGGTGGTAACTTACATAAATGCCTGGAAGATACTAACAGTAAAAATCCACAAATAAAAATGCCAAATATTATCAAACAAATTGAGAGTGAAGAACAATCGAAAAGTTATATTTCACTAACGTTAGAGGGAGATATAAAAAAATATATCATCACCCCATTATATTTGAAGTTACGAGAAGAAATCCGAAAGACAGATAACATCAGTGAGTCGATGCTTTTTAGAGATAAAGATTGGCTAAAAAATGAATTTGGAGATAGTTTTAAATATGTTGTCATACTCCTGGGCGCTTTTTTTGGCTTTCGGAAATTTTATGATGCATACTACGATTCACTGAATTTGAAATTTTTCAAGCCTAATAATCAACCAATCAATGAACCGATAAAAAAATCAGAAATACACGGCAGTTCTTTTGCGGACAAAAATAATACTATAAACAAGGATAATGCGGAACTAATAGTTGAACGTTTGTGCAATGAATGTAAAAGTGCAAAATCAGATAAAAATACATATTTGTCTCACATTCAACAATATGGAATAAATGATAAGTTAATAAATGCCATCAAGAATGATAAGCAAATTAATAAAGGAAAAGAACCCAAGAACGTAATCAAATTTTTTGAAAAAGAAATAAAAAATCCCATCATCCAAAAATTAGAGATAAAAATAGAACAAACTCCATTCGAGGGAAAAAGTAAAGATATATTTAATGAATCTCAATTATGTTGGGACAATGATGCATTTACCATATTTGATACTATTGAATTTAATACAAAAGAACAAAAGGAACGACTTATAAAAAATTTGCAACATGTACAAAGAGATCATAGAAAAAAGAATGATAGTAATAATGAAGTAATAAAGCATTTAATCAACCTTTGTGCAGATAGAAATAATAAATTTCCACAAAACAAAGTGCCTAATTTTCAATTGATAGAAGAGAAGATAACTGAAATATTGAAAAATAAATATCCAAATTAGAAATAACAATACTTGTCCGCATTTTTGCGTTTATTGTTATGCAAATACATCAAAAGAAACGGTAGAGGAAAATAGAAAGTTTTATGCTGAAACAAAGAAAGTATTATTTTATAAAATATTCGTATAAAAATAATTATGGCAGATAAAAACAAAATATTCGAAAAATATTTTTCAGAAGAAAACTTAAAATTGGCATGGGAAAGATATATTCGTTCCACAGGAAGAGATTGTAAAGATTTTTTCGGAATTGAAATCTTCGCCTCAAGCCTTGACGAAAATCTTAAAATACTTTCAGACGCTATCATCAATGGGCAATATAAGCCGCAACGCCCTTTCAAATATTATGAACCCAAGGCTTCAAAAACCCACAGAACAAAATCTGTTTTAAGTATTGACGATAGTTTGATTTATCAATCCATTGCAAATGTTGTCTCAACCAACAATTACAAAAAAATAACAGAAAATAATCGTTCTGTTTTCGGTAGCGTCTTACATCCTGAAGTAGTACATGGAACAGAATTACTAAAAAACCCCAATGCGGAGTTTTATTTTTTTGAATATTATTTACCTCTTTACAACAAATTCATCGACTCGGTAAATACTGAAATCAAAAATACAGATGTAAAATTTAAACTCGAAACCGATATTACAGGCTTTTTTGATAGCATCCCTCATTCCAAATTGTTGATTACCCTGCATGAATTTGGTGTTGAGTCGGAAATACTTGATTTATTACAGAACAGCCTTAATATGTATTCCGGAACTCGCGATTCAATAACGCCGGGTGTAGGTATTCCTCAAGGAGCAGCGGCTTCTTTCTTTTTTGCGAATCTATTTTTATATGACCTCGACTATCTTATTAGTCAAAAGGGATTTACCTATTATCGTTACATGGACGACATTCGAATTTACGATGAAACAGAAGAAAAAATTGTAGAAGTTTTGGTACTGATTGACAACTACCTGAAAGGGAAAGCACTTTCATTAAATACTAAAAAAACTTCTATCGAAAGAATAGGAGAGAATAGGGAAAACGAGACTTTGCCTTTTCTTTTCGGATACGAGGCTGATTTGGGAATAACAAACGATAAACAATTTTATGTAACCGAACAAAATGCGGGCGCTGAAATCGATTATTTGATACAAACAATAGATGGACAAGAACTTATCGATTATTGCAAAAAAGAAATATGCGAAGTTGAATCTTTTTTGATGAATCGATTTCAAGGTATAGCTTCAGAGGATTTTGACGAACACAATTTAGCCAATGATGAAAGTTTGAAAAAGGAAATAATTCATATTGCTTACCGTTGGCGAAATGCTAATTCAATTCTCAAAGAAAATGATAAACCTGTTCTGAATGAAAATCTTATTCCAATTTGGCTATTTTGTTTGAAAAATTTCTGTTGGAAAGCCAATCATTTTTGTTGGAATCTAAATCAATATGGAGTTAATGATTTAATTAAGAAAGAATTATTAAATCTGCTGCCTAAATTTGTAAGCTTTGAATGGGTTCGTTATCAAATATTATCAAACATGGCTTTTGTACAAAATTTTAATACGACCGAACTCAAAGATTTTTTTAGAAAATCGAAAGAAGAACCATCTCCATTGGTAAGGCTTGGATATTATATGATTTTATTGAAACACATGCAAAGCAATCAACAGCTCTTTGCTTCTTTGCGTCAAGCAATAAAAGACGATAAAGAGCCTTATATTCGTAGCCGATTATTCTCTTTTGTATCAAGTTGTAAAGATAAAAACAAAATTGATGAACTTAAATTTTGGTTTGGATTATGAATTTTGATGATATATTAAATTTAGAAAGTCAAGTTACATCTACCCAATATGAAGAAAGACCATATCAATTGCAGATGTACAACGATTATATTGCCAAAGAAAATAGAAAAGAACAGGCAAAGGCAACTCCATTTGTGTTTTTCTATGAAGACATTATTTCTAACTCGCTTGATTATGATTTTCATCAAAGTTTAGGCGATGACATTTATAAAAAGGCTTCAGACGACGCATTAAGCTGTTTGGAAATCTGCATTGAATTTCGCAAACTTGGAACCGTAACAGTTTATAATTGGTTGCAGAATGCTTTGAAATTCAGCGATAATATTGTTTTACATTATTTGCAGGACATTTGTAAAGAAATTCCAAAAAAATATAAAGATGCAGGAATTGAAAAATCACGTTATATGCAGCTGTCAGAGGAGAAAAGTGATATTTCTACTGCCGGACATTGCTTAAAAGAATTATACGAACTGCGAAATAAAAATGAACACCGAACTAAAATTCATTCCGATGGCAGACAGGAGCTAATTCGTCCTCAAAAAGGGCAAGCAAGGAAAATCGTCGGGAAAGAATTTCCTTTGGCGCTGAAAAAGATATTAGAAGCCTATAAATCAATGAAATAATCATTTCAGGCTACTCCCCTTCAAAACGAATAGCCTGAATTTGATTAAAAAGCAAAAGCATCTTCTAAATCATCTCCATCATGAACACTTGCCATAGCACACGCATAGCCGCCTTGATAATGTGCGAAAACTTTATTTGTTCCTTTCGCTGAAGCATCAAATAAAATATGGTTGTTGATTGATATACTGAAAGCCACTTTTTCTACATCCTGATTTGCGCCCATGAAGGCAAATACCCAACCTTTGCTTCTCAGTTCTTCTACCAATTTTTTGATTGTTTGTTGGTTGTATTCTTTGGAAGCATTTTCCAAACCATCAGTAAGGATCGTTACCAAAACTTTGTCTTCCGGTTTTACTTTTTCTTTGAGTTTGTTTAAAGAAAATCCCATTGCATCATAAAGAGGCGTGCCATAATTGGGTTGATAATCCTTATCTTTCAATTCCTTAATTGACTTTACCTCTGCACTGTCATGCACAATTCTTGTTCCTCCGCCATTGAAGAATACCAATGAAACCAAATGGTTCTGTTCCGGATATTTTTCTTGCGCCAGCTTAATTGTTTGCACTGTTTCATTGAACCCTGTGATAATTTGCGGTTTGATGCTTTGCATTGAACCGCTTTCATCCATAATGATTAAATTGTAAATTGTTGTTTCCATATAATTTATTGTTTATTATCCTTGCAAAAGTACAAGTTTACTAAAAGCGAAATAAAATTCTGCAAGGCTTGCAGAGATATAAATTTTGGTTAAAAATTAAAAAGGAAGGTCGTCGTATCCATCATCTACTAAATTAGATTCAACGAAATAATCATCTAATTCCTTAACAGTTTTGCTTTTAAACTCTATTTTATCTAATATCAGCAGGTTTCTATCCAATACTATTTTTTTCGGTTCGCCCCTTTTGCCTGTTATGAAATAATATTGAGCGATGGACTCGTCAAATTTACTGATAAAGGCTTCCCTGATTCTTGAACATTTTTCGTTGATTGAATTTAAAGTCGGATTAACAACATCATCAATGCTTTTTGCGATGTCGTCCAAATTTTCTCTACCGGAAATTTGTTTGTAAATATTTATCAAATCATTCTTATATACATGAATATGCTTAAATTTTATACCTTCCGGATGCGCTAAAAAAAGAAAGAAAAGCGCTTTGGGTAGAGGATACATTTCTATTTCCATATTATTGAAATCGGGTAATATTATCCTGTATTCATTTGTAATAACAAGACGGCTGATTCTAACTTTTAATTCAACTGAAAGAACTGCTTTTAGCACCATTTCTTTAATCCCCTTTTGTCTTAAAATTTCCATTCGTTCCTTAATCTCCGAAATCAATTGAACCGAATGAGAATCAAATTGATAATCGGCATAATCTATATTAGTACTTCTTGAGATTTCAGCCGGGCAAGCAAGTGGAGGAAATTTATCTCTCAAAGCTAAAACATACCATTCAAAATATTTTTGAAAGTCCGTATCTTCAAGGTTGTCAAAAATGAAATAGCTAAACAGATAATCTCCATTTTCATCTTTTCCTTTGTAGCGTACCAATCCGGGCTGAATATCAACCGTATTTCTACAATAACTAAAAAATTGCTTGGTAATGGCGTTTGTTGACACTTCTGCAGGATGCGTAGATCCTGATGAATTTGGGGAATAATAAGAATAATTATTTTCTATAATACTGTAAGTTTCAGGAATATAAACTAAACTTTTTTCTTTCTTTTTAAAAAGAGGAGATAATGTATTGATGTTCTGTTTCAAATAGTTATTTAATGCAACTTCATAACCGTTTTCAACATAAATAACCTGAGACTCATCGGGAATAAACGGAATATCTGTCTTGACAGTTAACGAAACAACCGGACAAGAAGACTCTGATTTATGTATTTGTTCTTTGACTCTCTGACAATGATAAGCATAATCTGAAAGTTTTATCTCCGGAAATTTATTCAGTATTTTTTGAACGTCGTCATCATACATACAAATTCTTGGATAGTTTGTAAGAATATACTCCAATAAATAGGAATCTTTTTTAACCAATTCAAGAAAGGTTTCTCCTTGCTTCCCAATTACCGTGTCAGGATGTATTTTCGTAATCATTTCGCTTTTTTAATATCAAATAGCAAAAGTAGTATTTATGCTCTATATATGCAAAATTATTACCACCACTCCCATTTTGCGGACAAAATGCGGACAAAATCCAGAAATCCCTTAAAAAGCAAAACGCTTTAATTGTTTATTATCAACAAATTAAAGCGTTTTACTCCGTACCCAGAGCCGGGGTCGAACCGGCATGGAAGTGAATCCACTGGTGTTTGAGACCAGCGCGTCTACCGATTCCGCCATCTGGGCTTGA
>JGI24705J35276_12237615_pt1 | contig 12103 bp, 11 predicted proteins | sample TergutNt197P4_FD_35276 | JGI IMG/M metagenome (IMG submission 35276)
TCGGGTTTAATACATCCTTTAAGGCAAAGCGCCGCTAAAGGAAGCAATACGGCTATTTTCCAAGGTGTTTTCATAATATTTTATTATTTTAAGGTCATAAACCTAAATTATTCTGGTTCCTGATCACATGAATGGTAACGTTAACCTTTGGATCGGAGGCGTTACAAAGGGTTAAGTCAAAGGTCTGGACAAAAGGAGCAAGGTTATTGCCCTTGTCGGTAAACGTGAGGGTTTTGTCGGTAACGTACCCGGTAAGAAGACCCGAAGGGAGCGAGATGGAGCACCAGTTGGGTACGGTGTACAAAGAGAGGTCGTCTATATACCATGGATGGTTGGTATTTACGTCGATGGAAGCAGCGGACCCTGCTACGCCGCTGAGGTAGACGGTACACTCGTTGGCGTACTGACTGTCGGGAGCGCCACAGGTTTGGACTGAGAGACGGGGCTCAAGACCCTCGTAATAGTCTCTGGTACAAAAGCCTAATCCTGAAGATTGTAACGCAATCATCAGGCAGTAAAACAGGTTAAGATATCTCATTAGTATCTGTAGTGATAATGCTGTTACTGTTTAGACGCATTTTTGGCGTAAAATGTTGCATGAGGGTTAAATTTTTCACTTATCGAATGAATATAGCAAGCAAAGGTAGACATTTTTTTTAAAGTAGAGAAAACTTTACTACCTTTGTGCAAAATAACCAACAAATTGATCCATGAGACGTACTAAATTTTTTCTCTTAAGCGCACTGTGCACGCTCTTTTTTGCCGCAACGGCAAACGCCCAAGAACTCATTAATCAAGCCACCGAGTTTTTTAACAAGGGAGCCGAAGCCGTTCAGGCAAAGGATTGGGCCACAGCTATTGACCAACTTTATCGATCCATTGCCATTGCCTCGGAATTAGGCGAAGAAGGCGAATCCATTGTAATGGACGCCAAGGACCTTATCCCCAGTTTGCACCTTTATTACGGGCAGGAACTTGCGCAGGCATCAAAGACAGAGGATGCTATTGACCAACTCAACAAAGCCATTGATACCGCTTTGGAATATGACGATCCGGGGAACACCGTCAAAACCGCCAAAGGCCTGATCAACCAACTCCACATGCGTACTGCAAGTAACTTATTGAACGACAAACAATACGATGATGCTATTACCGCTTTTAACCTGGTTTTGGCAGACGATCCCGACAACGGAACCGTACATATGTACATGGGTATTGCTTATGCTTTCCTTAACAAAGAAGACGATGCCATTGCTGCTTACGAAAAAGCTATAGAATTGGGGAACAAAGATGCAGAGAAACAATTAGCCAATATCTATTTGAAAAAAGCAGTGGGCGGTCAGGGAGCAAAAAAATGGGACGATGTATATAAGAACGCCAAAAAGGTTTTGGAGATTGATCCCAATAATGTAAACGGAAATAAACTGCTCGGTGCTGCCTCCATTGAGTTAAAGAAATGGGACGACGCCATTGCTGCATACGAAAAAGTGCTCCCTTCCGAGTCAAATCCCGATGGCGTCATTTTCAACTTAGCCAAAGCCTACGAGGCAAAGGGAAACAAAGCAAAAGCTTGCGAAAATTATAAAAAAATTGTAACCAACCCTACCTTTAAAGCATACGCAGAGGCAAAGGTGAAAGAGTTGTGCAGTTAATGCCCGAACTGATGGCCCCTGCCCGGGATTTCACCTGCGGCAAGGCAGCCATCGACAGCGGAGCCGATGCGGTGTATGTAGCCGGTCCTGCTTTTGGAGCTCGGGAAGCCGCCGGAAACCCCATGACAGAAGTAGCGCGTTTGGTGCGTTACGGACAAAGGTACGGAGTTAGAACTTATCTGACCCTTAACACGTTGCTCTATCCTCAGGAGTATGAAACAGCCCGCCGGATCGCCTTTGAGGCTTGGGATGCGGGGTGTGCTGCCCTGATTATTCAGGATCCGGCTTTATTGGAGTCTCCTTTACCCCCCATTCCCCTCTTTGCCTCCACCCAAATGGACAATCGCGACGTAGCGCAGGTGCAGCGCTTAGAAAAATTAGGCTTTGCCCGAGTGATTTTGGCCAGAGAGTTATCGCTGCAACAAATAACCGAAATAAGGAAGCACACCACCGTTGAATTAGAAAGTTTTATCCACGGATCCCTTTGCGTATGCTACAGCGGAAGGTGTTATTTGAGCGAATTTCTTACCGGCCGAAGCGCTAACCGCGGGGCCTGTGCCCAACCTTGCCGCAACCGGTATCACTTAACCGATGCCCAGGGCAAGATTTTGGTTCGCGACCGCCATTTATTGTCGCTTAAGGATTTAAACATAGATAATGATTTAGAGGCCCTAACCGCCGCAGGTGTATCTTCTTTTAAAATCGAAGGCCGACTTAAAAAGAGCGAATACGTTAAAAATGTGGTGGCCTATTACCGGCGCCGGATAGATCGTTTTGCCACTGGATCTAAAACATCTTTAGGCGCCTCTCTGCTGAACTTTGAACCCAATCCCGAACGCACCTTTTCCCGAGGTTATACCTCTTATAATGTACATGGAATCCGTGGCCCTTGGGCCACCAAAGAGTACGGAAAAGCGAGGGGCCGAGAGATCGGCACTATTGCCCTCCAATACGGAGGAGGTTTCTTGATCCGCCTGCAACAGGATGTCTGCCTCAGAACCGGAGACGGAATTTGCTACCTCAATCCTAAAAACCAACTTGTCGGCAGTCTGATTAATTCCATTACCCCGGCTTCTTCTCCCTACCACTGGATAGCAACCCTCCAAACACCCTCGCCCATAGGTTTAGACAACAGACTTTACCTCAATGCTGACCGTCTGTTTGAAAAGGAACTGTCCAAACCTAAAAGCGCCAAACGCCTGATTGAAGTAAGATTACAAGTTAAAGTTAGACCCGATTCTATCCTCTTGGAAGCATCCATTCCCAAAGGCCCTCAAGTCAGCCTGTCTATACCCTGCAACGGCGCTCCGGCGCAACAGCCACAACAGGCCAACCTGCAAATACGCAATCAATTGGAAAAAACGGCAGAAAACCTCTACCTCTTTCGGATAGATTCGCTGGTAAACCAGCCCCCTCAATTTTTTCCGACCGCCCAAATCAACGAATGGAGGCGGAAGCTCGGCAAGGCTTTGTTAGAGGCAACCGAATTGTTTTTCAGGCCGCAAACCCGCCCAATCCTCCCACTCGATCCCCAAGCCCTGCTTGAACTCAAACAACATATTCCTCCAATCGGCGCCCAATCTCAAAAATTGATGTTATGCAAATATTGCCTAAAGTACGAATGGGGTCTGTGCGGCCAAGATACCAACCCTGAGCCGCTATATTTAGTAAATCAGGAACATCGCCTTAGGCTCTCCTTTGAGTGCTCCCGTTGCGAAATGAGTATTTTAAAAAAATAATCGTACATTCGCAATATGCTTTTTTCTGCTATACCCGGCCACTCCTTGTTAAAAGAACGCCTGATCGATATGGCTAACGCCGGTCGCGTAGGCCATACCCTGCTCTTTTGGGGAGAAGAAGGGGTGGGCGCCCTGCCTTTGGCGCTGGCGCTGGCCCAGCAAATGGCCTGTACCGTCAAAGAAAACGGTATGGCATGCGGCAAATGCCCGACCTGCAACAAAGTACAAAAACTCGTGCATCCCGATTTGCATTTTTCCGTACCTGTTAACAGGGTCAAGCCTTCTGACCCCGACCCTGTTACCGACCTCTACCTAAAAACTTGGAAAGATGCTTTGTTGGCCAACCCTTATATGTCGGAATACCAATGGTACGAAACTTTGGGGATTGATAAAAAAAGCGGCAATATCAGCGTACACGAAGCAGACGCCATACAAAAGAAAATCAGCCTTAAACCTTTTGACGGAGCGTATACTTTTGTATTGATTTGGCTGCCCGAACGGATGAATATTCAGGCTGCCAACACCCTGCTTAAAGCCTTGGAAGAGCCTCCGCCCGGGACGCATTTCTTTTTAGTATCGGAACATCCCGAACAGTTACTGCCTACCATTCGGTCTCGCTGTCAGAATATTCGCGTGAACCCCATTAGCACACAAGAACTCTCTGCTACCTTGGCCAAAGAATTGTTGATTTCGCCTTTAGAAGCCGAACGGTTGGCCCGTATTTCGGCCGGCAGCTACGGGAAAGCCCTCTATTCCAACTTGAGGTCGGAGCGGCAGGAAGAGGCTAACGATTTTTCATCCCGTTTGTTTGACAGCGTCCTGCACAAAGACCTGAATGCCTCGATTCAATGGGCCGAAGAAGCGGCAGGCTTAGGACGGGAACTTCAAAGACAAAGCGTGCTGCATCTGTTGGCGTTGCTCAGAGAAGTCTATATGGAACATTTAAAAGCGCACAAATTCGTGTATGTATCAGAAAAAGAGATTTATAAACTAAGAACTTGGGCATCCGGATTACCTTCGTCTTTTTTCCCTGTTGCTACGACGGCGCTTAACGACGCCCTCTCTGACATTGACCGCAACTTGAACAACAAGATCGTTTTTTATAGCCTGTCTCTTCATTTTTTCTTTGCCTGCTGATCCTGTTTTGAGAAATATGTCTACCTTTACGGAGTAATCATGTATTATGAACCACTTAGAAGACGACCACCATAACCATACTCAATACGATTGCCAACGGGGATGCAGCTTGCAACGCAGTTCGATGGGAGAGTTGAATTGCAAAATGACAAATAGTTGCTGTAAGCTCTCTACCTACGACTGGATGACGGGACTCTCCACCTCGGAAACCGATGCGCTGTTTGAGATCCGCTTTAAAAATACGCATAAAGGCTTTTTTATCAACTCCTCCGGTGTTGTGTTGCATAAAGGGGATATTGTAGCCGTAGAGGCAGCTACCGGTCACGACATTGGCATTATCAGCATGGAAGGGCCTGTAGTAATGAGGCAACTGATTCGTCACGGCGTTGATCCCAAAACGTATGAATACAAAAAAATCTACCGCAAAGCCAAGACCTTTGACTTGGAAAAATGGCAGGAAGCCATTGGCCGTGAACACCAAACCATGATCCGTTCCCGCCAGATCGCCTCCTCCTTAGCCTTAAATATGAAGATCGGCGATGTGGAGTTTCAGGGCGACGGTACCAAAGCCACCTTTTATTATATTGCCGATGATCGCGTCGACTTTAGACAATTAATCAAACTTTTTGCCGAAGAATTTAAAATCAGGATCGAAATGCGCCAGATTGGCGCCCGTCAGGAGGCCGGACGAATTGGAGGTCTTGGGGTTTGCGGACAAGAACTGTGTTGTTCCCGTTGGATGATTGATTTTAGATCGATCACCACTCAGGCCGCCCGTTCTCAGGATCTCTCCCTCAATCCCCAAAAATTAGCCGGTCAATGCGGCAAGCTCAAATGTTGCATCAATTACGAGGCGGCCGTTTACATCGATGCCCAAAAGAACCTTCCTCAGGTACATCAGCCTTTAGACACCGAAGAGGGACCCGCTTATTTGGTCAAAACCGATATCCTTCGCGGCTTAATGTGGTTTAGCTATGATCCCCAAAGCCTCTCCCGTTTTGTTATTCTTCCGGCTGCCAAAGTAAAGGAATTTATCCAGATGAACTCGAAAGGAATTAAACTCCCTTCGCTCTCGGTCGGGGGTGGGGGCGCTAACGAAGAATCCGAATTTAAAAGTGCGGTGGGCGAAGGCAGTCTTACCCGCTTTGACTCCATTTCCCGAAAAAAAGAGGGGGGACGCAGGCATAAGAATAAAAATCACAGACAGCCATCTCGTGACTAAATCGGGTTCTTTCTTTTTCTGTTTGTTAGTTATACTTGCATCCTGCGCAGGAGAGGCTGAGTACACATCCTTGATGGAGGAGATTCGGACCGATGGCTGGAACCGGCACGACTCGATAGCTTTTGAAATACCGGTGCAGGATTCCCTGTCTCGCTATCACATAGACATTATCGGCAGGGTCCGAAATACTTACTTACCGGACTCTTTGTCTCTCATCCTGCGGGTAAACGCCCCATCCGGAGCATCATTTACCGATACCCTTTCTTTGGGGCTAACCCATAACTATGATCGGATTTGGGAAGATTTCAGGTTTGGCTATTGCAGTCACGTTCGCTTTACCCAAAAAGGAATCTGGCGTTTTTACCTTTGGCATCAGATGGATCCCGAAATACTTAAAGGAGTTTTTTCCGTTGGACTATGTGTAAAGAAAGAACGGGATGGGAAAAAATAAATGGCTGCGTTTTGAAGAAAACGCCGGTTTCAGTTCTTTATTTCAGCCTGAGTTTGAAGAGGTCTTTAGTAAAGATTGGCGTTTAAAAGGTCAATGGAACCAATCGGTTTTTAAGCGGGAAGCTCCTATCTGCTTGGAATTGGGGTGTGGAAAAGGGGAGTATACTTTGGCCCTTGCACGTAAATATCCCGATCGCCACTTTATTGGCATAGACATCAAAGGAGCAAGACTTTGGCGTGGGGCCAAAACCGCTATGGAAGAAGCCCTGCCCAATGTTGCCTTTATCCGTACCCGAATTGAATTTATTGAGTCGCTGTTTGCCCCCCATGAAATTGACGAAATTTGGATCACCTTTCCCGACCCGCAACTCCGTAAAGAACGTAAACGCCTCACGCACGCCATATTTTTAGCGCGCTACCGTAGCTTCCTGCGACCCGGCGCCACCATCCACCTTAAAACCGACAGCCAGGAACTGTACGATTTTACCTTTCAACAGGTTAAAGCGCTGAATTATAATATCCTATATGCTTATCCGGATATGTACGGAGCCAACCTCCATAATTTGGTCGACATGCTGGGCGTTCAAACTTTCTACGAAAAACACTATTTGGCTCAAGGCAAGCCCATCACTTATTTGGCCTTTACGATTCCTTAACTTTGTCTTCCTGTAAGAGCGTCTATGGTCAGGGCCAGTTGGTTGCGGGCCGGAGTGTCGGGACATTGTTGCAGCAATGCTTTGGCCGTAGTGATTTTTGCTTCCACCGCTTTTTGGGCATACGCAATCCCTTGATTTTGATTAATAAAGGTAAAAATGCAGGGCAATAATTCGGGATGATCGGGTAGCTGGCCGATCCACTTTTCGGCTTGATGCCGTCCCTTCTCGGAAGCTTGCACCAGCGCTCCCAACAGAGGGAGGGTAATCTTCCCCTCGAGGATATCCCGTCCCCACGGTTTTCCCGTATCAAGTTGGGGGGAGTAATCAAAAATATCGTCCCTAATCTGAAAAGCCATACCCAAACAAAGACCAATTTGGGCTACTAATGTACAGGAGGCCTCATCTGCGGCTACCGAGCGAGCCCCTGCTGTCATACCCGAAGCCATCAGAACGGCTGTTTTTTTGCGGATGATTTGTTCGTATTCCTCCACCGTCGTTTGTCGCTCAGCAGCTTTTTGGATTTGGAACAACTCTCCCTCGCTCATTTCACGGATCGCGTCCGCAAAGTAACAAAGCAGATGCTCTCCCTTGTGGTCCATCATCAACTGAAAAGCTCGAGCGAGCCAAAAATCACCCAACAACACCGAGGAGATGGGAGAATAGCGCTTTTGAACCGTCGGTTTGCCCCGTCTGGTATCGGATTGATCGGCCACGTCGTCGTGGAGCAGGGTGGCGGTGTGCACCATCTCTACCACAACGGCAACGGCCACGCTTAAGGAAGTTGGATGCCCAAACATTTTGGCACAAAGGAGGCTGAGCATGGGACGGATTTGTTTGCCGCTGCTGGCCGTCACGTGGGCATTAATTTGGCATACCAAAGGATACGGAGAGCTTATGGCAGTAGATAAAAGGGCTTGATACCGACTCCATTCCGGTTCCAGAAAGCTGATATCAACCATGATAATGGTCTAAATCGGGAATCCATACAGGATCCGCATCTATGGCCGGTAAAATATCCTCAACCCAATCTACTACTGTCCATGCTGTAAGCTGGCTCTGTTCCAACATCTGCGTTTTTACCATTTGGTCAAATAAACAGAACAGGGCGTCGTAAAACCCATTCTGGTTAAAGATAACAATCGGACCGGTGAACTTACCTAATCGTTTGAGACAAAGTGCTTCACACAGCTCTTCGAGGGTGCCGGTGGCCCCGGGAAAAGCAACAATAGCGTCAGCATCCTGCATGAGCAAACGCTTGCGCTCCCACATGGTTTCGGTCACCGTCAATTTTGTAAGGCGTTTGTCGGTCCAGCCGTAAGCATGCATAAATGCCGGAACAACCCCCTCGACACATCCTCCCGCCTCGACGGTTGCCCCAATCAAAACGCTCATCAGGCCTTTTGCAGTACCTCCGCAGACTAAACTGTGCCCCTCTGTAGCAGCAAGCCGCGCAAAATGCGCGGCTGCTTCAACATACTCAAGAGCGATCCGATTGCTCGAAGCGCAATAGACACAGATGCGTTTTCCCATACAATATGTAAACGGTTAGAATAAGATCCCCAGCGAAAGTTGAAATCCGTTCAGGTTGTTTTTGCCAAACACAATGTCGGTCTTACCAATATTGCCCAATGTACCCAAAGCCCAGTTCCATTTGGCCATAACCTGAAGTTTCCAGAGGTCAAGGCCAAAACCTGCCCCGAACCCGTAGCCAAAATTCTTTATGCCGTCCCACTCTTTTGCTTTGCCCCCGGTGGCTGCCAAATAACTTAAATATGGCGATCCAAAAACGAAGGGGCGGAGCAAGATCAGATCAATGCCCCATTGAATCCCCAAAGGTAACTCAACATAATTGAAGTCGAATTTATAATCTCTTATTCCATAATGTTTTACAGAATAGAGTAATTCCGGCTGAAAGGCAAATCCCAAAGGCAATTTTGCGTGCAAGAGGATGCCTGCGTGCCAACCGGTAGTATTCCATGTGTCAGAATCAGTCGTAATTTCCTTAAAATGAATATCTTTACTGCTATTAAAGTTTAGGCCGCCCTTAATGCCAAAATGGGTTTGGGCTGAGAGTCCAAAAGAGAAGAAAAGAGCTAAAATGCTTAATGTAATCTTTTTCATATTGGTTTAATTAGAATAGTGTTTCTATTTTAGCTTTGATCGCGGCCTTGGTGGTGGCCCCCACAATTTTGTCTTTGAGCGCTCCTCCCTTAAAAAAGAGAAGGGTAGGAATACTGCGAATGCCGTATTTAAGGGGCACTTCGGACGAAGTATCCACATCGCACTTGGCAATAATTGCCTTGCCTTCATACTCCGTAGCCAGTTCGTCTACCAGCGGGGCAATCATGCGACACGGGCCGCACCACGTTGCCCAAAAATCTACGACTACGGGCTGATCTGCGTTTAATACTGCTTCTTTAAAATTTACATCATTTACTGCTAAGGCCATAATAACGTTGATTGATTAGATTTGTGAGGCAAAGATAATAAAAATCTTTATACCCCCAATTCTGCATCCCAAATAAAAGCCCTTAGCCCCTGCTGTTCAGCTTGGAGGTTTAACTGCTTGAGCGCACCTATCAGGGTCTCTGCCTTTAAGTCCTCTGTAACAGCGAGGATCGATCCATTTCTCGAAGGCCAGGCATGGGTGCCAAAATGGGGTTCGCCCTTATCGCTGCCCCGACCATGCACCTCATCCCACCGGGTAAAACCCCTAATGTCCATCTTTTGCAACAATTGCGCTACAGGTTCGGTAAGCGATTGTCCATATACGATAAATACTGCTTTCATAATCTATGTATTAAATTATACGTCAATCCTATTGGCTGTTCGCTCTTTTTGGACCTTGCCGGCATTAAAGGCCGAATATACGGCGGGAATCACCAAAAGGGTTAAAATGGTAGAAAAAGTTAATCCCCCGACTATGGCAATACCCATGGGCTGCCATATCTCTGAGCCCTCTCCCGAACCAATCGCCAGGGGAATCATTCCCAAAATAGTAGTAAGGGAGGTCATAAGTACGGGACGGAGACGCGATTTGCCGGCGGTAATTACGGCCTGGTTGAGCGAAAGGCCACGTTCGCGCTGAAGGTTGGTAAAGTCTACAATCACAATACCGTTCTTTACCACAATGCCCACTAACATAATGGCCCCGATCAGGGCGATCAGGCTCAACGGAATGTTGGTCAACCAAAGGGCCAAAAAGACGCCGGTAAAGGCAAAAGGCACAGAAAGCATAATGATAAACGGCATTTTAAACGATTCAAACTGAGTAGCCATCACAATATAAACCAAGATAATGATCAAAAATAACAAGGTAAACATATCGGCAAACGACTCTTTTTGGTCTTGGACTGATCCCGACATCACTACCTCAACGCCGGACGGAAGTACCAATTGGTCGATCTCTTTTTGAGCGGCTGCCGCCACCTCTCCCAATGCTGCACCCGAAAGGGCTGCCGAAACGGTGACTACCCGCTGCCGGTCTTCGCGGTCAATTCTTGGAGGGGTAAAACGTTCTACCACATTTGCTACTTCGTGCAGGCGAATGGCTCTGCCCTGACCATTGTAGAGGGTGATGTTTTGAATATCTTCGATCGATTCGCGGTAGGGCTCGGCATAACGCACCACAATATCATACTCTTCTCCATCCTCACGATACAAAGAGGCCGTTAATCCGTTGATCCGGTTGCGTACAAAGGTGGCCGCCGTGGCGGTATTGATACCGAATTTCGCTAATTTTTCCCGATCAAAATCAACCTGAAGACCCATTCTCATCTCTTCGCGGCTAATGGTTACGTCTCTGGCTCCTTTAATCTTGCCCATGCGCTCGGCCAATTCGTGGGCCAAGGCGGTGGTTTGATCAAAGTTGTAGCCGAATACATTTACGTCAACGGTACTGCCGCCGCCTATCATGCCGCCACCTCTGCTTCCTCCGGGAGAAACGGTATATTTTACCACTTCGGGGTATTTGGCAATTTCTTGACGCATGATCTCGCCAACTTCGTTCATGCTCCTTTGACCTACTGATTTTCTCTCTTTTACATCACGAAGTACAATCATAAAACTGATGGCGTTGGTGCCGGAATTCCCAAACAAAGCGGCAAAACCGGCCTGATCGTCGGCGCCGGAACTGACAGAAATCCGATCAATTTCCGGACATTGCGCTACAAATGCACGCTCTATCCGATGGGCAAGCTCCTTGGTTTGTCCCAAATTTGCCGTAACGGGCAGTTCTACCGAAGCACTGATCTGTCCGTTGTCGGAAGAGGGAAAAAATTCGGTAGGCACCTGACTTAATAGTAAGACGCTGGATAAAAAGATGAGGAACGTCACCACAATGGTTACCGTGCGGTGTCGGACAGTCCACGTCAACATGGCTGCGTAGACATTGTCCAATTTATCTAAAAATTTATCGATGGGTTTGAATATGATTCCCAATCCCTTGTAGGTATGCGTTGCCCTAAACCGCAACATTAGCGCGGTTAAGGTGGGCGTAAGGGTAATGGCGGTAACGGTCGAAACCACAATCACAATCGATACTATCCACCCCAACTGTTTGAACATAATACCGGCAATCCCGCCCACCATGGTCAAAGGAAGGAATACAGCCACTACTGTTAAGGTTGTGGCAATCACCGCTAACCATACTTCGTTGGTGCCATACACCGAAGCGTCTTTAGGTCGGGCGCCCCGTTCTAAGTGCTTGACAATATTTTCGAGTACCACAATGGCGTCGTCCACCACCATCCCAATGGCAATGGAAAGGGAGCTGAGCGAGATGATATTGATGGTGCCCCCAATGAACAACAGGTAGATGAAGCCAGATATCAGGGAGATGGGAATGGTCAGCGCAATAATAATGGTAGCCCTCCAGCGTCCGAGGAAAAAGAGCACAACCAGCACTACAAATAAAAAAGCAAATAATACCGTCTCGGTCAAGCTGTTGATACTCCCCGTAATGTAGGAAGAGGTGTCAAAAAGGGTGCCTATGGTCACATCGGGCGGCAATGTTTTGATTAGGTCGGGCAGGGTTTTATGGATTTCGCGGGCAATAGCCACCGAATTGGCGCCCGATTGCTTTTGCACGATAATCCGCACCCCTGTTTGGCCGTTGATGGTCTCTTCGACATTCATCTTACGGATGGTATCGGTGACTGTGGCTACGTCCGAGATGCGTATTTCCCTTCCTCCGTAGTTGGCTACGATTACATTTTTGAGCTCTTCGCTTTGGGTAAATTCTCCCTC
>JGI24705J35276_12237614_pt1 | contig 12097 bp, 9 predicted proteins | sample TergutNt197P4_FD_35276 | JGI IMG/M metagenome (IMG submission 35276)
AGACTGAAGCTGCTCCTTCTTGCCACGTACGATAAACTGTTCAATCCATCGCGCGGGGAAGCCGGATGCTCGGCTGACTCGTGATCCACACCGTGTGCATTTTGCTCACGGATCGCGGGTGCCAGCCGGCGCCCGGCTTCCCCACGCCCTCTTCGATAGATAAGGGCGGAGACGACAGCAAAACCTCGGGCAATTCATACCGCGGGGATGTGAGGTCGTGTCTGGATGTTCTAACTCGTCGTTGCCGGGCATAGCCGTTCGAAGAACGGCGTCGCTTCACTCGCCTATGACCCGGCAATCCATCATCAAAAAGAAATCCATGCAGATTGTTTCGCCCAGCGAAAGCCTTAAGCCTTGTCCGCTTGCGCGGACGATGCGTGACAAGCTTCGCTTGCACACGTGACGAACTTCGCTCGCACTGTGACGAGCGGAGAGAACCTGGGGAGAACCATCATGGTCGCAGTGAGGCTCGCTGTGCTATGAACCGCAACGCTATCCCTTAACGCCGATTCTCATCAACGCCCGTTCCCTTCCCCATGGCCAAGAACTCGCTCTCCTTCGTCTGCCAGGCCTGCGGCGCGGCGTATAACCGCTGGCAGGGCAAGTGCGACTCATGCGGCGAGTGGAACACGCTTGCGGAGGAAGACACCACCGGCAGCGTGCCGGTATCGATCCGATCCAAACGCAAGGGACGCACGTTCGCGCTGGAGAGTCTTTCCGGCAAGACCCAGGACGCCCCTCGCCTGTCTTCCGGCATGACCGAGCTTGACCGCGTCACCGGCGGCGGCTTCGTGCGCGGTTCGGTGCTGCTGGTCGGTGGCGATCCCGGCATCGGCAAATCGACGCTGCTGACGCAGGCGACGAGCCTGCTGGCGCGCGCAGGTCATCGCGTTGTCTACATCTCCGGCGAAGAGGCCGTTGCGCAGGTGCGGCTGCGCGCCGAGCGGCTTGGCCTGTCGGACGCACCCGTGCAGCTCGCCGCCGAAACCTCGGTCGAAGACATCGTTTCGACATTGTCGGAAGGCGCGGTGCCGCGGCTGATCGTGATCGACTCGATCCAGACCATGTGGACCGACACGGTGGAATCCGCCCCCGGCACGGTCACGCAGGTTCGCGCCTCGGCGCAGGCGCTGATCCGGTTCGCCAAGAAGACGGGTGCGGCCATCATCCTGGTCGGCCATGTCACCAAGGATGGACAGATCGCCGGCCCCCGCGTCGTCGAGCACATGGTGGACGCGGTGCTCTCCTTCGAGGGCGAGGGCTCGCAGCAGTTCCGAATCCTGCGGGCGGTTAAGAACCGTTTCGGCCCGACCGACGAGATCGGCGTGTTCGAGATGACCGGGCTCGGCCTGCGCGAGGTCACCAACCCCTCCGAGTTGTTCCTGTCCGATCGCGATCTCGGCACGCCCGGCACGGCCGTGTTTGCCGGTATTGAGGGCACCCGCCCTGTCCTGGTGGAATTGCAGGCGCTGGTGGCCCCGACCTCGCTCGGCACCCCGCGCCGGGCCGTGGTGGGTTGGGACCCGAGCCGGCTGTCCATGGTATTGGCCGTGCTTGAGGCCCATTGCGGGGTCAAGCTGTCCGGCCACGACGTCTACCTGAACGTCGCCGGCGGCTTGCGCATCCAGGAACCGGCGGCGGATCTGGCCGCAGCGGCGGCCCTGGTTTCCTCTCTGGTTAACGCGGCGTTACCAACGGATGCCGTCTATTTCGGCGAGATCTCACTTTCCGGTGTGGTCCGGCCGGTGGCACAGACTGCGGCACGGCTGAAGGAAGCCGCCAAACTCGGCTTCGCAAGCGCGGTATTGCCCGAACGAGCCCGAGGCGAGGCCAATGGCGACGCCGGGCTCAGCCTGCACACTGTTGGCAGCTTGACGAGCCTGGTCGCCGAAATCGCTGCCCGCGGCTCCCGCAGAGGCGAGGCCAGAGCGTGATCCGCAAAAGTGGGAACCGGTTTTGCGACGCGACAAACGCAGGACGCGTTTGCGCGGAGATCACGCTCGAACAAAGAATAACCGCGCGGTCCGATCCAATCGGATCGCGTGGCGGAAAAAATGCCACAGCCTCACGAGATTCCGCCGCCAGGAGGGCCGGGTAGAGGTGACGTTGCCGGCTGCCGCCGCTATACAACGACCGCGCAAGAGCTCGATGGCGTTGCGTGGTTCCGGCCTTGCCGGGAACCCAATTTGCCCCTCAATTGGGGTGACAGTCAGAACATCGATTCGCAATAGATTTAGAGAGAACGAGCGGACCAGTAGCCGATGCCGATAACAACCCTCGATCTGCTCCTACTCGGTGTCATGTTGATCTCGGGCCTGCTCGCTTTGGTCCGCGGCTTCATGCGGGAAATCCTGTCGATCGCGGCCTGGGTCGTCGCGGCGATCGTGACGTATTTTTCCTATACAAAGCCACTGCCAGCGGCGAAGAACTTATTCGGCAACGACACCATCGCCCTCGTTGCCGTGCTCGCCGGCATCTTCATCGGCACGTTGATCGTGGTGTCCATTATAACCGTTCGCGTCTCCGACATGGTCCTGAATTCCAGGATCGGCGCGCTGGATCGCACCTTGGGCTTCCTGTTCGGCCTTGCGCGCGGCCTCTTGATCGTTGTCGTCGCCTTCCTGCTTTTCACGGGGGTGGTGGGAGAAAAACAGCAGCCGGACTGGGTGAAGGGAGCAAAATCCCGCGTGGTTTTGCAGGGAACCGGGGAGTGGCTGATGTCGCTCTTGCCACAAGACCCCGAGATCTCCATCTTCAAGTCGTTCAAGAAAATCAAACCAGATAGCCAGGCCGATTCCGATGCCTCATCTTCGAGCGACGGGGACGGCTACAGCAGACCGGATCGCGACGGCCTTAATAACCTCCTGAACAAAAAACCTACGGTGCATTGATCCGAGCCCGAAGGAAGATAGGCGCTATGGACGAGACACAAGACCGGGACCAGAACGTCCAGCCCAACCGCGACCCAGGAAGCTCAAGAGCAACAGCAAGCTTCCACAAAGGTCTGACTTACGATCTTGAGGCTTGCGACCTTGAGACTTGCGATCTTGAGGGAGACACGCTGCGCGAGGAGTGCGGCGTCTTCGGTATCTACGGTCATCCTGACGCCGCCGCCATCACGGCTCTCGGCCTCCATGCTCTTCAGCACCGCGGCCAGGAAGCCGCCGGCATCGTATCTTTCGACGGCAGCCGGTTTCATTCCGAGCGCCGGCTTGGTCTCGTCGGCGATACCTTCTCCCGCCGCGAGGTGATCGATCGCCTGCCCGGCAATGTCGCCGTCGGCCATACCCGCTATTCCACAACCGGTGCCACCATCCTGCGCAATGTGCAGCCGTTGTTTGCCGAGCTGAATGCCGGCGGCCTCGCGGTCGCCCATAACGGCAACCTCACCAATGGCCTGACTCTGCGCCACGAACTGGTGAAGAACGGCGCCATCATGCAGTCGACCTCCGACACCGAGGTGATCCTGCATCTCATCGCCCAGTCCAGACGCCATCACTTCATCGAGCGCTACATCGACGCGCTGCGCGCCCTCGAAGGGGCCTATGCGCTGGTGTCGCTGACCAACAAGAAGCTGGTCGGCGCGCGCGATCCGCGGGGCATCCGCCCCCTGGTGCTCGGCGAACTCGACGGCTGCCCGATTCTTGCATCGGAAACCTGCGCACTCGACATCATCGGCGCGCGCTTTGTTCGGGATATCGATCCCGGCGAAGTCATCGTGTTCGACGAGAAGGGCCACAACATCCACAAGCCATTCCCACCGATGGCACCGCGGCCTTGCATCTTCGAATACATCTACTTCGCGCGACCCGATTCCATCGTCCATGGCCGCTCGGTCTACGAGGTCCGCAAGGCCTTTGGTGCGCAGCTCGCCCGCGAGAGCCATGTACCTGTCGATGTGGTGGTGCCGGTCCCGGATTCCGGCGTGCCTGCGGCCATCGGCTACAGCCAGCATTCCGGGGTGCCGTTCGAACTCGGCATCATCCGCAACCACTATGTCGGACGCACGTTCATCCAGCCCACGCAGTCGATCCGCGAATCCGGCGTGCGCATGAAGCATTCGGCGAACCGCGCTGCGATCGCCGGCAAGCGCATCATCCTGATCGACGACTCGCTGGTGCGCGGCACCACGTCGAGGAAAATCGTGCGCATGATGCGCGAGGCCGGTGCAAGCGAAGTGCATTTCCGCCTCGCCTCGCCGCAGATCCTTTACCCCGATTATTACGGCATCGACCTGCCCGACCGCGGCGGCCTGTTGGCTGCAACCCATTCACTGGAAGAGATGCGCGTGCTCATCGGCGCGGACTCTCTTGCCTTTCTCTCGATCGACGGCATGTATCGCGCGATGGGCGAGCCCGGCCGCGACCCCGCCAATCCCAAGTTCTCGGATCATTGCTTTACCGGCGCTTACCCCACTCTCCTTACCGACCAGAGCCAGGTCGAGCAGCAGCCGCGGCAATTGTCATTGCTCGCGGAAGCGAGCTGACGCTCAAAGCGTCAATCTGACATTGGCCGAATAACTGGGCCGAATAATTTGGCCGAATAACTGGGCCGAGCCTGTTCCAGCTATCCACATCTTCAAGGCCTTGCCATGACAAAACCCCTTGCCTCCCGCATCGCTCTCGTCACCGGCGCTTCGCGCGGTATCGGCTACGCTGCCGCAAAGCTGCTGGCGAAAGCTGGCGCGCATATCATAGCTGTGGCGCGCACCCAGGGCGGCCTGGAGGAGCTCGACGACGAGATCCGGAACGAAGGCGGCAGCGCAACCCTGGTGCCGGTCAACCTTACGGACTTCGATGGTATCGCGCGGCTTGGCGCCGCGCTCAATGAGCGTCACGGCAAGCTCGATATCCTCATCGGCAACGCCGGAGTGCTGGGACCGTCCTCGCCGCTCGGCCATATCGAGCTGAAGAACTTCACCGACGTGATGGCCGTCAATGTCTCGGCGAACTTCCAGTTGATCCGCTGCATGGAGCCGCTGCTCAAGCTCTCCGACGCCGGACGCGCCGTGTTCATCACTTCGGGTGCATCCTACAAGGCCAATGCCTATCTCGGCCCCTACGCCGCATCCAAAGCAGCGCTTGAGACGCTGGCACGCGCTTGGGCGAACGAGACGGCGAGCACGAACATCCGCGTCAATCTCTTCAATCCCGGCCCGATCCGCACCCGCATGCGCGCAACGCTCATGCCCGGCGAAGATCCCATGACGCTGGACACGCCGGAGCAAGTCGCCGAATTCATCGTGCCCATGTGTCTGCCCGACTGGAACGAAACCGGCAAAGTCTACGACTACAAGGCCCGCGCGCTGATGAGCTTCCGGCCGCCGGCTTGAACAGTCTGGCGCGCGTCGCGGCAGGATTCACGACAACCGCTTGCGCTTATGCGCAAACGGATTGGCCTTCTCGCGAAGCGTAATGCGAACCGGTGTGCCCGGCAGGTCGAAGACATTGCGCAAGGAGTTGGTGAGATAGCGCAGATAGGCCTGCGGCACCGCGTCCGCCCGCGAGCAGAACAGCACGAGACTGGGCGGCCGCGCCTTGGTTTGGGTGATGTAGTTCAGCTTCAACCGGCGCCCCGATACCGCGGGTGGCGGGTTGGTCTGGATCGCCTGCTCGAACCAGCGGTTGAGGGCCGATGTCGGCACGCGCCTGTTCCAGACCGCATAGGCCTCCTGGATTGCGTTCATCAAGCGGTCGATGCCCTCGCCCATCAATCCGGAGACGGCCACAATCGGCACGCCCTTGACCTGCGGCAGCCAGTGATCTGCGTCCTTCCGCAGTGCTGAGATCGCTCCAGCCTTCCCCTCTATCAGATCCCACTTGTTGACGGCGATCACGATCGCCCGCCCCTCACGCTCGATCAGATCGGCGATGCGCAGGTCCTGCTCCTCGAACTTGTTCTGCGCATCCATCATCAGGACGACGACCTCGGCGAAGCGCACGGCGCGAAGTGCATCCGCGACCGACAGTTTTTCCAGCTTCTCCTCGATCCGCGAACGGCGGCGCAGACCGGCCGTATCGAACACGCGAAAATCCCGCCCCTTCCAGTTGATCTCGACCGAGATCGAGTCGCGCGTGGTGCCGGCCTCGGGGCTGGTCAGCAGGCGCTCCTCACCGAGCAGGTAGTTGATCAACGTCGACTTGCCGGCATTTGGCCGGCCCACGATGGCGACCCGGATTGGCCGCCTCGCCAGCTCTTCCTCGGACAGCGTCTCCTCGTTTTCGGCCTCATCCTCGTCCGGCTCGGGCATCAGCTTGCGCAGCGAATCATAGAGTTCGCCCATGCCTTCGCCATGCTCGGCGGAAATCTGGATGGGATCGCCGAGGCCGAGTGCAAAGGCCTCCATCGCGCCGGCATCGCCGTGCTTGCCTTCGCTCTTGTTGGCAATGAGTAGCACCGGCTTGTCGGCGCGGCGGGCGAAGTCGGCAAACGCGCGATCGGTCGGCGTGAGCCCGGTGCGCGCGTCGATAACGAAGAACAGCGCATCAGCCTGCGCGATCGCCGCCTCCGTCTGCTCCTGCATGCGCGCAGTGAGGGAGCCTCTGGCGCCCTCGTCGAGGCCAGCGGTATCAATCACTGTGAATTCGAGATCGCCGAGCCTCGCCTCACCCTCCCGGCGGTCGCGGGTTACGCCCGGCAGATCGTCAACCAGCGCGAGCTTCTGTCCCACCAGCCGGTTGAACAGCGTCGATTTTCCGACATTGGGCCGGCCGATGATGGCAATGGTAAAGGACATCAGTCATTCGTGCGCCGCCGGGGCGGCACCTGTCAATGTAATGAAATATCAGCGCGTTGGTGCAGGAAATGGCGTGATTGGCTGCTGCTCCGACTGGTCGGTCTGATCGGGCGGCGGTGCGGTGGTGCGCTTGCGAGCAATACCCCGCGTTTGCGGCGCTTCTGCTGGCTGCTCCTGAGGCATGGCTTCGCCATCCGGTTCGGCAGGCACAGCGTTCGCCGTCGCCGACCGTTTGGCTTTGCTCGACTTGGCGGACTTAGCAGATTTGGCCTTCGGAGGCTCAGCTGGCTGAGCCGCCGCAGCAGCTGCGGCATCCGCATTCTGCTGCTCCTGCCGCTCCTGTGCGCCCTTATAGAGTTCCTTCGGCACCCCCTGCTCCATGCCCGGCACGCCGCCAGGAAAGACCTCCTTGCGTTCGCCCGGCAACTTCTTCTTGTTATCCAGGAAGTCGAGCATATCACTCGGGTCGAAGCCGCCACTAGAACAGCCACCCAGGAGACCGGAAAAGGCGATCAGGACGGCGGCTGCAATCAGGCGTGACGTGCTGCGCATCTTGTTTGTCTCCTCTCGGCCATCAGGCCTTGATCCGCTCTTGATCAGCTCTTGGCGACTGGTGGCAGCAGCGCCTGCAGCGCCCGGGCTCGCGCTTGCAGGCTATCGGGTGTCTGAGCATCCTCGGCAATTGCATCCAGCCACTTGCGGGCCGTGGCCATGTCGCCATTGCGCCAAGCTGACAGGGCCAACATTTCACGCGCACTGTGGCGAAAGCTTGAACTGGCGGTAGTGGAGGCCTCCAACCGCTGCTGCATATCGGCATAGCTTGCACTGTCGAGCAACAACATGGCGGCGCGAATTCTTGCGAGCTCCTGCAGCTCGGCACCCACGCTGTGATCGGCTGCGATGTCATCAAACATCTTGGCTGCGGCCTTGGGGTCGCGAGCGACGACCTCCGCTGCGGCGCGCATGCGCGCCAGCGCCCGATAGCCGGCGGGTGCCTTGGCCGCGAGTTCGGTGAACGCCGCTTCAGCCTCGGCGTGCTTGGCCTGCTCAGACAATTCGGCCGCTCTGTTGAACGCTGCCCCCACTTCAGCCGCCTTCTGGGCCTCGCGGTATTGATAGAAGCGCCAACCGCCGACACCGGCGACGATCAGCACCATCAGGGCGATGACGTAGACCGAATATTTGTCCCACAGCTTCTTGAGCCGTTCGCGACGTACTTCCTCGTCGACTTCGCTAAATAGATCAGACACTTAGATCATCCCAATCCCAGCCCAGCGGCACGCCAAATCGTTCCGTCGCAAAACCGGCCCCGCGTGGTCGCTGGCGATACCCTATCGGTATGGCGGTGGCAAGGCAAAGCAAGTGAGATCAAGGCGTTACCCCCCGCTCAACACCACTGGAGGGAACGCCTACCAAACGGGTTCCGGACCCGAAGGGCCGCGTTAGCGCAAATAAGAACCTGCGGCAAAACAAAAACCTAAGCAGACTTTCGTGGCAGGCCCCACGAAAGCCTGGGACCAAACACCTAGACACCCACGACGGGGAGGCCAATTACGACAGGGTGGAAGACAAAGGCCAGCGCCAGATAGGCCACAACGCCAACCGCCACTGCAATCACGTCATTGGTGATCCCGCCAACGGGAATCGGCGGCGCCCCGCTATCCGTGCGCCACCTCATGGAAATGCGGTCATACACCGCCCAGATCAAAAACGAGCCGAACAGGATGATGGCGCCGAGATCGCCATTGGCCAGGAGATGCCCCGCCGCCCACAACATGATGCCGGCGAGCATCGGATGCTTCAGCGTTACGAAGATGCGGCCACGGATATAGGACGCCACGACCAGTACGACCGCCGGCAGCATGAGGGCCAGCGTGATGTGCTTGAACGCCGTTGGCGGGGCCCAGATACCGATCACTCCGGTCGCGCGATAATTCGCAAAGCCCCAGATAATCAGCACAAGACCTGCGAGCGATACCAGCGAATAGAGAATCTTGTAGGTGCCCTCGCCCAACTTCGCGATCGCCTGCGCTCGCGCTTCGCGCTTCGTCGTGAAGATATGGGCTGCATAGAACAACACGAGCCCCAGGATCATCACCGATAGACCCACGACATCCTCCCTGCCTTCCAATCCGATTGGATACACCTTTGAGCATGATCCGCAAAAGCGGGACCGGTCTTGCAATGCGCAAACGCGGAACGCATTACGCGGAAACGACAAACGCGGAACGCGCTTGCGTAGGAAGATCACTTCAAACAAAGATTAGAGCCTTACCCGCAATCCGTTATTCCCCGTTGCGCTCTTGCGCAACGGGTTATTGCCTCGTGGCTGGTTTTCCCAGCTCCCGATTGTCGACAAAGCGGATCGCGATCGGCCGCCCCGCCAATGCGCCCCCGAGATTGTCGCTGAATCTGAGCGGCAGGCAGGCATTCAGCGAATCGTTGATCGCATTGAGATAGATCGAGCGGGTTTCGACCGGGATGCCTGAGGTGGCATAGGTCACGCGCGGCGGACCGATCAGGCCGCCCGACTTGTTGAAGCTGAAGCGCACTGACATCTGCATGCCCTGCCTCGCACTGTCTGGGGACGGGGGCGACCAGCAGGAGCGCAGCTTTGCGAAGAGGTCGCCGATTGTGTCGAGATCGTGGTCCGGCCTCTGATACTTCACGAGATCCGCTTGCGGCGGTTCGCTCTCGATCGTGAGCTGCAAGTTCTGGCCGTAGGGATAAAAAATCTCCGGAATACAAGGGCCGTGGTTGAGCACGCTGCAAAAAGTCGGCGTGCAGGGCCGGTTATCCAGCACGCTGCAGGGCTCGTGCGAAAACGGAATGGGGTTGTTATGCCGTCGCCTCGCATCGGCGGCCGTCGTTACCGCCAGCAACAGCACGACAAGGGTACAGCGCCACCACCACATGACCGCGAACTCGCAATGCCCCCATGAATGAAACGGCACCATGTCAGGCAGCGTCAAGTCCACTTGCGTTCACATCCTCGCTCTGGCGGACGCCGCAAAGCGCCTGCATTCCCCTGCGATTATCACCCTGCCTTCTTCACCCGATTGCTCTGGAAAGACGAAAAGGTTCCATAGCTCTCTCGATAGACAGAGGGTAAAGAGCGCGAATGCCCGATAACGCGATCCTTCTTGCCATTCTCGTCCTTCCTTTCGCAGGGAGTTGTTCTGCCGCCTTCCTGCGGGTGAAGGCCCGCAACGCGGCGGCGTGGCTGGCTGGCGCAATCGCTTTCACGGGGCTGACACTCCTGGCTGTCACCTACCCCGGCGTCATCAATGGTGGCGTGATCCGACTGAGACTGGACTGGATCCCGGATCTCGGCCTCGAATTCGTCCTGAGATTGGATGGCTTCGCGTGGGCATTCGGCATGCTCATCACCGGTATCGGTTTCCTCGTTGTACTTTACGCCCGCTATTACATGTCACCGGCCGATCCGGTGCCCCGTTTTTTTTCCGTTCTGCTCGCGTTCATGGGGGCGATGCTCGGCATCGTTCTGTCCGGAAACCTGCTCCAGCTGGTCTTCTTTTGGGAGCTGACAAGTCTCTTTTCGTTCCTGCTGATCGGCTACCGGTACCAGAATGCACATGCTCGTGGCGGCGCGCGGATGGCCCTGATCATAACGTCAGCAGGCGGGTTCTCCCTCTTGGTGGGCGTCCTGGTCATTGGGCACATCGTTGGCAGTTACGACCTCGACCGGGTGCTGGCATCCGGCGCAGCAATCCGATCGCACGCTCTCTACCTTCCGGCGTTGCTCCTTATCCTTCTCGGCGCGTTCACAAAAAGCGCGCAGTTCCCGTTTCAATTCTGGCTGCCCAGCGCGATGGCCGCCCCAACCCCGGTGTCAGCCTATCTGCACTCAGCGACCATGGTGAAGGCGGGCGTGTTCCTGCTGGTACGGCTGTGGCCCGCCATGGGTGGGACAGATGAATGGCTGTGGCTGGTGGGATCGGTCGGCCTGATCACGTTTGTCCTGGGCGCGTTCCTCGCGGTGTTCCAGCAGGATCTCAAGGGGCTGCTGGCCTACTCGACCATCAGCCATCTGGGATTGATCACGCTCCTGACGGGACTGGACACTCCCTTCGGCCAGATCGCCGCGATCTTTCACATCATGAATCATGCGATGTTCAAAGCATCACTGTTCATGGCCGCAGGCATTATCGATCATGAAACCGGCACCCGCGATATTCGCAGCCTCAGCGGATTGAGGGCCTTCATGCCGGTTACAGCAAGCCTGGCCATGGTAGCCGCTGCCGCCATGGCGGGGGTCCCGTTGCTGAATGGCTTCCTGTCCAAGGAAATGTTCTTTGCCGAGACGATCGAGATCCACAACAATTCGTTCATTGATCAGGCCCTTCCGTATGTCGTCACGCTCGCCAGCATGTTCACGGTTGCCTATTCGTTCCGGTTCATTCACGATGTTTTTTTCGGCCCGGCTCCGACCAGTTTGACGCGCACTCCGCACGAGCCTCCGTTCTGGATGCGATTCCCGGCCAAACTGCTCGTGCTGGCCTGCCTCATCGTCGGCATCGTCCCGTCTCTTACCGTGGCGCCGGTCCTCAGTGCTGCGGCGCGCGCCGTACTCGGTGCGGCAGTGCCGGACTACAGCCTTGCTGTCTGGCATGGCTTCACGCCCGAGTTCCTGATGAGCATCGTGGCAATGGCGGGCGGCATGACCGTGTACGTGACGCTCCGTTCGTACCTGCTCACTGCCGAGGGGCCACCTCTGCTGCGCCATATCAATGGCCAGCGGATATTTGATCATGTGCTCGTGACGCTCTCCTGGCGGTGGGCAAGGCGACTTGAGGCCAGCCTTGGGACGGTGCGCCTCCAACCACAGCTGGAAATTTTGGCGGGGGCCGCAATCGTTGCCGGCCTGGTACCGGCTTATGCCCGCGGGCTGACCGTCGGAATTTCGCCTCAAGGACATTTCGACCTCGCCTTTGGATTGCTCTGGACGGTCGGCATTGCCTGCGCGCTGGGGGCCGCCTATTTGGCCAAGTTTCACCGCCTGGCCGCACTGATCCTGGTCGGCGGCGCAGGCCTCGTCACCTGCATCAGCTTCATCTGGCTGTCTGCGCCCGACCTCGCTCTGACGCAGCTTGTGGTCGAGACGGTGACCACCGTTCTGCTGCTCCTCGGTCTGCGATGGCTGCCCAAACGCATTGCGGAATTCGACCCGGATCTCGGCAGGACAGGAGCCGATCTCGGCAGGTTCAGGTGGTATCGCGTTCGCGACGTCGTTACCGCACTTCTGGCCGGCGTCGGGTTGGCAACCCTTGCTCTTGCGGCAATGAACCGCCCCGCTCTCGACAGCATTTCGCGCTATTTTGTCGAGAACGCCTACAGCAA
>JGI24705J35276_12237613_pt1 | contig 12096 bp, 8 predicted proteins | sample TergutNt197P4_FD_35276 | JGI IMG/M metagenome (IMG submission 35276)
CGCAAATCGGGTTTTTCCGAGGAGGGATTGGAAGCCCTTATCAACCAGCCGCAGTTTTGCTCTTTGCAGGCGCTGAAGATTTGCGGCATTATGGGCATGGCCTCCTTTGTCTCAGACGAACAACAGATTCGTTCGGAATTTCGCAGGCTCAAACAGGCATACGACCGATTGAAACAAACGCTCTTTGCAGATGAACCCGATTTCCGCTATCTCTCTATGGGTATGTCCGGGGATTGGCTCTTGGCCATAGAAGAGGGGAGCAACCTTATCAGGATTGGGACGCAGATCTTTGCAGAAAGCGGTTGAGAATCTCTACCGCTTTGTCTACATCTTTTTGTTGCACATACGTCTGCGTAGCGTGAAAGCGAATGGCAAATCGGTCGTTAATTTTGGTGTGGGAGAGGTATACCTCTCCGGATGCGTTCACCGCTGCCAAGAGCTTTTCCGATACCGAATCGTCTTTGGAATCAACACGAAAAAGGGTAAATCCGAGGAAAGGCTTATGGAGTACTTCAAAATGGCCTGATTTTAAAATTTCTCGGGCAAAGTATTCGTTTAAGGCGATTTGTTCCCTTAGTTTTTGCCGAATGCCGTCAAGCCCCATCCCCCGCAACACAAACCACAACTTAAGGGCCCTGAAGCGGCGCCCCAAGGGGATGCCCCAATCTCGGTAATCGTTTACCAATCCATGCGTAGCTGTTTTAAGGTATTCAGGAAGGATATCAAATGTACGAATCAGGGATTCTGTGTCCCTGACGTAATAGAGCGAACAGTCAAAATTTACGAACATCCATTTATGCGGATTGAATACTAAAGAATCGGCTTGTTCAATGCCTTGACAAATATAACGGTATTCGGGCAGGAGCAGGGCGGTTCCGGCGTATGCGGCATCAACGTGGAGCCATATGTTGTATTTTTTGCAGATGGCGGCAATCTCTTCCAAGGGGTCAATGGCAACGGTTCCTGTGGTGCCAATGGCTGCAACCACGCAGATGGGCGTTAAACCTGCCGTCAAGTCGTCGCAAATTGCTTTTTCCAATTTATGAGGAATCATCCTTTGCTCGGAGTCGGTTTCGATCTTGACTAAATTATTTCTTCCGATACCCGCCACGCCTACCCCTTTTTCGATAGAAGAGTGCGCTTCGGAGGAGCAGTAGACGCGAAGACCTTGAGGTATGCCGTTGAGGTTTGAATTAAATTGCGTTGCCCGCTCTCTGGCGGTAATAAGGGCGACTAAGGTGGCGGAAGAGGCGCTCTCTTGAATTACCCCCGTAAAGGTTTCGGGCAATCCGGCGGCTTGCGCCATCCACTCTGTCATGCGTTCTTCCAACTCGGCGGCGGCAGGGGAGGTCTCCCAAACCATACATTGTGCGCCAAAGGCTGCGGTGACCATCTCTCCCAATAACGATTCATACGAACTGTTGGCAGGAAAATAGGCGTGGAAAGAGGGATGCTGCCAGTGGGTAATGCCCGGTAAGATAATGGAATCGAGGTCGGAAAGGATGGCATCGATGCCTTCTGCCAAAAGGGGGGCGGAAGTTGGGATTTGGCTATAGATATCGTGCGGTTTGACCTGCGACTTAACAGGCAAGGTGGGTAATCTTTTAAAATAGGCGTCGATCCAATCTACTATTTTGTCGGCTTCTCTCTTGAAATTCTTTTGTTCGATCATGATTTTATGCGGATGTACAAAATTATAATTCTATGTCTCCTTCAAACACACAGGTAGCGGGGCCGGTAAGGTGAATATCGTAAAATTGCGTCCCCCGAATTTTGAACGAAACACGCAAATATCCTCCGGGTGTTTGTATGTTATAGGTGTTCGTTTTTTTGGTGCGTATATACGCAGCAATGGCAGCGGCCGTTGCCCCTGTTCCGCAGGCCAGTGTTTCTTCCTCTACGCCGCGTTCAAAAGTGCGGACAAAGAGTCTGTTGTCGGGATCGATTTCTACAAAATTTACGTTGGTACCTTCGGGTGCAAAATCGGGATGGTTTCTCCAAAAAGCGCCACGCTTTGCCACCTCCATTTTATTGATTTCTGTACCAAAGATAACCAAATGAGGGGATCCGGTATCTAAAAAGAACCCATCTTTTCCATACGCCTGAACTTTGTTTACATTGTTCATTTTCAAACAGATTTGATCCTTATTAACGACCTCTGCATGGTGTATACCGTCAACGGCAGAAAAAAGATAACGGTTTAACTCCATAGAGGGAGCAATACCAAGGCGGGCAGCACAGGCAACCAAACAGCGTCCCCCATTGCCGCACATACTTCCTGCTTTTCCGTCCGAATTATAGTAGCGCATACTAAAATCGACCTGCGGAGCACTCCCCAAAATCATCAACCCGTCTGCACCGATTCCAAACCGGCGGCGGCATAAAGAACTGATCTCCTTTTCAGACAATTCGGGGTCATGGTTGCGGCCGTCTACAATAATAAAATCATTACCGGCTCCCTGATATTTGTAAAAATGAAGTTTCATTCTGGTTTGGCATATTTTTTGAGGAGGTAAAGTAAGTTAAATTTTTTTTATCATGAAAAAATCAGGTATTATTTTATCCTTAACGTCTCTTTTCTTAGCCGTCATTGCCTTGGGCATTACGATTGTAAACAAAAACAAACCGATAAGGTATGTATACGAAAACGGCTCGGCGGGTATGCATCAGGTGCAGTTGGAAGCCTCCACCTGGCCCGACTTTACTTACGTGGCGGAACATGCCATAAAGGCAGTAGTGCACGTTAATGTAGTCAAAAAGGGACGGGAAACGCCCTATTCATTTTTTGATCTCTTTTCCGGAGATTTGCCCCAGCAACGTAGAGATCAGGTTGGTTCCGGATCCGGGGTGATAATTTCGGAAGATGGTTACATTGTGACCAATAACCACGTGATTGAGGGGGCCGACGAGGTGCGTGTAACGTTAGAGAATAACCGTACCTTTTCTGCCAAAGTAATCGGTAGCGATCCGGTGACCGATATCGCCCTGCTCAGTATTGATGCAGAGGGGCTCCCATTCTTAAGATTCGGGGATTCGGACGCGCTCCGTTTAGGACAGTGGGTGTTGGCGATCGGGAATCCCTACAATCTAACTTCGACAGTTACGGCAGGGATTGTGAGTTACAAGGGACGCAGCGGTTTATCTTTTGATTCTGATGATTTTAAAATAGAATCGTTTATTCAGACTGATGCTGCTGTTAATCCGGGAAACAGCGGTGGCGCTCTGGTCACTGTTACGGGTGATTTAGTGGGGATAAATACGGCCATCGCTTCGAGGACAGGCGCCTTTACCGGTTATTCTTTTGCCGTTCCCAGCAGCATTGCCCAAAAAGTGGTAGAGGATATTAAACAATATGGGAATGTGCAACGCGCCATGTTGGGAATTGTGATGGGTACGATCACCGATGAATTTGCCAAAGAAAATAATATTAAGGAATTAAAAGGAGTGTATATCGATGAGGTGTTGTCCGGAGGATCTGCCGAAAAGGCGGGTCTTAAGCCGTTGGATGTATTGTTTAGTATTAATGGTATAGAGGTAAACACGACCAATGCCGTACAGGAGCAAATCAACCGCTATCATCCCAATGATAAAGTGAGTTTAGGCATTTTACGTAATGGAAAAGAATTGAATCTCAGCGCTGTTCTCCAAAGTCGTACCGATACTGACGACGCATTGGCAAAGGGCGAAGGAGGCGTATCGACCATCTTGGGAGCCCGGTTGCAGCCGGTAGGCAGCGAACTGAAAGAAAAATTACATATCCGATCTGGACTTGAAGTGGTCTCCCTGACCAACGGAGGCAGACTGCAGAAAGCGGGTATGGAAAAGGGTTTTATTATCACCTACGCCAATCAAACGGCTGTAAATAGTGTAAAAGAGTTGGAAAATATAGTGATACGCACTCAGCGAAGGGGATTGTTGATCGAAGGAAAATATCCGGACGGAACAACTTCGTATTACGCGATTGGTTTTTAAATATCCATAAGAGTAAAATTTTAATGTGTGGTTCGCATTTTTTGGTGCGAGCCACCATTTTTTTCGTAAATTTGCAAGATTATTCATATACGCGTATGAGGCAATTAAAAATTACCAAATCCATTACCAACAGAGAGAGCGCATCCTTAGATAAATACCTCCAGGAGATAGGTCGGGAAGAGTTGATTTCGGTGGAGGAAGAAGTAGAGTTAGCGCAGAGGATTCGAAGGGGAGAGCAGGAAGCTTTGGAAAAACTAACCAGAGCCAACCTCCGTTTTGTAGTTTCTGTAGCCAAGCAATACCAAAATCAGGGTTTGAGCCTCCCTGACCTGATTAACGAAGGAAATTTGGGATTAATCAAGGCGGCAGAAAAGTTTGACGAAACACGGGGATTTAAATTTATTTCCTATGCAGTATGGTGGATACGACAATCCATTTTACAGGCTTTGGCCGAGCAATCCCGTATTGTCCGCTTGCCCCTTAATCAGGTAGGTTCCTTAAACAAGATCAACAGGGCGCTTTCTAAATTTGAACAGGAGAATGAGCGGGTTCCTTCTCCCGATGAATTATCCGAAATATTGGATATTCCGCGTGAAAAGATTGCAGATACGCTCAGGGTTTCGGGACGCCATGTGTCGGTTGACGCTCCTTTTGTGGATGGAGAAGACAACAACCTCTTGGATGTATTGGTAAACAACGATTCTCCCAACGCCGATCGCGGATTGGTAAACGAATCCCTGAATAAAGAGATAGAACGGGCCCTCTCTACCCTCACCGAGCGAGAAAGGGATATCGTCAAATATTTCTTTGGCATTGGCACACAAGAGATGACCTTAGAAGAAATCGGCGAATATTTTGGTCTTACCCGCGAACGGGTACGGCAAATCAAGGAAAAAGCGATTCGCCGCCTGCGGCACAGCGCCAGAAGCAAATTGCTAAAATCTTACCTCGGATAAAAACTATTTAACCATGTCTTTTTTCGAAACCATCGGCCATGCCCTTCACAGCTTCAGCAGCACTTTGGGCACGCCGCTTTTTTTTGTACTTATTGGAGGCGGCCTCTTTTTTATGATCTATTCCGGATTTATTCCCCTGCGGTTTTACGGACGCGCCATCAAGTCCCTGCGCCAAAAAGAAGAGGATGCGCCCGGACAAATCAGTTCTTTTCAAGCCCTTGCCTCGGCCATTGCCTCAACGGTGGGTATGGGTAACATCAGCGGGGTTGCCGTAGCCTTGACCCTTGGAGGCCCCGGCGCCATTTTTTGGATGTGGATCAGCGCCTGCGTGGGTATGGCTACCAAATTTTTTGAAGGTACTTTGGCCATTATGTTCAAGGGAAAAGATGCCGACGGAGTAATACAGGGTGGACCTATGTATATGATTGTAAATGGATTAGGAAAAAAATGGAAGCCATTGGCCCTCTTCTTTTCCCTATTCGGATTGATCGGAACCCTTTGCCTGATGCAGGCCAATCAGTTGACTGAAGCCTTTACTACCGTCTTTTTGACTCCGGCGGGAATCGAAAATTCTGCCGTGCTTAGGTTGATTATTGGGATTATCATCTGTATTTTGGTCTCTGTGGTGGTGTTGGGGGGTATTCAACGGATCAGTGCGGTTGCGACCAAAATTGTACCCGGAATGGTATTGCTTTATTTTTTGATAGTCGGCTTCATTATCATTGCCCACATTGGGACAGTACCCCGCGTCTTTGCCTCCATTTTTAGCGGAGCTTTTGACTTTAAGGCGGGGCTGGGCGGATTGGCCGGATCGGTTATTGTAATTGGAGCGCGCCGGGCCGCTTTTGTAAACGAGGCGGGGGTAGGTACGGCGGCCATGATGCACGGCGCTTCTAAAAATACCCAACCTGTGCGCGAAGGTTTGGTAGCGATGATTGCACCCTCCATTGACTCAGGTTTAGTCTGCACCCTTACTGCGTTGGCCATTTTGATCAACGGTCAATACGAAGTGAGTCAGGTACAGGGGATTCAAATGGCTCTAAACTCTTTTGAGTCTTCTATTCCCGGAATTGGACATTATCTGCTCATGCTCGTGGCCATAATCTTTGCTTTTTCCACCATGTTCTCTTACTCTTATTATGGCGTCAAGTGTACCAATTTTTTGTTTGGCCCTAAATATGCGTTTTCGTACAACTATTTCTTTTTGGCCATGTTGGTTGTAGGCGCTGTCATACCCTTGAGCGCCGTGGTCGACATCATTGATATTGCTTTTGCCCTGATGGCCTTTTCTACCATGTTTACCATGTTTGTATTGGCCCCTAAGGCTAAAAAAGAGATTAAAAAGTATTTTGCAAAAGTGTAATTTGACATTTTATGCATCCCATTGAACTCCTCCTCTCCCGCGAACTCTCCAAAGCCATAGAAACGCTTTACGGACAATCTATTGCTCCGGAATGTATCTCACTTCAGGCCACACGCAAGGAGTTTGACGGCGACCTTACGGCCGTCCTTTTTCCCCTGCTCAAAATAAGCCGCAAGTCCCCCGAACAGACGGGAAGAGAAATCGGCGCTTATTTAAAAGAGCAACTCTCTTTTATAGATTCGTATCAGGTCATCAAGGGTTTTTTAAACTTCAAATTTACTCCGGCTTTTTGGATGGAACGACTAAAAGAAATGGCCGCCACTCCTCAATTTGGACAACAGCCCCAAAAGGGCAAAACCATTATGGTGGAGTATTCGTCGCCCAACACTAATAAGCCGTTGCACCTGGGGCATATACGCAATAACCTTTTGGGTTGGTCCGTATCAAAATTATTGGAGGCAAACGGATACAGGGTAGTAAAAGTCAATTTAGTCAACGACCGCGGCGTACATATTTGCAAGTCCATGATGGCGTGGCAGCGCTTTGGAAAGGGAGAAACGCCCCAAAGTTCGGGAATAAAAGGCGATCATTTAGTGGGAAAATACTATGTGCTGTTTGATCAGGCGTACAAAAAGGAAGTTGAAGCCTTAAAAGAGCAGGGCTTGACTCCCGAAGAGGCCGAAAAAAATGCGCCGATTATGGTCGAGACGCAGGATATGCTGCGTAAATGGGAGCAGGGAGACGAAGCCGTTATCCAACTCTGGAAAACGATGAACGATTGGGTATATGCCGGATTTGAAGCGTCGTATACACGATTGGGCGTTGCTTTTGACAGGATTTATTACGAATCCCAAACCTATTTATTGGGTAAATCATTGGTACAAACTGGTTTAGATAAAGGGGTGTTGTATCAAAAAGAGGATGGTTCGGTGTGGTGTGACTTGACCGGAGATGGATTGGATCATAAATTGTTGCTGCGGGCCGACGGCACTTCGGTCTACATGACTCAGGATTTAGGTACCGCCCAACAACGCTACGATGAATACCCCTCCGAGGAGGTAATTTATGTAGTAGGAAACGAGCAAAACTATCATTTTCAGGTATTAAAACTCATCCTTAAAAAGTTGGGATTTGATTGGGCGGATGCCATTTACCACCTCTCCTACGGTATGGTGGAGTTACCGCAAGGCAAAATGAAATCGCGAGAGGGTACGGTGGTGGACGCCGACGATTTGATGGAGGATATGGTACAAACCGCCCGAGAAACCTCCATGGAGTTGGGCAAACTGACGGAGATGTCGACCGACGAACAGAAACAATTGTTCGAAATGCTGGGGCTGGGCGCTCTAAAATACTTTATCCTTAAAGTCGATCCCAAAAAGACGATGTTGTTTGATCCCAAAGAGTCCATTGACTTTAACGGAAATACGGGCCCTTTTATTCAATATACCCATGCACGAATCAAATCGGTGCTGCGTAAGGCAGGGGAACAAGGATATCTTTCGGCATTTACGGATGCGGCATTATTGGAAAAAGAGGTAGCGCTCATTAAAATACTCAACGATTATCCGGAGCGGATTATTGAGGCAGGCGCGGCCCATTCTCCCGCCCTGATTGCCAACTTTGCCTTTGAACTGGCTAAAGAGTTTAATCAGTTTTATCAAGAGGTGTCGGTTCTTAAAGAATCCGACCCGGCCACACGCGCCCAACGTCTGATACTCTTGGAACAGGTGGCCAAAATCTTGACACACGCCATGAATATCTTGGGAATCACCCTTCCCGAACGAATGTAATGGTTGATTCACCTCTTTCCTCCGGCCTTTTTTTGCCTACCTCCCGCAAAGAATTGGAAGCGCGGGGGTGGGAAAATGTTGACATCATCCTCTTTTCGGGTGATGCTTACGTAGATCATCCCTCTTTTGGCATGGCGGTTATCGGCAGGGTATTGGAAAGAGCGGGGTACCGGGTGGCCATTGTCCCCCAGCCCAACTGGCGAGACGATTTACGGGATTTTACAAAATTGGGACGCCCCCGCCTCTTTTTTGGAGTAGGTTCGGGAAGCATGGATTCGATGGTCAACCACTATACTTCCCGCAAACGACTGCGCAGTAACGACGCTTATACGCCCGAAGGGAGGGCAGGATCGCGTCCCGACAGGGCGGTAACGGTCTACACCCGTATTCTCAAACAATTATATCCTGATGTTCCGGTAGTTATAGGCGGCATCGAAGCCTCTCTCAGGCGTTTGAGCCATTACGATTATTGGGAAGACCAATGGAAACCCTCGATTTTGATCGACAGCGGAGCCGACTATTTGGTATACGGAATGGGTGAGCAAGCGATTATTGATTTGGCCCGAAAGATGCGGAATAGAGTTTCTGCCAAAGAGTGGAAACAAACACCACAAGTAGCTTACTTGGAATATACGGACTCTTCTCTTCCTTCAGAGGCCATTATGCTCCAAAGTTTTGAGGCGTGCCGACAAAGCGATTTGGCCTGTATCGACAATTTTACAATCATAGAGAGGGAGGCTAACCGCATGCATGCATCGGTAATCATTGAACCGGTAGGCGAAAAGTATGTGGTCGTAAATCCTCCTTATCCTCTGATGAGTTCCCAGGCGTTGGACGCCCTCTATGATTTTCCCTATACCCGTTTGCCTCATCCGCGTTACCGTGGCAGGCATATTCCTGCGTATGAAATGGTTAAACATTCGATTTGCCTCCATCGGGGATGTTTTGGAGGTTGCAGTTTTTGCACCATAGCGGCACATCAGGGGAAACAGATTGTCTCCCGCTCGGAGGTCTCCATAATCAAAGAGGTAAGGGCTCAGGTGGCACATCCCGACTTTAAAGGCGTCCTCTCCGATTTGGGCGGCCCGTCGGCCAATATGTACGGGATGCAGGGGAGGGATCTCTCAATCTGTGCCTCCTGTGTGCGCACCTCGTGCCTCTTCCCTAAAATCTGCCGCAACCTGTTACTTGACCACAGCCGTCTGATGCGGTTATACCGGTCTGTTCGAAAGGAGGCGGGTGTCCGGCACGCTTTTATCGGAAGCGGGATTCGGTACGACCTTTTTTTGAACGAGGATGGTTTTTTAAGTCCGGACGGTCGCGAATATTTTGAAGAGGTGATGCGCCACCACTTGTCGGGACGGTTAAAGGTAGCCCCCGAACACACGGAAGACCACGTTTTAGCGTGTATGGGAAAGCCCTCTTTTCGTCTTTTTGAACGTTTGAAAGGTTATTTTGATCAATGGAATGCTCAGGAGGGATTAAAGCGACAATTGATACCATACTTTATATCGGGACATCCATCCTGCTCCGAAAAAGATATGGCAGCGCTGGCACAAAAATTGCGATCATCTTCTCTGTCGGTGGAGCAGGTGCAGGAGTTTTGCCCTACCCCTATGACCCGTTCTTCGGTGATGTTTTATACCGGAAAAGAGCTGAAAACCGGAGAAAATATTTTTGTTGAGCGAAATAATCAGCTGAAAAAGAGGCAGAAATCATATTTCTTTTAAAAAAATGACGATTGAATGTTTGGGAATCTATTTTTTGCTGTATACTTGTAGCCGAATTTGCGTTAATAGATAAAGCTAAAATGATGGAAACGAACAAAAGAAGAGCGGTAATCAGTTATGCCAACCTTTCTCCCGAACTGTTGGGCATTATCAAGGAGCTGTATCCTCGGGGTTATGCAGACTATATGGACGAGATCATGAAAATCTCCAAACCCGACGGAACTTTTTTTCATGCGATTAAGATCGAAACACCCGATGCCATTTATTTGGTCAAGGTAGATGTAAAAATTGACGACTATGCCGAGGTAGAAAAAGATATCTTTGGAGACAGCGCTTCATCGGCCAACGGTGACGACGACGATGGATTTCCGGACGGAGACGATTCGTCGGGAGGCTATAGCGACGACGAGGGGGAATCGGGGGAGGGAGATTCGGATAACGATGACTAAAGAAAGAAAACATCAAGCTGCTTCGGCAGCTTTTTTTTGTACTTTTGCCAAATCTATATCGGACTATGCAAAAAATCCTCTCCCCATTTTCCGCGTGGCTGAAACGTATGCCCGAACAACGTATGTTAGTGATTCTTGCCGTCTTTACCGGTTTGGGCTGCGGCTTGGCTACCGTGATTTTGAAACAGGCTATTCACGGGATACAGCGATTACTTACGGGCTGGTTCAACGCTTCGGCAGACAGCCTGCTCTATTTTATTTATCCGGGAATTGGGATGTTGCTGGCGTTTCTGTTGGTGAAATATGTGATTAAGGATAACATCAGCCATGGAGTTACTAAAGTATTGCATGCCATTTCAAAGAACGAATCCAAAATTAAAACCCACAATTGCTACTCCTCGATGGCAGTCAGTTCTGTAACCATTGGGTTTGGAGGCTCGGTAGGGGCAGAAGCCCCCATCGTCTATACCGGTGCGGCTATTGGATCCAATATTGCGCGGATACTGGGACTTAACTATAGGCAGATGACCCTTCTCCTTGGCTGCGGAGCGGCCGGAGCCGTAGCGGGTATCTTTAAAGCTCCTTTGGCGGGCATCCTCTTTACCTTGGAAATTCTGATGTTTAACCTCTCCATGTCCTCCGTCCTCCCCTTGCTCATTACCACAATTACCGCCACGGTGGTATCTTCGGTACTCATGGGTAGCGATGTGGCCTTTGCCACCACGGCCGAACGTTTTTGGATCTCCAACCTGCCCTATTATGTTGGATTGGGCATACTCTGCGGTTTTGTATCCCTGTACTTTACCCGTATGACCCTTTATTTGGAGGACAAAATCCATGCCATATCCAAACCTTTGAACCGCTGGCTCTTTTCGGCAATCGGTCTGGGCATGCTGATTTTTATATTCCCTCCCTTGTACGGAGAAAGTTACGGTGCTTTGAGCGCCTGTTTAAACGACAATGTAGAGCCGGCGGTAAACAATAGCCTCCTGTATGGCAATTTGGCTTTCAAGCCCTGGTTTCTTCCCCTTTTTTTTACGTGCGTACTCTTTTTTAAAGTCGTCGCCATGTCTTTAACCAATGCCGGAGGCGGGGTGGGCGGAACGTTTGGCCCGACCTTAGTGGTAGGAGGTATGCTTGGATTTGTGATGTCAAGGAGTATCAATCTGATGGGAATTCATTACCTTCCCGAAGCCAATTTTGCCCTGACGGGTATGGCCGGACTCATGGCCGGCGTGATGCAGGCCCCCCTTACGGCCATCTTTCTCATTGCCGAAATTACAGGGGGCTATAAATTGCTGCTTCCTTTAATCATTACCTCTGCCTGCTCTTTTGCCACCATCCGGGGTTTTGAACCCTATTCGATTTACACCAAGCGATTGGCCAAGGCGGGCGACCTTCTTACCCACGATAATGATCAGGCGGTACTGGTTTTATTACATACGGCCGATTTGGTGGAGACCGATTTTAAAACCGTGGGCATTAACGATACCCTTCATGCCTTGGTACAAGCTGTATCTTCCTGTAAACGAAATGTTTTTCCTGTATTAGACTCCGATGGAACCTTTGCAGGGGTGGTGCTCTTGGATAAAATCCGCGAGATTATGTTTGACAGGGAATTATATCAGGAAGTTTTGGTACAAGAGTTGATGCAGCCCCCTCCGGACATTGTCCGAGTAGATGAAAAAATGGAGCAGGTGATGGAAAAATTTGAAACCTCCGGCGCTTGGAACTTGCCGGTAGTAGACGCCAAACACCACTATTTGGGCTTTGTATCCAAATCCCAAATCTTTTCTGCCTATCGGGAACAATTAACACAATTATCACAAGAAT
>JGI24705J35276_12237612_pt1 | contig 12095 bp, 8 predicted proteins | sample TergutNt197P4_FD_35276 | JGI IMG/M metagenome (IMG submission 35276)
TGGCCATCAGACACCCCCAATGGCCAAATGAATCACAAATATGAAATCAGCAAAATCCAGATTCTGAAATCACGCCCGACGCTCTAAGGCCGCATGAGACGATAGGCGGCAACGATATGTGACACTGCTGGTTGGCTGATACCGTAGAGTCGAGCATCTCGGCGCCAGATTTGCGACCAGTGATAACGCTTTCTGCGATCTCACGACGCTTGGTGACATCAAGCTTTTTGCGGCGCCCGCCGATGGAGCACCAGGGGCGAATTTGACACAGATGTATGGTCAGGGGGGCGATGGGTCATCCGTCTTGTCACTTGGCTGCGCGATCTTTGCGCGCACGGCTTGTTGCTCGCGATGGCAGCTCAAATCGCCGACCGCGGCTTCCGGAGTACCGCATGGTCACCGTTTAGACATCAAATTAATGGCAAACGTACGAATTTGGGAATCGCCGCTTCTGGCCCGACCCTATGGAGGTCTTTGACGGTTCGAAGGTGGCAGCAACCCTGCGGCTGCAAGTTGAGTACGCGTCGGGCATTAAATCGAAGAACAATCCTGCGCCAGGCCGCACATTTGGCGATCGTAACGACAGCACTGATTTGCCCCCTGATTTTCGTTGCGATTTAAGAAAGTACGCCATGACCGTTCGTATTTTGTGTGACGTATGAACTCCTTTAACACCCATACCGTGTTAGTCCCATTGTTCCCTGAGGGATTTTGCCTTGGCATTGTAAAACTGGGCCGAAGACTTGTTCCCAGCCTTTTCGAAACGCTTCGCTACTTCTTCGGCAGCGTCACCGGCTGTGTTGTAGGCAGACATCTTTGTATTCCGAGTTTCCATATCGTAGCTTTTTTCGTCGCCTTTCACAACGACCTTGCCATGCTCAAAATTGCCCGACGCCAAATAGTTCCCACCTGCTTCCTCAATCACACCGAACTTCACCTCGCCGTTCTTCACCAAGCCATAGAATATGAGCGTGACATCTTTTCCGTTGTATTCCTTGAGCACGCCAAGGCCATCTGCCACCCCTCCTGGGCAGGGACCCTCCCAGCGTATCGCGCTCTGCACCCAGCCTTCCGGCGGCGAAATCGAGCATGCCACTTGGCTTTGCGCTTCCGCTGCACCCGAAGCCAGAAAGAACGAAACGACTAGCCAACCTAGTTTTTTGCTTTGCACGCCTGTTTTCCTGATCAATGTGTTTACTTAGCCCATTGTTCAATCAACGCCCGACTCGCTTCGAAGTGCATCGAATCTTCGGTTCCGAAGGCGCCGCCCCAATACCAGCTGTACTGATTGAAGATCGGGACGATCAGCAGCAATCCGGCCTGGGTCTTGTTGTTTCCACGTTTATCCGGATCGAGACCACAGAGAGTAAGGTCGATTGCCGTACCCCACGAGTGATTTGAAATTTTTTTTGTCGTCTTGCCTTTTTTTGGCCGTTGTAACCGACAGTTTAGCATGCCAGCACTTCCCAGCGCCTTATAAACATCCAGCTGGTCGCGCTTTACCTGCGCCAAAACCGTGGCCAAGCTGTTTACTGCCGAATTGAGCCCGGTGACACTGAAAGGGCCAACCGATTGCGTGATTATGCGGGGTTTCAAAGCCGGATTGGTAACTGGCTGATATTGTTGCGTGTAGTCCTCCTCCACCCGCGGTTGACCAAATTTCTGTAACATATAGTCGTTATCTACAGCCGTCAGTCCTTTGTTGACCGTGTTACGTGCTGGAGTTGGCACCTCATTGACGAGCGCCTGTTCCGCCGTCGTCAAAGGTCTTTTGGGCAAGCCCGGTCGTGCTTTCACCGGCGCTGGCGCATCGGACAGATGTTTCCAGGTCCGACCGTGTAAATCTATCTTGCCGTCTGGCTCTTTCATAAAGCCACGTTGAAACTTAATAATTGCATCGACAGTCAATGGACCACAATTACCATCAATTTTTCCGTGATACAGACCTCGTTGTTTAAGCTGACGTTGCACTTCTGCGACATCAACGCGGTCATTTCGACCAGTGGTCCCAACAGATGCAGTAATGCGAAACGACATAAGCTTTTACCCCCGCTACCCGCGGCTTTCAAAAAAACCAAACTAGCCGAGCAAATGTTGCTGCGGCGTCCCTTAGTCTTCGCAGATCGCCGAAGGTTCGAGGTGGGGCGGTCCTCAACTCAGAAAAGTTTAATGTACTCCGATCGCGACGTGCGCGAAATGAACAAGGCGAACGCGACCGATCACGGTAGCCCTCCGCGCCCCCCGCCGACTTGCACGTCGGCGAGGATGCAAATCGGCCCTCCATCTGTCGGCAAGGTTTGGGGCGTGGTTGTGGCGAGCTCACAACTCTCGGAGCGCGATTTTCCGCCGCGCGGCAAGCGCTGATCGACGAATACAAAAATTTTGGTCGGAGATGCCCTCGTTTTGGGTGATGCAACTCTACGTAGAGATGGACAGTCACCGCCGCCATCGCTGGCGTGATCGCGGCAATAGCCGCTGTTATCGCCGCGTGGTTCACAGCATGGCCAAGCCGCTGACGGCGCTCCTTCTGGCGGGTGGTGTTTCCGCCGCGCCGAATCTACGTTCATGGCGCGGGCCGCTTAACGTGCAATTTTGAACAAATCGTGCGATGCCCCCTTGTAGCGAGGGGTTCCCTTTTCGCTGACACGCGCCCGGGGACGGCAACCATCAAGTCACGTCTGCCCCGTTCGGCGCGGTCTCGAGCCGGAATGCGGCGGCGAAAAGTGCGCGGGTATAGTCGGTCTTCGGATTCCCGAACAGCTCGGAGGCAGCCCCCTCCTCCACCACCTTGCCGCCGCGCATGACGATCAGGTGGCTGGCAAGGGATGCAACCACGCGCAGATCGTGCGAGATGAACATGTAGGTCAGATCGCGCTTGCGCTGTAATTCACGCAACAGATCAACCATCTGGGCCTGGAACAACATGTCGAGCGCGCTCGTCGGCTCATCGAGCACGATGAAATCGGGCTCCAGCACGACCGCGCGCGCGACCGAGATACGCTGGCGCTGGCCGCCCGAGAATTCATGCGGGTAGCGGAAGCGCGTCTGCGGATCGAGCCCCACATCCTCTAGCGCCTTCACCACGCGCGCCTCCCGCTCCTCGCGCGACAGGTTCGGCTGATGCACGCTCAGTCCTTCGCCGACGATGTCGCCGACCGACATACGCGGGCTCAGCGAACCGAACGGATCCTGAAACACGATCTGCATGTCGCGGCGGAACGGCCGCATCTCCTTGAACCGCAGGCCCTGGATGTTGCTGCCCAGGAACACGATCGGACCGTCAGAGGAGATGAGCCGCAGCAGCGCCAGTCCCAGCGTGGTCTTGCCCGAGCCGGACTCGCCGACGACGCCGAGCGTCTCACCCCTGCGCACCGCAATGCTGACGCCGTCAACCGCCTTGATGTGGCCGACCGTCTTGCGCATGAGGCCACGCTTGACCGGAAACCAGACCTTCAAATCGTCCGCTGAGATCACCACAGGCGCCTCCGGCTGCGGCGGCGCCGGATCTGGCTTCGGTTCCGCAGCGAGCAGATCGCGGGTGTAGGGATGTTGCGGATTCCTGAACACCTGCTCGACCGGACCCTGCTCGACGATCTTACCGCCGTTCATCACGCACACCGTGTCGGCAATGCGGCGCACGATCCCGAGGTCGTGGGTAATAAAGAGCACGCTCATGCCAAGCCGGGTGCGGATCTGCATCAACAAGGCGAGGATCTGCGCCTGCACGGTGACGTCGAGCGCTGTGGTCGGCTCGTCCGCGATAAGAAGGTCGGGCTCATTGGCGAGCGCCATCGCGATCATCACGCGCTGACGCTGGCCACCCGAGAGCTGGTGCGGATAGCTGGAGAGCCGCGTTTCCGGGTCGGGAATGCCGACCTGCGTCAATAATTCCAACGTTCGCTCGCGCGCCTGCGCATTGCTGGTCGGATTGTGCAGCTGGATGATCTCGCCGATCTGCGCCTCGATCGTGTGCAACGGATTGAGCGAGGTCATCGGCTCCTGGAAGATGATCGAGATGTCGCTGCCGCGAATGCCGCGCATCTCCTGCTCTGACAGGTCCAGGATCTCGCGACCCTTGAAGCGAATGCTGCCCGAGGGATGCGAGGCCGTCGGATAGGGCAGCAGCTTGAGGATCGACAGCGCGCTCACAGACTTGCCGGAGCCGGATTCGCCGACCAGCGCCACGCATTCGCCGCGCTTGATCTCAAACGAAATCTTGTCGACCGCCAGCGTCGAGCCGCTCGGCTGGTGGAATGCCACCGACAGGTCGCGGATGGCAAGCAGAGGCTGGTTGATCGCGTCCATAGCCACCCTCACCTGAACGTCTTGCGCGGATCGAAGGCATCGCGCACCGCTTCGCCGATAAAGATCAGGAGCGAGAGCATGATCGCGACCGAGAAGAAGCCGGTAAAGCCAAGCCACGGCGCCTGCACATTGGCCTTGGCCTGCGAGAGCATTTCGCCGAGCGACGGTGAGCCTGGTGGCAGGCCGAAGCCCAGAAAGTCCAGCGCGGTCAGCGTCATCACCGACGACGAGACGATGAAAGGCAGGAAGGTCATGGTCGCGACCATCGCGTTCGGCAACAGGTGGCGGAACATGATCACGGCGTTGGATACGCCGAGCGCGCGCGCCGCCTGGATATATTCGAAATTGCGCCCGCGCAGAAATTCCGCCCGCACCAGGCCAACCAACGTTACCCAGGAGAAGGACAACAAAATGCCGAGCAGTACGAAAAAGCCAGGCACCAGTATCGACGACAGAATCAAGAGCAGATAGAGCGAGGGAATTGCGGTCCATATCTCAATGAAGCGCTGGAAGGCGAGATCGATCCAGCCGCCGAAGTAACCCTGCACACCGCCGGCGGCGATGCCGACGATGGACGAGATGATGGTAAGGCTGAGACCGAACAGCACCGACACGCGGAAGCCGTAGATCAGTCGCGCGACTACGTCTCGGCCCTGATCGTCGGTCCCGAGCCAATTATATTCGAGGTCGCGGCAACTCTTCAGGCCCTTTCTCTCCACAACAGGCTTGCACTGCGCTTCCGTCAGCATCCAGGTCGGCGGCGATGGCGCGGGCGTCGGCAGGTCGAGGTTGTGAGTGTCGTAGGAATACCGGATCAGCGGCCAAAGGATGGTGCCGCCCTTGTCCTTGATCAACTTCTGCAAATAGGGATCGCGATAGTCGGCGGCGGTCTCGAAATCACCGCCGAATGTAGTCTCCGAATAGGTGACGAACGCGGGCCAATAAAGATGTCCGTCGAACTTGATCAGGAACGGCCGATCATTGGCGATAAGCTCGGCGAATAGCGAGACAACAAACAGGATCATGAAGATCCACAACGACCAGTAGCCGCGGCGATTCGCCTTGAAATTCTCCCAACGCCGCTTGTTCAGCGGTGACGGAGCGAACGGCTTGCGCGTAACCGGCACAACCTCGCCAAGTGGCGACTTGCTCGTAGTTTCAATCGGGGTTGGCGCGGTGATCGTCATCAGACCTCCCGCGCTTCGAAATCGATCCGCGGATCGACCCACATATAGGTCAAATCCGAGACTAGGTTGACCACCAAACCAACCAGCGAAAAGATGTAAAGGGTGCCGAACACCACCGGATAGTCACGGTTGAGCACGCTCTCGAAACTGAGCAGCCCGAGCCCGTCAAGCGAGAAGATGGTCTCGATTAGAAGCGAGCCCGAAAAAAAGGCGTGGATGAAGGCGCCTGGGAAGCCCGCGATCACGATCAACATCGCGTTCCGAAAGACATGGCCGTACAGCACCTGGCGCTCGCTGCAACCCTTAGCGTGCGCGGTCATCACATATTGCTTGCGAATCTCGTCCAGGAACGAATTCTTGGTCAGGAGGGTCATTGTCGCGAATGCGCTTAGCGCCATCGAGATCAGCGGCAGGGCCAAATGCCAGAAATAGTCGATGATCTTCCAGTACCATGGAAATTGCGACCAGCCGTCCGAGGTAAGGCCGCGCAGCGGGAACCAATTGAAGAACGAGCCACCCGCGAACAGAATGATCAGCAGGATCGCGAACAGAAAGCCGGGGATCGCAAAGCCGACGATGATTACCCCCGACGTCCAAGTATCGAAGCGCGAGCCATCCTTCACCGCTTTGCGGATGCCGAGCGGAATCGAGATCAGGTAGGTCAGCAGCGTCATCCAGATGCCGAGCGACATCGAGACCGGCAGCTTCTCCTTGATAAGTTGCGCCACGCTGATGTCGCGGAAATAGCTCTTGCCGAAATCGAATTGAGCGAAATTCCACACCATGAGCGCGAAGCGTTCGGGCGGCGGCTTGTCGAAGCCAAACTGCTTTTCCAGCTTTTTGATGAAATCGGGATCCAGTCCCTGCGCTCCGCGATATTTGGAGTTGACGGCATCGGCGCCGGCGCCAACCTGCCCCGGAGCGCGCTGCGCAAAATCACCGCCGCCGGAAATCCGCGAGGTGCCACCGGTATCGGCGCCGGAAAGCTGCGCGATCACGCGCTCGACCGGTCCGCCCGGCGCAAACTGCACCACGACGAAGGATATGAACAGGATCCCGAGCAAGGTTGGGATCATCAACAGAATGCGACGGGCAATATAGGCGCTCATGAACTACTTCGCGTGCTCTGGTTGGGCAGCCTTCTCTGGATAGGCAGCCTTGGCGGCATCGTACCACCAGTTCTCCGGCGCGCCCACGCCTTGGGCGTAGTGCGGTGGCTTTGGCGGATGACTGAACTGATCCCAATAGGCCAGGCGATGGGTCTTTGCGTACCATTGTGGGACCCAATAGCGCCCAGCCCGAAACAGCCGATCGAAAGCGTGGCAGGCGACAGTCAGATCCGCCCGGTTGTCCGCAGTAATGATCTTCTCGATCATCGAGTCGATTGCGGGACTGGAAATGCCGGCGAGATTGTAGGATCCCTTTGTCGACGCGGCCTGCGAGGAGAAGAACGGACGCATGCTGTCGCCTGGAGTCGCGGACATACTGAAGCGCTGGATTGTCATGTCGAAATCGAAGTCCTCCACCCGCCTGCGGTATTGCACGGCATCGACGAGACGCAGCGTCGCCTCAATGCCTAGCGTGCCCAGGTTCTTGATGTAGGGCCCGTGGTGCGGCTGCAGCGAGGCCTCATCGGCGAGGAATTCGATCCTGAACACTTCGCCATTAGGCAACCGTCGCTTGCCATCCTTGATCGGAAGCCCTGCGTCGTTCAGGAGTTGCTGCGCCTTGCGCAACAGCGTCCGGTCCTGGCCCGAACCGTCGGAGACCGGCGGCACGAATGGTTCGCCGAATACCTCCTCGGGTACCTGGCCGCGGAACGGCTCAAGCAGCTTCAGCTCTTCCGCCGAAGGCGGTCCACCCTTTACCATCATGTCCGAGTTCTGGAACGGAGAGACCGTGCGCGCATAGGCGCCATACATGATGGATTTGTTGGTCCATTCGAAATCAAAGGCGTAGATCAAAGCCTCACGCACGCGCGGATCGGTGAACTTGTCACGCCGGGTGTTGATGAACCAGCCCTGCGCGCCGGAGGGGGTATCATCGGGCACCACCTCCAGCTTGACGCGCCCGTCCTTGACGGCGGCAAAGTCGTAACGCGTTGCCCAGATGCGCGAAGTGAATTCCTCTCGGTACAGATAATTCCTGCCGGTAAAGCCCTCGAAGGCGACATCGCGGTCTCGATAGAATTCGTAACGCACGACATCAAAATTATAGCTCCCGCGGCATGCAGGCAGATCGGCGCCCCACCAATCCTTCAGCCGCTCATATTCAATATGGCGATTGACCTCGAACTTCCCGACCTTGTAGGGGCCCGAGCCCAACGGAATTTCGAGCGTCGATTCATCGAACGGCCGAGTTGCGTAGTAGGCCTTGGAGAAGATCGGCAGGCCCACGACAAAGAGAGGCACGTCCCGGGCGCGCTTCGGCGCGAAGGTGACGACCAGTGTTGCATCGTCCAGCGCTTCGGCGCTCACCATGTCGCGCATCTGCACGATGATCAGAGGATGACCCTTGGCCTTCAGTGTCGTCAGGGAGAACGCTGCGTCATGCGCGGTGAGTTTGGCGCCGTCATGGAATCTCGCTTCGGGCCGCATGGTGAAGCGATAGACAAGCTTGTTCGGCGAGATCTGCACCGAACTGGCGGCAAGCCCGTACATCGCATCCGGCTCGTCATTGGCTCGCGCCATCAAGGACGCAAACGTCATCTCCATGCCCACCGCACCGTCCCCTTTCAGGATGAACGCGTTGAGCGAATTGAAAGTCTGCTCTGACTGGTTGTAGGCCCGCCCGGAGGGGATCAGCGAAAACGTGCCACCCTTCGGCGCATCCGCATTGACGTAATCGAAACGGCGGAAATCGGCCGGATATTTCAGATCGCCGAAGGCCGAGATGCCGTGGGTCTCAGCCCCCACCTCGGAAGCGTGCGCGCAGCGCAGCCATGACGGGCTGAGAGACGCGCTCAAGACGCCGCCAACCCCGAGGCCGATCACATGCCGGCGTGAAGGTCGCCCCATGCGAAAGGGCCTGCTCAAGAGCGTTTCCCGATCTTCGCGGCCTTCTCCGTATCGTACCACCACAGCGATGGCAGGCCGGACCTTGCATATTTCGGCAACTCCGCGTGATCGAATCGATCCCAGCGGGCGTAGCGCGAGAAGGGATACGTGAACTGTGGCACGACGTAGAAATTCCACAGCAGTACGCGGTCGAGTGCATGCGTCGCAGCCACCAGCTCAGCGCGGTTCTTTGCAAAGATCACTTTATCGATCAGCGCATCAATGGCTGGATTCTTGATGCCGATAGTGTTGCGCGAGCCGGGCACATCGGCCGTCTGCGAGCCCCAGAACTCACGCTGCTCGTTGCCAGGCGACAGCGACTGGCCCCATTGGTCGATGATCATGTCGAAATCGAAGCTGCGCAGCCGGTTCTCATATTGGGCGTTGTCGACCATGCGGATGGAGACATTGACACCCAGCTGTTCCAGCGAGGGCTTATAGAACAGCGCGATCCGCTCGGAGGCCGGATCCTGCACCAGGATCTCGACAGTGACCGGCTTGCCTGCAGCATTGACGAGCTTATGGTCACGCACCTCGAAGCCCGCATCCTTCAACAGCTTTGCGGCTTCACGCCGATTGGCACGGACCGCCTCCGGATTGCCTCCGACAGGATTGGCGTAAGGCGTGGTGAAAACCTCTGATGGCACCTTGTCCCGCAGCGTCTCCAGGATCTCCAACTCCTCGCCCTGCGGCAGACCGGAGGAAGCAAGCTCTGTTCCCTCGAAGTAGCTGTTGATGCGCTGGTATTGCCCATAGAACAGCTGCTTGTTCATCTCCTCGAAGTCGAAAGCGTAATTAAAGGCTCGCCGCAGCCGCGCATCCTTGAACTGGTCGCGCCGCAGATTGAGAACGAAGGCCTGCATGCGGCCACTATCATTGATCGGAAACTCTTCCTTGATGACGCGCTTCTCCGCGACCGCCGGAAAATCATAGGCTGTGGCCCACGCCTTCGCGGAATTCTCGGCAATCCAATCGGCTTGATCTGCCTTGAATGCTTCCAGCGCGACACCGTTGTCGCGGAAGAACTCGTAGCGCAATTCGTCGAAATTGTTCTGTCCGATCTGGGGCGGAAGGTTGGCGCCCCAATAGTCCTTGACGCGCTCGAGCTTGACCGAACGCGCCGCCACGAACTCCTTGATCCGGTAAGGACCGGAGCCTAACGGTATCTCCAGCGTAGTTACGGACACGTCCCGCTTGCGTCCCCGCGCATCGGTGCCCTCCCACCAATGTTTGGGCAGGACCAACAGTTCGCCGACGATGGTAGGCAATTCGCGGTTTCCCGGGCCATCAAAGCTGAACCTGACTTCCCGCTCGCCGGTCTTCTCGGCTTTGACGACGTGACGATAATAGGAGCCGTAGAACGGGCTTTGCGTCTTCAGTGTCTCGAGCGAGAAGATCACGTCTTCCGGCGTCACCGGCTGACCATCATGCCAGCGCGCCTCCTTGCGCAACCGGTACGTTACCCAGGAAAAGTCGTCTGGATGGGCGGCGGCCTCAGCGAGCAATCCGTATTCAGTGCCGATCTCGTCCAACGAGCGCGTCATCAATGGTTCGTAGATCGAGGCAGCCGCTGGAGCGAGCGTCCCCTTGATGCCGGCGACGGCGAGATTGAAATTGTCGAAGGTGCCGATCGAGATCATGCGGGCAACACCGCCCTTTGGCGCGTCTGGGTTGACGTAGTCGAAGCGCTTGAAATCGGCCGGATACTTCACGTCGCCGAACAACGACAGTGCGTGACGCCACGGCGGCTCGGCCGCGGATTGTGCGGAAGCGACACCTATACTGGGAATTCCTGCCACGGAACCAAGGGCGGGAAGCGTTGCGGTCGCAGCGCCGGCTAACAGAAGATCGCGTCGGGTAATCGCCAATGAACGTTCCTGTCTTGAAGGAGGTCACGCCTTTAAGGCCCCAGTATAGGGCAAGGTTTCGACCAAATATGTTGCTTTTTCCTAATCTTGGAAGCTTGCCCAGTCTAATCGCTGTGGCGAAACGCCCCGATAACAGCAGCCCGAAGCCCAAATTATGGCAATGGCCAAGGCTTCGGGCCTCGCCGCACCGTCAATTAAACGCTGGAAACGTTACTTCGAAGCGGTTGGCAGCGGCTTGGGGCTGTCCGACAGACTGTTCAGATACGCAATGACGTCGGCGCGCTCGCTGTCCTTGGGAAGACCGGCGAAGCCCATCGCCGTACCCGGAATGTAGCCCTTCGGGTTAGTCAGGAACTTGTTCAGCTCGTCGACGGTCCAAGTGCCGCCCTTGGCCTTCATTGCTGCCGAAAAATTGAAGCCACGCCCCTCGCCTCTCGGCTCACCTACGATCCCATAGAGGTTCGGGCCAACACGGTTCGGGCCACCCTTCTCAAAGGTATGGCACGCGCCGCATTTCTTGGCATCCGCAGCGCCCTTCTCAACAGAAGCGGTCTGCAGCAGCTTTTCGATCGGCTCTGCGGGTGCCGCCGCAGGCGCCGCTCCGCCTTCTTTGCTGGCGCTGGCCTCTTCCTTCGCGATAATCTCGAAACCGGGCTTCTCGGGTAGCTTGGGGGCAAACAGCGCGTTGGCGGTAAAGTTCGTCACCAAGAGGACGATGCAGGTGCCAAGCACGGCCCCCAGAATCTTGTTGATCTCGAAGGAGTCCATTTCGGATCAGGCTCCAGGCCGAAAGCAGCCGGATGGCGGGAGAAGCCTTGGAAAGACGATCCAAAAAATAGACTTCCTGCCCTACCACCAATCTACGGTAGATATGGGATTTGCCCCTTTCCTGGCAACCGTATAAGCATTCTACCTTTGACGCATTCCCGCCCATTTACGACATGTTGTCGACACCACTTGCAGGCTTTCTCGGATGACTGATCCCCGCACGCTCGTGCTGATTCCAGCCCGCATGGCCGCCACCCGCCTGCCCGGCAAGCCGCTGCTCGACATCGCCGGCCTGCCGATGATCGTCCACGTGCTGCGCCGAGCGGAAGCCGCCCATATCGGTCGGGTGGCGGTGGCGACCGACACGCCCGAAATTGCGCAGGTTGTGACCGCAAATGGCGGCGAGGCGGTAATGACCCGTGCAGACCACCCCTCGGGCTCGGACCGCATCCATGAGGCCATGCTCAAGCTCGACCCGGAGCGCAGGTGCGAGATCGTGGTCAACCTACAGGGCGATGTGCCGACCATCGAACCCAGCGATATCCGCGACGTGCTGCTTCCACTTGCCGATCCCGCCGTGGACGTCGCCACTTTGGCCGCGCTGATCGATACCGAGGAGGAGAGCACCAACCCCAACGTCGTGAAGGCGGTTGGAACCTCGCTTGACGGATCCCTTGGCGGACGTCGGCTGCGGGCGCTCTATTTCACGCGCGCGGCGGCGCCTTACGGCGAGGGCCCGCGTTACCACCATATTGGACTTTACGCCTATCGCCGCGCCGCGCTCGAACGCTTCGTGGCACTGCCGCCGTCGCCGCTGGAACGGCAGGAGAAGCTCGAACAGCTCCGGGCGCTGGAGGCGGGCATGCGCATCGACATCACCGTCATCGATGCCGTGCCGCGCGGGGTCGATA
>JGI24705J35276_12237611_pt1 | contig 12090 bp, 13 predicted proteins | sample TergutNt197P4_FD_35276 | JGI IMG/M metagenome (IMG submission 35276)
GTTGCGCGTATTGCGTTGATTACTTGTTGTTGTACTTCAAAATATTCTTGTATTGTTGCTGGGTTGTTGTTGGTGGGTTCGTTCCAGATAACACACCTAATAGGGGGTAACAGCTGGAATATGGTAAAATCAACCAGTTATACAAACTAAAAAGCCCATCAATGTAAAATTTTTGGTAAGAGAAATGGCGCTCGGGCCGGGATTCGGACCCGGGTCCTGCGGGCGACAGCCGCATATACTAGACCGAACTATACTACCCGAGCTCTTAAACGCCGAAACAATACATATCATTAGACTAATTAACCTTTCTCGAGAAAAAGTCTCTATACCTAAAACATTAGCACCATAAAAGAGCTAATAGTCACAATATCAAACATCAAACAACCATTGTTGCCTTAGAAACTGTCTAAACTATAAATGAACAAGGGTTTTATCGGTTATTGCTACCTATAGAAAGTTTGTAGCAAAATCCTAATAGAAGTTATGATAGCTTAATATCTCATAACAGGTTAAGATAAGCAGACTGCACCTTAGCAAGTTATTTAGCAGTTACGTAGCAAACAAAAAAATAAACTATACCCAAAATCCATCAGCGATAGCATGTTTGAGCTTATCTGAGCCTTAACAGGGGGTTTGTGTGACGATAACTTTTTAAAGTGCGTTATTGACTCTAAGGATTGCAACAAAGCGGGATTGACGTTCAAAAATGGTAAGAAAAGCACGAATACGTCTCACAAGCACCGACTACGGTAAACTTGAGGAAGTATGTGAGGAACTCAAAAGCATAGCAACAAAAACAGGCGTAAAAATCAACGGTCCAGTACCACTACCTACAAAACGCCTACGTGTTCCAGTTCTTAAAACACCCTGCGGTGAAGGCACAGCCACATGGGACAGATGGGAAATGCGCATTCATAAACGCTTAATTGACATTGACTCTGAAGAGCGTGTCATGAGACGCATCATGCGCATACGCGTACCAGAAGAAGTACACGTAACTATAGAGCTAATCTAAACCAAAATATTTTTTAAAATTTAATTTTCCCTTTTAGGTTGAAGCATCAATACTTTTCTTATACAGAGCCTTATCTATCACTCTAACATCTAAATTATGCTTATTAGCAGACTTTCTAAGCGACAACAATAACGTGTGATAGTTCATCGCCGTCAAAAAATTTGCAGGCGCATTACCAAGCAACGGCTTCCAAACACGCACATCAAAAAGACCATAGTTTTTTGGATCAAAAAACATCAAAATCACACTAGCAAAAACTGGGTTAACACCCTCAAGACCGGTTAAACAGTTCATACGGTAAAGATCACTACCTTCAGGCAAATTAAAAACTTGGCTAGAAACACGCTCCACTTCTTCATCGCTATTACGATTCACCAAGTTTATTGTACGATCTTTCTTGTCAGGTTCACTTCGAAAGACCCAGTCAACAACTGCAACTAAATCAGCTTTAGTCATAACTTTATTTTTACGAAATTTAAAGCCTAACTCTCGTTCACGTTGCGCCAAAAAACCATACGCCTTATCGTATTTACGACACCAAAGCAGATAATCAGCCTTATCCAAACTTAATGCACAACAAATAATTACTAACAGGTTACATTTTTGCTTTTTCATAAACTATGCTAAAAAACAAGGAAACAAAGGATAATTTGGTTTACTGTTGGCTACTCTATCAGGGCAGTAAACTTCGGCGGTATTGGTCAAATGCATATTGTAATTAAGGGCATCCATTGCAGTTTTAGTAATGTGACAAGTGATGACATAACAGAGTGGCGTAAGTAATTATGACTATTACCGAGTGAAAGTCAAATCGTTATAAAAGTAGTTTCTATTTTTTGCTCTTACCTTTTTTGTGGTGTTTGATGGGGTTGTGTGGTTTGTGTTGTTTCCAACATTTTTTGCAGTATACTGGTTTGTCGGCTTTTGGTTGAAATGGCACTTCGCAGTCACTTCCGCAATCAACACAAACTGCCTTGTAAATTTGTGTAGGTTCGGTCTGTGTTGGAACGTGGAATTTTTTGAATACTTGGTAGTTTTTAAGTTTTGGCCAACCAGTTTTTGCATAACGAAGCATTTCAGGGTTATCTTTTAGCCAACGCATCATATGAAAGAAGCTTTTACCCCGTTTCTCTTCACGTTCCACCAACGGTTCATAACCTAAATTACGGATTTCATCGAGGTAAGCAATTTCGATTAAACGTTGAGCTTCACCTTCAACACGGATACGTTTAACACGATCTTCACCATAAATTTTGCGTAGTTTTTCAACAGCGACGTCAAAAATACAGCCTTGGCAAACATGAATTTCTTCGTCTGACCCAAGATTAAACCCAGCAACAAGCTTAGAAACGACACGCGAGGATTCTTGCAGGTACTCTTTTTCTTTAAATATACCTTGATAAAAGCGTACATCAATAAGATCGTATTTGAAGTCACCGGTTTCTTGCCGATAAGCACCGACTACAACGCCAAAGAGTAAATCACCACTACCAGCGTCATCAACTATGACTGTCACTTAAATTAGTCCCTCATCTCTTCTTGTTAAAGATACTGTGATTCAATTATAAAAATAGCTCCCCTAGAAACTATAGAAAAACAAGAGAAAAGAAAACAAATTTTTTATGAAGAAACCAAAAAAGCGCATGTAAAGCATTAATCTATTTTAACCAAACATACTCTCTTAGCTACGTTTGTTTCTTTAGTATGGTTTAGTTTATCATGCAGAAAATCACATACCGATAAAGGCTAACCGATTTATTGCACGATTGAACCTACATGGTAGAAAAATTACGGTGGAAAAGAAACATGAAAGGAAATAACGCCACAAAGGTAACTAGACTAAAAAACGGAAACAAGTTACGCATAACAATTCCTAATAACATTGTTAAAGAATGCGGGGTAGACGTTACTAAGTGGGCATGTTGGAGGACGGTATCAACCTCTAAGGGCATGACAGTTCAAATTAATTTTCTAACTGCAAAAGAAATAGCTCAATTTAACGAAAAAACAGAAGCAGCCATGGAAGTTGAGCTTAAGAAAAAATCAGGAATAGTATAAATAACAGACATACGGCGGTAACATGTGTAATCCAAATTTGACATCTTGACAAACTAACAAACGTATTACAACATTAAAAAAAAGATTATCCATAGGTAAAAAATGAACTAAGTACAGAAAAACAACATAACACCTAACATATCCAATTATTACATCTGAACTTAAGCTAGCCATTATAGCTTTAAACATACACTCAATACCTTTAAAATACTGTGCAACCATTGAAAGATTTCATACCACACTAAACAATCATTCATCATTAAACACTCACCCACATTACAAACCACGAAGAACAAAAAACATAACAAAGTTTATTTACCAAAAACCAAACGGTTAAACCGTTAGGTTCTTTTAAACGGAGAAATCATTATGGAATGGGGTATGCAAAACAGATTAAACAAGCTCATTCAAAAAGATGGAAAAACCCTCTTTTTACCAATCGATCATGGATACTTTCAAGGTCCAACTCACTGTCTTGAAAAACCAGCAGAAACAATAAAACCAATCGTTCAATACGCAGATGCCTTAATGCTTACACGCGGAGTTTTACGCAACTGTATTGACCCAGCAATAGAGAAACCCTACATCATGAGAGTTTCAGGCGCAGTCTCAGTGGTAGGTGAAGACCTTGCAAACGAAAGCCTTGTAACATCCATTGAAGAAATCATCAGATTAAATGCCTCCGCAGTTTCCATGTCAGTTTTCGTTGGCTCAAAATATGAAAACAAAAGCTTAACCAATTTGTCTAAACTTGTTGACAAATGTGAGAATTATGGAGTCCCAGTTATGGCAGTTTGCGCTGTAGGTAAAGAACTTGAAAAAAGAGAAGCACGGTATCTCGCGCTTGCAGCCCGCATTGCAGCTGAAATTGGCGCACGCGTAGTAAAAACTTACTACTGCAAAGAACACTTTGAAAAAGTCGTTGACGGCTGTCCAGTGCCCATCGTGATTGCTGGTGGACCAAAAACAGAAACACAAAGAGAAGTCTTTGATTTTGTATATGACGGTATACAAAAAGGAGCTATTGGCGTTAACTTGGGCCGAAATATTTGGCAAACAGATCATCCAGTTGCTTCAATTAAAGCCATACGCGCTATAATCCATGAAGGTTTCACTGCTAAAGAAGCTGAAGATCTTTACAATCAGATTATAACAGGAAAAACTTAACCCCTATTTTGGTGAAATTGATGCTTGTTGCTGTTTATTACAATAACAGAGATGTTCGTGTTGAAGAGTTTCCTATGCCGGAAATAGGTGAAGAAGAAGTTTTACTGAAAGTTATGGCAAGTGGCATCTGTGGAAGCGATGTTCTTGAATGGTACCGACTCCCAAAGGCACCACGTGTACTGGGACATGAAGCCACAGGCATAATTGACCAAGTGTGTAAAAAAGTCATCAACCTAAAAGTCGGCGATCGCGTCTTTGTCTCCCACCATGTACCCTGCAACACCTGTGTCTATTGTCAAAAAGGACACCACACAGCCTGCGAAACCCTGCATAACACTAACTATTTCCCCGGTGGCTTCTCACAATACATCAAAGTTCCAAAAATCAACGTACAACATGGCATATACAAATTACCAGATGCAATATCATTTGAAGAAGGCACCTTTATTGAACCATTAGCATGCGTTGTCCGAGGACAAAGATTGGCCAACATTCAAAAAAACGACACCGTACTAATTATTGGCAGCGGAATTTCAGGCATTTTACATACACAGCTTGCCAAATTCAAAGGCGCAAAAAAAATCATAGTTGCAGACATTAACCAGTACCGTATGAAACTTGCAGTACAGTTTGGTGCAGACTACGCATTTGACGTAGGAGATAACTTACCCCAGAAAATTAGATTGTTAAATGATGGCTGTTTAGCGGATCAAGTTATTGTTTGCACTGGAGCAACCTCTGCGGTATCGTTGGCAGTTGATTGCGTTGAGAGAGGCGGCACGATTTTGTTCTTTGCAGTTCCGGATCCAACGGTAAAGATTCCTTTGCCGATTAATCAGTTCTGGAGAAACGAAATAACCATACAGACTAGCTATGGTGCAGCCCCTAAGGACCTTGAAGAGGCACTGTCTATTCTTGCAACTAAAAAGTTAAACATTAAAGACATGATAACCCATAGGCTACCACTGCGTGAAGCTCAAGAAGGCTTCCGACTGATGACAACGGCCGGTGAATCATTAAAAGTGATTCTTGAACCAAATAACTCAGATTTGTAAGAAATAAAAACCTAAACTAACACTCTTTCTTTTATGTCAACTAAAGACCTGCTCAGGCAACGGCGAAGTATCCGCAGATATACCAATCAACCTGTACCAGACAGACTCATTTTAAAAACATTGGAAGCGGCAAGTTGGGCACCGTCAGCACACAATGCACAGCCATGCCGTTTCATAGTTGTTTTGGACAGAGCGGTTAAGCAGTGTTTGGCTGTGGCAATGGCAGAAGCATGGGAGAGAGATTTGGTTAAAGATAAGAGGAGAATTAATCAGGTGTCTATTGATTTTTCCATTAGTCGCTTCAGTACTGCACCTGTACTTATCGTTGCATGCTTAACCTTTGAGAACATGAGACAGTATTCTGATAAAAAGCGACTATTATTTGAACATGATTTAGCGGTTCAAAGTTTAGGTGCAGCAATACAGAATATGTTGCTTTCTGCCAGCGAAAATGGCTTAGGCGCATGCTGGTTTTCTGCGCCAATGTTTTGCAAAGACGCTGTTAGACAAGTTTTAGGTGTTCCTGAAACAGTTGAACCTCAAGCAATAATTTTAATGGGATATCCTGATGAGAAACCAGCCGTGATGCAAAGAAAAGTGGTTGAAGAGTTCTGTTTTCGAAATGTTTGGGGCAACCCGTTTTAGGCTTTAAGGTGTTTTGGAACGGGAGAGACAGGTAGTTTATTGGCATGCATTATTATTGTTATTTCATCCTGCTTGTGAGGATTTTGTGATTATAGCTTGTGCTATGACTTAGAGGAGAAGATCATTGTGTGTTAATTTAAGCCTTGATTTTGGTTAAAGATAAAAAGTGTTACTGCCACTTGAGCTGATTTTTGCTATTCCGTAAAGTCCATACGTTTGATTCTTTATTTTAGTTTTGCTCTTTCTTCATCCCAACGTCTAAAAACTTGATTAGCAATTTGTGATCTTATTTTAAAAATATCACGGGTCTCTTCCACGTAGAAGTAAACTGTGTATACTCTTTCGATAGCAGTTGAACGGGTCAAGGTGCAGAAAGGCTTCTTTGGAAGACTATTATAAGTGTCAAACACTTCATCAAAAATTTCTAAAAGTTTTTCTGTTGGAACTAAATGATCAAAACCGATTTCAAAAGTGTAGCAGTAAATGTTACCTTTTGGTGTGGCTTCATAGAGATAATCAGTTATGTCACGATCAAGCATTTGCAAGTTGCTTATCGCAACAACATTATTGCCTGCAGTCAACACTTTAACATAGTTTAAGGTGATTTCTTTTGCTATACCTTCAACTGCTCCGATTTTAACATAATCACCCACCTTGAATGGTCTAGCGACCAGAAGATAAAGCCCTGCAACAAAGTTACCGATAGTTTTTTGGGAAGCAAAACCTAATGCCGCACCACTAATTGCTGAAACGGATATAAGTAAATCAGAAGGGAACCCACCAACTCTACTTATTGCAAGCAAAGCAAATACTAGAATTAAAATCCTAAAAGTCAATGTCAGATTATTTACAGTATTTGGTTCAAGCTTTGCTCTTTTAGAAAAATGTGATATATACCATACTATGGAACGCTCCATGACAATTGCTATAACTACAATCAACAGCAATGAGACAAACTGATTTATGGAGATTCCAAAAAAGCCACCATCTTGACCTATAGATATTAGTTCAACTGCAAACATAACAGCGCTCAAATAATAGTCTGCCTCAACATTTACCTATAACTCTTTCGATACCCAAGACCAAAGTTCGCCAAACAAAATCCAAAGACACCACTCATACAATACCTCACATCCTTTACCGTGAAATAACTCTTAAAACGTACCCTAGATAAGCACCATTATAGGCACATTGAATTTAAGTTTGAGCACCATCAGGAGCCAGGCATCTGTTTGACCACTTTTGGAAGTTCTTTTAGACAAAAGGCAATTTTACAAGCGCCAAACACGCAATGGCGTAAAACAAATATAGCTGCACAACTAAAATTAAATAACAATTTCTATGGTGTTTTTATGGTTGAAATTAGCAGACTTTTTTGGAAAAAAGTATACACTTCAGACGGTTTTTTGCTTGGAGAAACTGAAAGTGCAGAATTAGATCAAGAGACATGGAATATAACCAATTTTTACGTTGGCTTAACAGATCAGGCAACAACTCTGCTTAACATAAAACGTCCGTTTATGGGCAAAGTCATGGTTTGCTTACCAGTCTCACTGATAAGCGCGATAAGCGACACGGCAATTCTAAACAAATCCCAAAGTGAAATCAAAAATCTAAAACAATGTAGAGAATAAATATTACAATAGATATAATTCACATAACCCTGTTCACATTAGTACAATATTACCCACATCTAACCATACAAAAACTATTTCAAAACACTATAATAAATACGATAAACAGTTAAAAACAGCACATAATTCAACCGCCGTTTTCCATCTACCCCAAATTTTTTAAACAAATCAAAAAAACCCAAATCATCTTCACAAGAGGCATTTAGAAGTCGAATTATTTTAATTGGTAGACTGAACTAACTTGTACAAGTCGTTTGCAGGGTCTAACGCGATTGACATTTTATGTTAATTTTTAACACAACTTTTACCATATTTAGTTGAGTTGCTTGAGTTTTGCTTATTTTTTGATAGATAGATTATCTTGTTCCATATTATTTACAGAGAGAAAAGCATACTCCAAAACTGGATCAACATTTGAAGATTGAATGTTTCGTTTCGTTGGATCACAATTTGAAAGAAGAGTGGAATATTCGTACACACATTAAAACATTGATACAACTGCTATTATTCTATAGTTCTGCACTTTAGTTAAAATTTCAAAACTCATAAATAAAAAATAAACAACAATAAATGGTGATACCCTGTGAACAAATTTGTTTTTTTCATGCTATGCCTCCTTTTCATAACTGGGACATTCACAACATCATTTAATCCTATTTCAGCCTCCTCAGAGTTAGTTGAGAATTCTTGGTACACTAAGAAGCCGATGAGCCAAGCGAGGTCTGGTTTGGGGTTATTACTGTTGATAGTAAAATTTATGCAATTGGAGGTTACACAACTGATGGAACTGTACAGGGGTTATTTTTATTTTACATTTCAAAAAGAGGCAAGCATCGCAGGTAGAAAAAATATGAACGGTGAAGTGTCTATATGAACATGGATATTGAGTCTAAGTTGTATGTTACGCGTAAAACTGTGTCAGTATTTACTCTACTGACGATATTGTTGGTTTCTTCTCCATCATCTATATTTAGCGACGTTTCTCTTTTTGCATTAGGAGCATCTAATCAAGGGGTTAGTAACGAGACAGAACTTAAAAATGCCGTCAATAACGCTGTAGGATCCACAACTATTGTACTTGACAAAGATATCCAACTTACAGCGACGCTTATCATTTCTGCTAACAAAGACATCACACTAACAAGCAACAGTAAATCTGAATTTTTCAAACTAATTGGGCCAAATGAACAAAGCACTATCACCGTTAATAACGACGGGGTGTTGAAGCTTGACGGCATTATCATAACGCATGTTGTAAGTTCTATTGGTAGTGGTGTAACTGTTGATTCTGGTGGTACACTTATTATGAATAGTGGGGAAATTTCTGGCAATAGTGGTAACGATGGTACTCTTATACATTCATTTAGTGGTGTTGGAGTGTGTAACATGGGCGACTTTATGTTGTATGGTGGCGTGATTTCTAACAACATGTTTGGTTGGTTTGGTAGTGTGCTTAACTTGGGTAATTTTACCATGTTTGGTGGTGAGATTTCTGGTAACGACGCAGGGTATGGTAGTGGCGTGTATAATCGAGCAAACGGTATTTTTAACATGACGGGTGGTGAGATTTCTGATAATAATGCCTACTGGTTCGGGGGTGGCGTGTATAACGAGGCTACTTTTGTGATGTCAGGCGGTAAAATTTCGGGTAACACTGTAGCCAATGGTCATAGTGGTGGTGTGTACAACTGGGGTGATTTTAGTTTGTATGGTGGCGAGATTACTAACAACATAGCATGGGATGGTGGGGGTGTAGGCAATTATGGCGTTTTTATCATGAGCGGAGGTGTACTCTCAGGTAATACAGCTAGCAATAATGGTGGTGGCGTAGTCAATGGTCAAACTATTTCCCAAGCTAATTTTCAGATGGCGGGTGGTGTGATTTCTAACAATACTGCTATAAAAGGTGGAGGTGTGTATCACTTTTTTTGGAGCAGTTTTAGTTTGTCTGATGGCGTGATTTCTAACAATACTGCTGAAATCGGTGGAGGGGTGTGCATGGATAACGATTTTACTATGTCGGGGGGCGAAATTTCTGGCAATATCGCATCCAACAACGGTGGGGGCGTGTATCTTGGAAACGGTGTTTTCAAGTTGTCTGGTGGTAAAATTTCAAAAAATACTGCCGCATACAATGGAGGCGGAGTTTGGGTTGACACTGAAAAATTAGACTTACTCTTTGTTTCTAATGGGGTGGTGTTTTCAAATAACCGTGCTTCTGTAGCTTATGACCGAGACTCTACACATGATAGTGTGTACAGTTCACAAATAGGTAACAGAGTTACTTGGACCACGCCCTTTACACAAGGTTATAACAACTATGATATCAGCTACACATCGGGTACACAAGTTACTGTGACAGATGATGGGACATCTTGCTCAGATAATAGTTCATCTGGCATAGAGGGTTATTTTGTGTTTATAGTGGTTTCTTTAGTTTTAGTGGTTGGTATTATTGTTGGATGTTTATTTTTGTATTTCAGACGGCATAAAAACTACTTGAAGCACGTATAAATATGATAAAAGGCGCCTATTTAGCTTTAACTTTAACGTAAGCTCTTGGAGCTTTTGGTTTTCCATCATTCGTTAAAGCAATTTTTCCTGAGTCCACACATACCGCAATATAATTCATCAAACATTCAATATACCTAACACCTCTAAATTTTAAGCAATGGTGTAAAACCAAAGAGCAAACTCTACAAAAAAGCCAAATACAAACGTACTTTAAATCACCCATTAACTAAAGCAAGTGTAAAAAATGCCCCTACCTGGAGTATTTTGGTGGACCGAGCGGGATTTGAACCCGCGACTTCCGCGTTGCGAACGCGGCGATCATACCGCTGATCTACCGGCCCCCAAACAACCCACAAAAAACTAACCTTCAACTATTAGAGCTTTCGGTACAACACATCACCACCCACACAAAAAATACACCAAATACTATCCATAACATTTCAAGCAGACTTTACATTTTCTAAGCTTGCGTCCATGCTCCTGTTGATTTTAGATGGACTCATAGAAATATCCTAAATTTTGTATGTGTTTAGTTCTGTTGGTTTTTGTAGTCTTTATATTAAAGTATATAGGCGTAAACCTATATGATCATGTTTGTTGAACAAAATCAACACAAAAAGTTAATCCTGATGAAAAATGAGCAGACTAAAGACACATTTTCACTGAAAACTACACATATATCTTTTTATTTTAATATGTTAATGAGATTTAGTGTTCCATCTGGTTGAAAACTGGCTAAGAAAACATTTCGACCAAAAGGAGAATTGTTAAAATCGTCTGAGCCTAAAATTTCCAATATTGGCCCTTCATAGGTCATGTCACCTGAACCTAAATAGCCATACCTAGAAAAAGATATTCTTAGCCCAGTTATTTCTGGAATGATTCCTGTTTTATTTTGATAGACCTCCATGGCACGGTCATAGTACCACTGAAGCCCTAAAGCGTCAATTTGCTGAAGCGCCTCGTTAGATGTTTGTTGATGAAGAGGCATTTGAGGTACTGGGAAGGCGCTATCATCTACTGAAATTATTGGAACATCACATACATGATAAGCTTCACCATTGCTTGCACTAAAGCTAATAGAGTTTCTTTCTCCATCGTTAAAGAAACGGTTAGATGACTGTTGAGACAGCACAAATTCAATTCTTCCACCCATGTAATCAACAGTATCTAATGAAATGATGTCTATGATAGTTTCGCCAGGGTGTTCTAACATGAAAAGCCTAAATGTAAGCGTGTTTTTGACACTTTGCGCCACTTCAATTAATGATACATCCAATATGTGGGGGTAAGAAATGGTAACACCCGATTGTGAGGTACCAAAAGTTGGGGGATACTCAGTATGCCAAAGTGCGTAGCCTTCAAATGCTGAAAAGCTTATAGAAAAAATCGACACAGCAAGCAACATATACTTTAGTGTTCGTCGAAGTAAACCATGTGACACTAACCAACTAATACTCATAATCGCAATTAAGATAATTATCACAATTTTTATCCAAGCATTACTAAGAAATATTACCGCAGAAAACAAACCCGCCGCTGTCATTACGGCCATAAACAAATTTTTACCGATTGCATAGTTGCTAGCCTTTGAGGTCATTTTGTTACCCTTCACCGTTTGACGTTAGTGTTTGAAGTTACGATTTAATACATATTTCATATGTTTAGTGGCACTTATTTAATTCTATGGAAAAGTACAATCAATATAACAATCCATTGTGCTTTTGTTCATAAACCGTAAAATGAGCTAAATATATACTAACTTTTTAATTTTAGCCAATTCTTTGTAGAATTGATTTTAACTATATGAATACATGAACATAAAAACGAATACTCTAGAAGTGATGAAATGCTGTGGTTAGGAGGAGATTTCAGAGGCATATTTGTTGGTTTTGAGGGTTAAAAGCTTAAGTTACTATAGCAGTTTAACTTTTTGTTGACTGTATGGGTAGTGTGTAGTTGCAGTGTTTGAACCAGCTAGCAACAAGCTCAGGTGACACAC
>JGI24705J35276_12237610_pt1 | contig 12075 bp, 13 predicted proteins | sample TergutNt197P4_FD_35276 | JGI IMG/M metagenome (IMG submission 35276)
CATATTATTTGTTTTTATGAAAAAGTATAAAAAAAGTAAATACATTTTAATAAATGATATATTAATTATGCTCTTGGGCCCAAGCTTAACTACTGCTTTATATTGTTTTCAAAACACACATAAAGATTATGACTTTCAGTTTACAGTTATCAAATATGAAAATATGATAACAGAACCGCCATTACATTCTATTCTTGCAACATGGACAATACCAAGTATATTAGTAATCGTAACTCTTGCAGTAGTTTCATATTTAATTATACGATTATATAGTAAAAACTTGCCACCATTAATTAATGTTATTGGAATTGCAGGAATGTATTTAGGAAGTATATTAAGTATTCTTTGGCTAGTTCATGTTACACCTATTTTAATAGCAAACAAAAAAATAATTGAGCTTTATTTAATTATATTCCCAATTAACTATATAATTTGTTCAGCTAAATTGATAGTTAACTTAATTATAAATTACGAAAAAAAGGAGACTGATTATAAAAATAAAATATTGAATATATGTAGTAAGCTACTACAAAATAGTAAAACATGGCCAATATATGGTTTGATTTTTATGATACCATTATTGGCATTAATTTTAGTAATATTGGTATTGCTTGGGCAAAAGCCAGATGCTTTAATACAAGCTTTTACTGAGACAAGTGACTGGGCGTTATCTTTAAAAGAGTCGCCGCCACCACTTATTGTAGAGCCGACAGGAAATGGGCATTATTTATGTACAGTGTCATTAAAAGGGCATCCTAAAATTGTAAAACCAATAAGATATGGAATAAGAAACAATAACAAAATAATAATAAATAGACAACTATGTGTAGCAAATGCTTTTGAAGATTTAATAAAAGAAAGAGTACCAATATTCCATAAATATATAAGGAGTTTTTACGATAAGTACGGATATCCGTTGTCTAAACATATAAACACAGCAATATCTGCAGATATAATTTATATTTTAATGAAACCATTGGAATATGTATTTGTGTTTACATTATATTTGTTTGATAGAAAACCAGAAGATAGAATTGCAAGACAATATTTGCCAAATTATATTATAGGAGGAAACAAAATTGAAAACAAGGCTTGAAAAACAAATTGAATTTTTAATGGAAATAGATAAAATGAAATCTATTTTAAGACAAACAATTTTAATAGATAAATCGAGACAAGAAAACGATGCAGAACATTCATGGCATCTTGCAGTAATGGCTATGACTTTATATGAATATGCAGATAATTCTAAAGTAGACATTTTGAGAGTATTGAAAATGGCATTGGTTCATGACATGGTGGAAATTTATGCAGGAGATACATATGCATATGATGCTGTTCGGACAAGCAAGTAGTGAGAAACGTGAAAATGAAGCAGCAGACAAATTGTTTTCAATATTGCCAGAAGAACAGGGAAAAGAAATAAAAGAGCTATGGAAAGAGTTTGATAAAAGGGAGACTGATGATGCAAAATATGCTTCTGCAATTGACGCACTACAACCATTTTTGCATAACTACTACACACAAGGCAAAATGTGGAAGGTTCACAATGTAACAAGTAGTCAAGTATATGAAAGAATGCAAAGAGTAAAAAATGGCATACCAGAGATATGGCCATTTGTAGAAAATTTAATTGAAGATTCGGTGGAAAAGGGATATATAATTAATAGAACAAGCCAAAGAGAGAAGGAAAGAGATGAGATGAATTGACAAATGAGAATATGTGTTCTATAATGTTCATGTGGTAATATAATTGGAGGAATAATTGTAATATGATTAGAGAAATAAATGAAGAGTGTGGTGTTTTTGGAATCTTTTCGCCTAAAAAGGATGAAACTATTATGTATAATACATATTTAGGGTTATGTTCCTTACAACACAGAGGTGAAGAAAGTTGTGGCATTGCAATAAATGAAGATGGTTTTATTACTTGTAAAAAAGATATTGGGCTAGTTTCAGAAGTATTTAAAAAACATCACATTAATGATTTTGTTGGAAAAATGTCTTTAGGTCAGGTAAAATATTCTGGGGTTTTTACTGCAAAAAAAGAAAACGCACAGCCATTGGTTATAAGATTCCAAACAGGAAATATGGCAATAGCTTATAACGGAAATTTAATTAATTCAATGGATTTAAAAAAAGAATTGAGAGAGGTAGGAGTAATATTTCAGTCAAGTAGTGATGCAGAAGTAATATGTTCTTTAATTGCCAGAGAAAGAGTAAACTCAGTTACAACAGAAGAAGCAATACTTAAAATTATGAATAAATTAAAAGGAGCCTATTCATTTGTTGTTATGACAAAAAGAAAAATGATAGCAGTGAGAGACCCACATGGATTTAAACCTTTATCAATGGGTAAGCTGGGAGAAAGTACAGTTTTTTCTTCAGAAACTTGTGCACTAGATATTGTTGGAGCCGAGTATGTTAGAGATATTGAGCCAGGTGAGGTATATTGCATAAGTGACGAAAAAACAACATCTAAAACATACAATATTAAAACCAAGCCAGCGGTTTGTATATTTGAGTATATCTATTTTTCCAGACCAGATTCATATATTGGTGGAGTAAGCGTACATTCTTTTAGAAAAGACATAGGCAAGTTTTTGGCATGTAGTAATAGCGTAAAGGCAGATGTGGTATGTGGAGTTCCAGATTCAGGGCTTGATTCAGCACTTGGGTATTCAAAAGAATCAAAAATTCCTTATGATATAGCTTTTATAAAAAACAAGTACATAGGGAGAACGTTTATTAAATTTAGCCAAAAGCAGAGAAAGAAGTTAGTACAAGTTAAACTTAGTGTTTTAAAAAGCAGTGTTAAAGATAAAAGAGTAATTTTAATAGATGATTCAATTGTAAGAGGTACAACAATTGAATTAATTATAAAGTCGTTAAAAAATGCAGGTGCAAAAGAAGTTCATGTTCGCATTGCTTCACCAATGTATATTAATGTATGTTATTTTGGGACAGATGTAGATAATAAAGAAGATTTAATATCATGCAATAAAACTAAAGAGGAAATAAAAGAGCAGATAGGTGCAGATTCATTAGAGTTTTTAAGAGTAGAAGATTTGAATGAAATTGCTAGATTGAATAATATCAAAGGGCATTGCAATGGATGCTTTACAAGTAGTTATCCAATGGAAGTACCAGATAAAATTGAAAGAGACATTTTCGAAAAAATATTGTAATAGAGATATAAAATGGCGCAATAGAAGGAAAAACAAGGAGGAAAAATAAAGAGTATTTTAGTATTGCTGTTGCTAGACATACAGTAATTGATTCTAAACAAATATTTAATATTTTAAAGCCAGGAGGAGTACTAATTGTTAGAGGAGTAGACAAATTAGATTGTTGGCAATTAAAAAGGATGTTTGATGGAGGACAAGGATACAGTGATGTAAATCCAATTAGTTTAATTGATTATAATAGTATAATAGATGCTGGATTTAAGGAGATAGAATTGATTCCTATACACATAAGGGAATATTATAAGACTAAAGAAGATTTACTTGCATTATTATATAAAACTCCTATACTTGCTGATTTTTCAGAAGAAAAAAGAAATTTTGAGAAGGAAATTATTAATACTGAGATTTTAGATAACTATATAAGCAAAAATACGTACGAAAGAGGAATTTTATTGATAAGAAGATATTATGGAATTGTAGCGAAAAAATAGAGAGGTAGGAAGAAAATTAAAGCACATATAAAAACGAAGGAGGCATAAGGATGGACAGTCACGAAGGGTTACAATTAAGGGAACGTGATTTGATACCTATTAGCGAAGTATTAGAACAAGTATTAGCAGATAGTTATAATGCATATGAAATATTCCAAGAAGCATTACCAGATTTAGAAATAGAACAAAATTGGCAATGGTACACCCCTCATAAAGTATGGTGTGCAAAAGGACAGTATTTCTGGACATCAACAAGGGGAACAAGGAAAGAAAAAACACTTTATTGGCTACACGTTTTTGATGGCTATTTTAAAGTAGCAGTTTGGTTCAAAGAGAAAAATAGAGATGTAGTGATAAATGCTAATGTGAGTGAAAAAACAAAAGAAATTGTTTATAATACTAAGTCTGTAATGAATGAATGTACATTTCCAGTAGTGTTTGATGTAACAACAGAAGAATCCCTTATCGACATTTATAAACTAATAGAATTAAAGAAAAAAATAGAAGGAAAATAGGGGGGATTTATGAAGAATGAAATATCAACATTCAAAGAACTTTTCCCTAGCAATAGTGTGAAATACTTTGTAAGTTAATATAAATTCAAATTTAGGAGGTTTTAATTTAATGAGCAATAATCTTATTAAAGAAAGTGAATTTTTAATATATGAAACAGATGACGGAAATGTTGTTATAGATGTTGTATTAAAAGATGAAGATATATGGCTTTCGCAAAAAGGTATGTCAAAATTATTTGATGTTAATATTCCTGATATATCAAAACACTTAAATAATATTTATAATGAAGGAGAATTGAGCAAAGATTCAACTGTTTCCAAAATGGAAATAGTTCAAAACGAAGGAAACAGAAGCGTTAAGAGAAATATAGATGTATATAATTTAGATGCTATTATAGCATTAGGATATAGAGTAAATTCTAAAAGAGCTACTCAATTTAGAATTTGGGCAACTAAAACTTTAAAAGAATACATTATTAAGGGCTTTGTTGTTGATAAAGAGAGATTAAAAAATGGTCCAAAGTTTGGTAAAGATTATTTTGATGAATTATTAGAAATAATCAAAGAGATTAGATTAAGTGAAAGAAGACTTTACCAAAAGATAACAGATATTTTTGAAGCAACCAGTATTGATTATAAAAGTGATTCTGAAGAAGCATATACATTTTTCAAAATAGTTCAAAATAAATTGCATTATGCTATATCTAAAAAAACAGCTGCAGAACTTATTTTTGAAAGAGTTGACTCGAATAAAGAGCATATGGGACTTACTAATTGGAAAAACTCTCCTGATGGAAAAATTCTTAAATATGATGTTAGTATTGCTAAAAATTATTTAAACCAAGAGGAAATTGAAAAACTAGAAGATTTAACAGAAATGTTTTTACTTACAGCACAAACTGAGGCTAAAGAACAAAGAACTATGACAATGCAGGATTGGATAAATGTTACAGATGATTTGTTAAAGTTTAGGAAGAGTTATATAGCAAATATTTAGAAGAAAATAAAAATTAAATGAAATTTAATAAGTGCAAAAATTACATTTTTGAAAAAGATAGGAGACCAAAAAAATGAAAGTATTGTTTGCAACAACTAATAAAGCAAAAGTTAAATATTATGCTACAAGGTTAAAAGAAAAAGGTATTGAAGTAGTTACCCTAGGTGATTTAAATATTTATGTAGATGTTGAAGAAAATGGAAATAGTCCTATGGATAATGCAATAATAAAAGCAAAAGAATATGCAAAATTAAGTGGACTACTAACTATATCTATGGATGACGGATTGTTTTTTAATAATGTTCCAGATGGAGTACAACCAGGCACTAATGTTAGAAGAGTTAATGGAAAAAGATTAAATGATAGAGAAATGATAGATTATTATATTAGTTTAGTTAGTAAATATGGTGATAATGGTGAACTGAAAGGGTATTTTTTAAAAGGTGTAGCAGTTACTTTGAAAGATAAAGTGGAGTCATATCAAAGAAATTCACCGAGAATATTTGTAAACAAGCAAAGCAAAGTTATTGATGAAGGGTATCCATTAGCATCAATACAAATAATTCCAAAGTTTAACAAATTCAAATCTGAGCTTACAAGACAAGAAGAATGTGCTACTATAGATGTAGAACAAAAAGAAATATTAGAGTTTATGTTAGACGCTATAGAAAAACTATCTAGATACTAAAAAATTATTGGAGTGATACAATGGATTTACAAAAATTAAATGAAGAATTTGCTAAACTACAAAATAAATATGGAGCAAAAGAATTGGACGCAATATGTAACGGAGGATGCGAAATTAACCCCGACATTTGTTTTGTATTTATGAACCCAACACTTAAAAATATTGCTTCGTCAAAAGAGTGGAGAGGGATAAAATCTCCATGGATAGGAACAAAAAATATTTGGGATTTATTTTTTGCATTAGGTCTTTTAGATAATGATATTTATAATAAAATTAAATCTATAAAAGGCATTGATTGGACTGAACCATTCGCTGAGCAAGTTTATAGAAGTATTGCTGATAATAAATGTTATATTACAAATTTGGGGAAGTGTACTCAAGTTGATGCAAGAGAATTACCTAATAGTGTCTACGAACAATATTTAGATTTGTTTTTAAAGGAAATAGATATAGTAAAACCAAAAATTATAGTATTATTTGGCAATCAAGTAAGTTCTGTTGTACTTAATGAAAAAATATCAGTTTCACAATGTAGAAAAAAGAAATTTGAAAAAGAAATAAATTCAAATATATATAATTTTTATTCATTATATTACCCAGTTGGAAACGGAAGATTTAATATTGATAAAACAATTGAAGATTTAAAATGGATAATTGCAAAAGAGATAAAGTGACCGAATTCGTGTAATGAATTTTAAGGCATTAAAGAATGCTAAAATATATAAGTATTCAACTGCTGAAGAAATTTCAATAGTTGATGGAAGTAGACTCTATGAAAAATTATGTAAAATTCATGTAAATATATATTGATATAATTACATGTTAATGTTAGTATATAGTTATATATATTAAGAGGAGTAAAATTTAGTGAAACTATATAGATATATGAGTCTGGAAGAATTTAATAAATATATAAATGGCGAAACTATGGAACGGAAAAGATTGGTCTAGAACTTCTACAACAATGCAGAAAGGAGTTTGTTTTATTGGAGAAAATAGTAAAACAACAAATATAAACTATTGGGAAGTCATTCAAGCGAATATGCCAAATGTTCGTGAATATATTGCTGAGTATAATCAAAAAGAAAGAGACTTAAATAGTCATTATAAGTTTTTTCTAGATATTGATAGTGATGACATTACTTCAACTATGTTAGAAACTGTAATAAAAAATATGATAAGAGACGGATATGCTTTTGAGTCACTTCCAGGAGATGAAGAAATAATGTCTCCAAAGGATTGTTATAATAACTTATTTATTAAAACTCAAATAGATAATACTGTATTAGTAGAATTCGAATATGAGGGAGAAGCAAATAAAGCACAAGCATATTATGGTAATGATTATACGGCAAGAATACTAGAAGAATATTATTTAGATAGTTATAATAGAGACAATCTAAAATGCTTAAGTTATGAATTTGGGAACATTCTTGATACTGCAGGGAAAAATTTGAAGTTTGAATATAATAAACCAGTAGATATTTATAGTGTATATAAAGAATGCCTTAACGAGTTTGCCAACCAAGCTGTTAACCAATTTACTGAATATAGGAATCAGCTTCCATGGTTAAAATTCATGAGCGATGATCAATTTAAAGAATTGCTTGAATCAGGAGAAAGTGATGCTGAAATAACTGATGAATTAATAATTAGAGCCAAATTTAAATACTCGGATATTTTAGATATGTTTTATATTAGTGCCAAAACACAAAATGTGAATTGGGGAAATTTAGTTTTTGCATATATCGATAAAGAAACAGGAGAGTTAAAAGGTAATTGTGGAGTATGCCTTAATATTGGAGAGTTTGAAAATTTAGCATTTAAAGAAAATAGTAATGGAGCCTTAGACTTCATAACAGCTAGTATGAAGGATGTATTACCTTTAAGAGCGACTGAAGAATATTATACTGCATTATACATACCAGAAAATTGTCCTGAGACAGTAATAACAAACTCAGAATATAATAAAGCAAGAAATAATAATAAAATGTATGAATTTTTGTTTAAATACAGAGATAAAATACCATATATAAAAGAGTTAGATGATGAGAACTTTAATAATTTAATTAATACAGATAGTGCATTTATAAAAGATGATAGGTTAGAGATAGATATAAAGGGGAATTCACCTGATCTTGATGGAGAAGAAATGGAAAATTTCGAAAGTTCTTTATACAAAGATGGTTTAAGAATGCCATATATGTTAAGAAATATAATATATTCAAAAGACGAATCTCTAATTTTTAACTTAGAATGTTATGGGGAAAGCAGAGGGTGTTTACATTTTACAATGACAGAAACAGGTGAACTAAAAGATATGTATTGTGACAATAAAGAATATGAAACTCAATTAAAACAAATCATATCTGATTGGGAAAATGAATTATCACCATTAGCACAAAAAGAGAAAGAATTATCTAAATTAGAAAAAGAAGAACAAGCAATTTCTGAAACAGAAGCCTTAATTGATAAAGGCAATCAAAAGCAAGGCGAACAAGTAGGAGAATAATATTATGAAAGAGAATACAAAGGAAAAAAGTTTAATATCAGTTAATGGAAATAGTATATTTTACAAAATAAAAATGTTCTTCAGAAATCTGTTTAATAAAAAAGAGGTTATTGATAATTCTGTAGATGTTTATACTACAACAAATATTGTAAAAGAAAAAGAAAATTCGAAAAACTCTTTTATGGGAGATATTAATAATATTGAAAATGAAGAAACAAAGTTATTAAAACTTCAGAAACAATATCGTACAGGAGAAATACAGGAAAAGGATTTAACAGAAGAAGAAATTAGTTCTTTATGCACTTTATATGATAAACAAATATCAAACTTAAAGAAAACTAATGAAATAAGAAAACAAAAAATATTAGATTATAGAAGGAAGTTACAAACAGATAAATAGAATTGAAATGATTATGGAAGAAGAAATGGTGCTATTTATTTCAAAAAAGCAAATCAAGTGAGCGAATTCATTTAATTGGAAATATGTTGAAAAAATGATATAAATAGATATAAATAATGCTATTTTTTTCATTTAGTGTTATCTAATTACACGAATTTCATTTACAATTACACGAATTTTTAGGCGTATAGTGGTCACTTTTTTGGTCACGTGGGAGGAAAAATGTTTAAATTAGAATCAGAATATAAGCCAGCAGGCGACCAACCAGAGGCTATAAAAAAGTTAGTGGAAGGTATAAATAGGGGAGAGAAATTCCAGACACTTCTAGGAGTTACAGGCTCACGGAAAAACCTTTACAATGGCAAATGTAATAGAGCAGGTTCAAAAACCTACTCTTGTTTTGGCACATAATAAAACATTGGCTGGACAATTATATAGTGAGTTCAAAGAGTTGTACCCCAACAATGCTGTGGAATACTTTGTATCTTACTACGACTACTACCAACCAGAGGCATATATTGCTCATTCAGATACATATATAGAAAAAGATGCAGATATAAATGAAGAAATAGACAAGTTAAGACATTCGGCAACTGCTTCTTTATTTGAAACCAGAGACACAATTATAATAGCGTCTGTTTCTTGTATATATGGTTTAGGAGACCCAATTGATTATGAAAACATGATAGTATCTCTTCGTCCTGGGATGCAAAAAGACAGAAATGAGATTATGAAAAAACTTGTAGGTATGCAATACACCAGAAACGAAATGGATTTTAAAAGAGGAGTATTTAGAGCAAAAGGCGATATATTAGAAGTGTATCCATCAAACCAAGAAGAAAGTGCAATAAGAATTGAATTTTGGGGAGATGCAATAGAAAAGATATCTGAAATAAATCCGTTAACTGGAAAACCAATTGGGGTTAGGCAACATGTTATGATATTTCCTAATTCACATTATGTTACTAGTAGAGACAAGCTAGATAGAGCACTTGTAGCTATAGAAGAAGAAATGGAAGAACGAGTAAAATATTTTACTGAAAATAAAAAACTAATTGAAGCACAGCGAATAGAAGAGCGAACAAATTTTGATTTAGAAATGTTAAAAGAAACTGGATTTTGCTCAGGTATAGAAAACTATTCTAGACACATAAGTGGCAGACCTGCAGGAAGCCCACCATATACATTATTCAACTATTTTCCAGACGACTTTTTATTAATAGTAGATGAATCACATGCAACAGTGCCACAAGTAAGGGGAATGTATAATGGAGATAGAGCAAGAAAAGAGTCACTAATAAATTATGGTTTTAGATTGCCTTCAGCATTTGATAACAGGCCATTAAAATTTGATGAATTTGAAGAACGAATAAACCAATGTGTTTTTGTAAGTGCAACACCTGCAGATTATGAAAAAGAAAATTCAAAAGGAAATATTGTAGAACAAATTATAAGGCCAACCGGGCTTTTAGATCCTAAAATAGAAGTTAAGCCAACTGGAAATCAAATTGATGATTTAATGGAGCAGATAAATACAGTAGTTGAAAGAGGAGAGCGAGTACTTGTAACAACACTTACAAAGAAAATGGCTGAAGATTTAACTACATATTTAAGAAATACGGGTATAAAAGTAAGGTACATGCATTCAGACATAAAGGCACTAGAGAGAATGGAAATAATAAGAGATTTAAGGATTGGAGTATTTGATGTATTGGTTGGAATAAACCTTCTAAGAGAGGGATTAGACATACCAGAAGTCTCATTAGTTGCAATATTGGATGCAGACAAAGAAGGATTTCTACGTTCTGAACGTTCTCTAATTCAAACAGTGGGACGTGCTGCAAGAAATGTAGAAGGACGTGTAATTATGTATGCAGATGAGCTTACTGAATCAATAGAGAAAGCAATAAGTGAAACAAACAGAAGAAGGAAAATACAAGAAGAATTTAATATAAAAAATAACATAACACCTCAAACAATTAAAAAATCTGTAAGAGATACTATTAAAGCAACAATTGTAGAAGATATTGAAGGCGAATACAATATTGGAAAAGATGAAACAATTGAAGAAATAATTAATAAGCTAACAGATGAAATGCTGGTGCATGCTAAAAATATGGAGTTTGAGAAGGCAGCAGAGCTGAGAGATAAAATAAAAGAACTTGAAAATATGATGTAACGTACTGCTGGATTAGGATGTGAGGTGATTTTTTGTGTAAATTATACATTAAACGACAAAAGTCAACATAATAAATTACGAATAAAGCATTGACATTTCATGGAAAAGGTAGTATAATTCTTTAGTGTAAAAACAAAAGAAGATTAAGTTATTAAAAGGATGTAAAAATTAGGGGGCATATTAATTGAGTAGATATGTAAATAAGCATAAAAAACTTATCTTATTAATAGTGGATTTAACTATTATTGTATGTTCATATTTTTTAGCAGAAACACTTAAAGAGAACTTTGTGTTAACTGACGAAATTAGAATAAAATTAATTAATACGATATTAATTTCATGTTTTATATATGGAATTATGTTTTCTGTTTTCAGGGTGTATAGCCATATTATTGTATTTGCTAGTGCAAAAGAGTATATTATATGCGCTATGGCAAGCATGGTTTCCTTTATGACAGTGTTTGTTTTTGAAATAATTTCGAAATTTAATATTTTAGATGCCCAATCTTGCTTTTTAGCAATGATGTTTATTATTTTTGGGACTATAGGCTATAGAGTATTGTATAGAGATTACTACATAAATAAAGTATTAAAATTGGAGAAGGTTAATAAAGAAGAAAATAAAAATGTTATAATAATTGGAGCAGGCTTTGCTGGTAACGAAGTGGTAAAAACGATTTTAAAAGGTATGAGGCACAAATATAATATAATAGGAATTATAGATGATGATGAAAACAAGAAAAACCATGCTATTTCTAGTGTAAAAATATTAGGTAACAGGCATAAAATTAAAGAAGTTGTAAAAGAGAAAAGAGTGGATTTAATATTTTTTGTAATTTCTGCAATTGATAATGAAAACAGAAAAGAAATATTAAATATTTGTCAAGAAACAGGCGTAAAAGTTAGAATATTACCTTCAATACACGATATAATAAAAAATAAAAAGCTAATAGATAATTTTAGAGATGTTGAAATAGAAGATTTACTTGGCAGAGAGCCTGCTGTATTAGATAATGAAAATATTTCAGTATATATAAAAGATAAAAATGTGATGGTAACAGGAGCGGGGTCAATAGGATCGGAACTATGTAGGCAAATAATGAAA
>JGI24705J35276_12237608_pt1 | contig 12066 bp, 10 predicted proteins | sample TergutNt197P4_FD_35276 | JGI IMG/M metagenome (IMG submission 35276)
GATCGAGGATCGCGGCGAGCAGGTTCTTATGCTCCGGCGGATAGATCCTGTCATGGCCGCCGGCGAGCACGGCCACGGTCCCGCTGCCGATGCTCGCGCGGTGCGCGGCCTGGTCAACGCCGCGCGCCAGTCCCGAGATGATGACGAATCCGGCATCGCCAAGTTCGCGCGCCAACTGGCCGGCGAATTTCAGTCCGGCGCCGGATGCATTGCGCGAGCCGACGATCGCGATCATCGGGCGCATCATGGTTGTGCTGGCGCCGCGCACGGCCAGAAGGGGTGGCGCATCGTCGAGTGTGGCGAGCCGGGTCGGGTAGCCGTCCTCGCCCGGCGCAAGCCACTTCACGCCGAGCTTTCGGCTGGCGGCAAGCTCAGCCTTTGCCTCGTCGGCGCTGCAGATGCGGGCCGATCGCGGCGCTCCGCCGCGCCGAGCAAGATCGGGCAACCGCTCCAGCGCGGCACGTGCATTGCCGAAATGGTCGAGCAGCGAACGGAAGGTCCGCGGCCCAACATTGGCCGAACGGATCAGCCGCAGGCGGTCGATCCGCTCGTCCTCGGTCAGCTCTATGGTTGAATTGATGGTATCCACGGTGTCTCCTCGCCGCCCAGCATGGAACAACCTTGGCGCGTGGGGAAGGGGGTAGACCCGGATAAGGCTCCCTAATAGAGGAGGCGAGTCTGTCGCAGCTGTTACGACTTCTGTCCGATCCGGCTCTCCGTGCCCGCCAGCAACCGCTCGATGTTCTCGCGGTGCATGTAGAACAGCAAGAGTGTCAGCGCTGCAGACAGCAAGGCCAGCGCCGGTTGGCCGAGCCACCACAGGAAGATCGGGGTAACGAAGCTCGCCACCAGTGCCGAGAGCGAGGAGTAGCGCGTGGTGAAGGCGGTCGCGAGCCAGAGCAGGCAGAAGAAGACCGCGCCTAACGGGAGCAGGCCGAGCAGCACACCGATATAGACTGCAACACCCTTGCCGCCCTTGAACTTCAGCCAGAGCGGAAAGATGTGACCGAGAAAGGCGCCAAGTCCGGCCAACATGGCCGCGTCCGCACCGCCGAGATAGCCTGCGATAATGACCGCGGCCGTACCCTTGAGCGCGTCTAGCAACAGCGTGGTGGCGGCAAGGCTTTTGCGGCCAGTCCGCAACACATTGGTGGCGCCGATATTGCCGGAGCCGATCGAGCGCAGGTCCTGCGTGCCCGCCAGTCTGGTCAAAATGAGCCCGAACGGGATCGAGCCAAGAAGATAGCCGATGATGAAGGCAGCCGGCAGGAAAACGTCAAGTCCCATCGCCGCCTCTCCTTGTCCGGCGAGCCTCGCAGGTATCAGACATGTTCATACACGGTTCGCCCGCCAACGATGGTGCGCACCACGCGACCGGAGAAACGGGCCTCGTCGAAAGGTGTATTCTTGCATTGTGACTTCAGATCGGCGGGGTCGAGCACCCAGGGCGTGTCGGGGTCGATCACGATTACGTCTGCCGGTGCGCCAGGGCGCAGCGTGCCGCCGGGCAGCCCCAAGAGCTCAGCCGGGCGCGTCGACATCGCCCGGATCAGGATCTTGAAATCCATCTCGCCGCTATGGACTAGTCGCAATGCCGCCGGCAGCATGGTCTGTAGGCCGACCGCGCCGGAAGCCGCTTCCGCGAACGGCAGCCGCTTCACTTCGACGTCCTGTGGATTGTGGTCGGACACGATGACGTCGATCAGGCCGGAAGCCACGGCCGCAACCAGCGCCCGGCGATGGTCCTCGGTGCGCAAGGGCGGCGACAGTTTCAGGAAGGTGCGGTACGGCCCGATGTCGTTTTCGTTCAACGTGACATGGTTGATCGACACCGATGCGCTGACGCCAAGTCCCGCGTCGCGGGCGCGCTTCAAGATGTCGAGCGAGTCGGTGCAGGAGAGCGAGGCGGCGTGATAGCGACCGCCGGTGAGTGCGACCAGCCGCATGTCGCGTTCCAGCATCACGGCTTCCGCCGCGCAGGGGATACCCATGAGCCCGCGGCGCGTGGCGAATTCGCCCTCGTTCATGACGCCTTCGCCGACCAGATCCGGATCTTCGGTGTGATGCACGATAAGCGCGTCGAAATCACGTGCGTAGGTCAACGCCCGCCGCATGACCTGCGCGTTGGTAACGCTTCTGGCGCCGTCGCTGAAGGCAACCGCGCCGGCCGCTTTCAGCAGACCGAACTCGGTCATCTCCTCGCCGAGCAGCCCCTTGGTGAGAGCTGCCATCGGGTGGATGCTGACGATCGCGGTGTCGCGGGCGCGGCGCATCACGAAGTCCACCGTCGCCGAGTTGTCGATGACGGGCGAGGTGTCGGGCTGGCAGATGACAGTGGTGATGCCGCCGGTCGCCGCCGCCTGGCTTGCTGAGGCAAAGGTCTCGCGATGGCTGAAGCCGGGTTCGCCGGCAAAAGCGCGCATGTCGATGAGGCCGGGGGCCACGATCTTACCGGCGCAATTGATGATGTCGGTGCCTTCGGGCACGCCGGCTGCGCCGATACCGCGCCTGGTCTCGCGGATGATTCCGTCGGCGAGCAGCACGTCGCCCACGCCGTCGAAATCGCGCGAGGGATCGATGACGCGTGCGTTGGCAAGTAGTATCGGGCGGCGATCGGTCAGCATGTCTTAAGCATTCGGCAAGTTGCGGGCGAGCGCATCGAGCACCGCCATGCGCACCGCCACTCCCATTTCTACCTGTTCACGGATCAGCGATTGTGCACCATCCGCGACAATGGAATCGATCTCGACGCCGCGGTTCATCGGGCCTGGATGCATCACGAGCGCGTCCGGCTTGGCGTAGGCGAGCTTTTTCTGGTCAAGCCCGAAGTAATAGAAGTACTCGCTGGAGGAGGGCACGAACGAGCCGTTCATGCGTTCGCGCTGCAGCCGCAGCATCATGACGATGTCGGCACCGTTGAGGCCCTCGCGCATGTCGCGCGCGACCTCCACGCCCATCCGCTCGATGCCGGGCGGCAGCAGCGTGGACGGGGCCACGACGCGCACCCGGGCGCCCATGGTGTTGAGCAGAAGGATGTTGGAGCGCGCGACCCTGGAGTGCAGGACGTCACCGCAGATCGCGATCACCAGCCCCTCGATCCGCCTCTTGTTGCGCCGGATGGTCAGCGCATCCAGCAGCGCCTGTGTTGGATGTTCATGTGCGCCGTCGCCGGCATTGATCACGGAACAATCAACTTTGTGCGCCAGAAGTTCCACCGCGCCGGAGGCGTGGTGCCGCACGACCAGGATGTCCGGATGCATGGCGTTCAGCGTTACCGCTGTATCGATGAGGGTCTCGCCCTTGCGTATGGAAGAGGACGAAACCGCCATGTTCATGACGTCGGCTCCGAGCCTCTTGCCTGCGATCTCGAACGAGGACTGGGTTCGGGTTGAAGCCTCGAAGAACAGGTTCACCTGGGTGCGGCCGCGCAGCACGGTGCGCTTCTTGTCCACCTGGCGGTTGAGCTCGACATATTCCTCGGAAAGGTCGAGAAGGCCGGTAATATCGGCAGCGGAAAGTCCCTCAATGCCCAGCAGGTGCCGGTGGCCAAGGACAAATGTCGATTTCGATGCGAAGGTCATTAAAAGTAAAGCTATAGGTACGGATGGGTGAGGGGGCAAGGGTCAAACCGAGGGAAGCGAGCTTTTCCCCGACAGTCTGGCCAGAGACGGAAGTCCTGGTTGGGACCTTCCAGCGTCTCGTCACGTCCGGGCAGGCCTCAACCGAGACGCCGCAGCCTGGAGATTTGATAATGCGCCCACTTGACCATCGGCTTCCGGGGGCATGTTCCTAGATTTCAGGAACTCGCCGCTCATGATCTCACCAGCCAGCTGCCGATGTCAGCCCAGCATAATGTGATCGGCAATCCTTACGCCGACGCTCCCTCGGTAGACTCGCCCGCGATGCCCACCGCATCGGTTGGCGAAAGCTAGCGCCGTTCTCAATCCCGGAAAGCTTGACATAGCCCAAAACCAAATGACACCAGTTCATGCTAGACAGAGCGTCGGCCTCGGGGGGCAAAATCATCTGGGAATCCGAGAGCGCGATCAAATCGGAATAACAAAGGGGCGGCTTCGTCGGAATCGGAACAATACGGTTTTTCGGGAAATGAAAATGAACTGGACTGCCCGCCAGTTGATGATTGTAGCCAGCTTCGCCGCGTTCATCGCTGGATGCGATATGCGCGATGTGGCCCAGCCAGCCCCGATCGGCGGGGCATTTCAGCTCACGGATCAGGACGGCAAGACCGTCACCGAAGCAAACCTGAAGGGTAAGCCGACCCTGATCTTCTTCGGATACACTCACTGCCCGGACGTCTGCCCAACCGCGCTGTTTGAGATTTCGGAGGTGTTGCACGCGATGGACAAGAACGCCGATCGGGTGAACGTCTACTTCGTCACGGTCGATCCCGAGCGCGATACGCCATCGATCATGAAGGACTACCTGTCGAGTTTCGATCCGCATCTGAAGGGTCTGAGCGGTGACGCCGAACAGACCCGCAAGGTGATCGCCGCATATCGGGTTTATGCCAAGAAGACCCCGACAGTGGACGGCGACTACTCCATTGACCATACCGCTCTTGTCTACCTTATGGACCGCGACGGCAAATTCGTTCACCCATTCAACCTGAAGCGGACGCCAGACGAAGCAGCCGCTGATCTGAAGCGCTATCTCTGAACGATCCGGCGGTCGCTGCGGCTTTTGGCAATTAACGCGCTTGAGCTGACCAGACGAAGTAACGCCAGACCGACGGAGGCCTATTCTTGATTTCAGATGCCCAGGTCGTTGGGTACCCTTGTGTGACTTGCGTTCAATGTCTTTGACATTGAGTCTGCACTTACGCGAGGTCAAGGTTTCCGCAACAAGCGAGGTATTTTGCAGGCCTTGAGTGCATCATGCGTCGGAGAGGTCGTCCGGTCCCAAGTAGGTAATGTTGATCCGACCGACGTTCTCCGCCACCTGAGCACGCAGCAGGCCCGCCCTACCGGGGTTGAGCGCAGCTTGCACGGTGCCGAGCGGTGTGCCATCGATCGCAAGCACACGGGGCTGACCTGTCCAATGGTGGATCTGCACCGGCGTACCCGGTGGCGGGGGTGCGTCGAGCCATGCCACATTTGCCCAGTACCGGCGATCCAACCAGGTACGGTTTTCGCGCGGCACGAAGCTCCGCACGAAATCCGTCCACATCGCTTTAGTCTCCGCGGTTGGCCAATCCGATTGCGCGCTCCACGCCGCTACGACCTCCGAGTCGAGCCATTGCCGGAGTTCCTGGCCCGTCCGAAAGGTAGCGCCAGTGTCGGTAACGGCCTCAATGGAGGCGAGCCTCGAATTGAAGCCCGGCCTGGATGAGGATCGACGCGGAGCGGTTCAGCGTGCCGGTCTCGACGGCTGGAACGGCGAGGCCAAGCTCATAGTCTTCGAGCGGAAGATCAAAGATGCCGATCGTATCGCCGTTGGCGGCCGCGCGGACGCGGATCGCCTCCATGGCCCAGGGGAGACGATAGACCACGCCTCCCTCGATGAACTGCAGCGTCTCCGACTCCTGACCAGCAGCGATCTCGGCGAGAGGCTGGCCGAGGAGCCAAGCACGCAGGATGTCCCGCCAATTCGTCGGCATCGGGTCTGGCGTGAATGGGTAGAAGGTGAAGACTCGTTCGGCGAGAGCCGTGATGGCGGCAATCGCCGCCTCGGCGTCGTCCTCGGAGATGGCACCATTGGCCTCGATCAGGAGACGGTTGGCGTCCGCCGCAATTGCGTCAAGCGCATGTCCGGTCGTAAGTCCGACCCCGGCCAAGAAATACCCACGTCGGCGCGTTGCCGTCGATTGGCTCCAGATAAGTCGGCTTCGCGACACGAGGCCCGCGTTGAGAACCTGCCGCACCTGCTCGTTCTGACGCAGCAGACGGCGGTGCCAGAGGGACGACCGAAGAATGTCGTCCAGTGCGGCCTCAATTCCGGCTTCAGGAATGTCATGTTCGCCGATCAGACTGAGGATGGCTGTGTCGAGCGTTGCCACATGCCGCTCCCAATCGGCAAGAGCGCGCTCGCGATCCTCGGGCTCTTCGTTCGCGATCTCTGGGAAAGTCCAGGCCGCGGCGTTGTTGACGATATAGTCGATGAGCTGATTTAGGTCGCCGCCGATCCGCTTATGCATACGAGACAAAAGCGTCCAAACCAGAAGCGCCAGCCCGCTTTCCATGTTTCGCGCACCGAGATCGTTGATAAGTGCCTCCCAGTTGCGCCGTTTCTTCGCGACATCGTCGAACATCGGGAAGAGCACGATGCCTTCGACGTCGACATAAGCGCGGCCAGCGCGGCCGATGACATTCTTGAACTCGGAGATTTCAATCTTCTCGCCATTGCGGTGGAGTGAGTGCATGACGACTGCCGTGGCCGACAGGTTGAGACCCTGTGCCAAGGTCGGCGAGGAGAGCGTCACCTTGAGCACATTGTCGCGTAGCAGGCGCTCCACCTCCTTGCGATAAGCCGTCGGCAGGGCGCCGTGATGCAGCGCGACGCCAAGGCGAAGACATTTGAGGATCGCGCTGTTCGGCCCCAACCATTCCTCTCCGAGCGCGATCGCGGTGTTGAGGACCGCCGGGTCGGCTTCGAGCAGCGAGCGCAGCGCCCCGCGCTCATGAAGGTCAACGATCACATCGGCGAAAGGCTCGACGCTTCTCCGCTCTGGGCAAAAGATTAGGACGGTCTGTCCATCTCCGATCAGCCGCCACGCCGTCGCCAGGCAAAGCTCGCGTTGATTGTCGGGGAAGAGGCGCGTTCGGCGACGCTTTGGTGGAATCCAGTTCGGCGGCGCGGCGCCGGTGAGGAAGCGCTGTACCCATGGGCGTTCGTCGCCGACGCGAAGGTTCAACCGCGCGGTCGGCGATGTCCACACCACTTCGCCGAACCGCAGCCGAGTTGGACGCCAGTCATTCTTGATCAAGCCGCCGGAATGATCACGGCGCAGCCATGCCGCGAAATCGTCGAGTTGGTCGCCATCGGGTAAGATTGCCGAGAGGCACACAATCCGCCGCTCGTGCGCGTCGGGACGACGAAGAAGCCGCTGGATCTGCACCTCGTAGCGCACTTCGCGCTCATTGATGCCGATCATGTGCCCTTCGTCGAAGACGAGCAGCCCGACGTCGTCGAGAAGGGACGGATCGTTGCGTAGCGCGAAGTCAAGTTTTTCCGGTGTCGCCACGACAATATCTCGTTCCCGGATCGCATCCTCGTCGAAGCCGCTGACGCCGATGCTGCCATAGAGCGCCGAGATCGTCTTGCCGAGTGGGCCAAAGGTCCTCTGCAGCGTGGTTTCTGTCTGAGCCGAGAGCGCGCGGAGCGGTGTGATAAAGACAACTCGCTTGCCTCCTGCAAGGCAGCGCAGGATGCACAACTCGGCAATGCGCGTTTTGCCGGCGCTAGTAGGCAGCGAAACCACGAGGTCGTCAGACTGATCGACGGCGCGGGTCGCGGCCTCGATCTGCGACGGCCAAAGGTCTACCTCCGCCTTATGACGCCGCTGAAGCAGTGCGATGAACAATTCGCGAAGCTTCGGCCAATCGGCAGCTTCGCCGCCTGCCGGCTGGAGCGGCACTCTCTCGTGGAAGGTGTTCGACCAGAGATCCGACAGCAGGTGGATCGCTATGCGATGTGCCCACCACTGCGGCAGCATGTTCAATTCGCTGCAAATGGAGAGACTCACTTGAAGCCGCTCCAGAGCCTGATCGACGAACCTGCGCTCGCCTCGTTCCAGAGCCAGAACGAACAGGGAAATCGATGCGAGAAAGGCGTCGGTCAGCGCGGTGTCAAGACCGTCGAAAAGGAAGTCGCTGCCGCCATCAATGGGATTGGCGGCGCCTTCGGCATCATCGAGGTTGGCTTGGATGGCCGCAGCGATGCGGGCATCGCTGCCCTCGCCGGAAGTTCGGTAGTCGAGGACGTTGGCACGAAGAGCCCCGAAATTCCGTCGCATCAACTGTGCTAGCACGCGCTCGATTGGCGAGAAGTTCTCATCGCCTTCGACGATCGCGAGCAGGGAGTAGGCGCGTGCGGAGAGGTGCGCAAGATGGTAGCTCGCCGCCGCCATCACGAAGTGAAAGTCGCGATCGACCTCCTGGCGGTTGCCCTTGGCGATAACCGCCTCGAGCGCGGTGGCGGCTTGCTCGAATGCGGTGCGTGCGTGGGCGACGTCGCCGCCAAGTTCGCGGAGGCGAATGCCGAGCCCGAGTAGTGCGTAGCCGTAGGAATGCAATTCATGGCTGAGCTGAGGAGCGAATGAAGGCGCGCCTGGTGGCAGGACGCCATCGCGCCAAATGATCGCCCGAGCCTGTCCGCGCGCGATTAGACGTCCACGGAAACCTGCAGTTGCAGCTTGATTGATGTCCGCGACTATAGCTTCAGGCGTGGTTGGCATTGGCGATCACCTGATCATAGACAGCGCCGATAAAGGCAGCATGGCCATTGATACGGAGGCCAACTACCCATTGGTTGAAGGGGCCTGGATAGGTCTGCAGCGAGGCAGTAAGCATCGCCTCCGGTGAATTCCCGGAGAACGTGAAAAGGAGGTGCTTCACGTTCGCGGCCGGAATTCCGTGCTTCAGCAGCGCATCGTCAATCGCATCCGCCAAAGGCAAGTTGCCGAGTTCAAGCAAACGCGCGGAAATGTATGAGAGCGCGTGCCCCGACGGCAGTCCACCGTCCTTTTCCAAATTGGCCCGCGCTTCGGCTACAACCCGGGCGGTGAGTGTTGCCCGGCTCTTTGCCTCGGCCTTCAGGAAGCGGAGAAGGAGCGTTTGCGGATCTTGAAGAATGCCGATTACGTCTTCACCGCGCATCGCCATGTTGCGATGGTCTTTCCAGCGAAGCCGCTTGATCGGCGCATGATAGCCGCCACTATGAGCGTCGATCCATTCGGTTGCATAGATTTCACCAAGATCACCCGAGCGGATTGCCTTCGTGGTGGGGAGTTTGCCCTCGATCAAAGCTGCAGCGGCAGGTTTTCCAAGCCGCCGGAGGGCGCGTGCCACATGCTCTTCAGAAGCATAGTGGCCTGGAACGACCGCCGCTGTCGCCCGAATAGCAGTTGCAAGGTGGGCGTCCTGTCCGGTCATTACTCTGTGGAAGTGATGTCCAACCTGGCCATCGGCGGACGCACACCAATCGTTGAATTGTAGCATCTGCTTCCCCCTTCTTGTAGATCAGTTCGGAAATAGGTCGCGGAGGTGAACGAAAGGCGGCGCGTGGCACCTTGCGTCCGAAGGCATTGGGAGAGCGCGTTTTTCTTCTGAAGCTACCCTCGAGACCCTTTTTCTCGCCCAGGTATCGAATCTTGCAAATTGCACCAGCAAGTAGATTTACACTTAGGACAGCCGCAATGATAGGTGAATCGAGATCGACAAACTGCTCGTCGGATTTACGCAGATTTGCAGTCCACCAAAGCCATCGAGGTCACGGCGGTTACGCGGACCGTATGTCGGTGGTGTGAGAGGGGAGGAGTTGTGGGTCTCCCTCGGCCAGATTGTAAATCATAGCGATATTTCAATCACATATGAGTTCGCGATTTTATTCTGACTGGTACGCCAGCACGTCATCTCGCCAGCATCGTCGCGCGGATTTGGCTGGCGAGGGCGTCTCCGTCGATGTCGTGCGAATAGCGGCCAACGATCGCGCCGGACGGGTCGGTCAGGAAGATCGCGGCAGTGTGGTCGACGGCATAGTCTCCGTCTTTGAGCTCAACTCGCGTGTACTTGACGCGCCAAGCGCGCGCGAGCTCCGCAAGCTGATCCGGATTAGGTGAGATACCGATCATTCGCGGGTGGAAGAAGGAAACGTATTTGGCAACGACGCCAGGCGTATCTCGTTGCGGATCGACAGTTACGAAGACCGGCGTAATTCGCTCTCCGACCGGTCCAAGTGCTTCAAGAGCCAAGGTCATGTTCTGCAACGAGGTCGGACAGATGTCCGGGCAGTGCGTGTAGCCGAAATAAACAAGCTTCCAGCCGGGAATATCTCCGGCTGCGATCTCGTGGCCGTCTTGACGTACACCGACGAGGTCAACGGCATATGCGACTGGTGAGAAGGTGGCCAGCAGGCAGAGTGCCGCCACCACAAACGTTCCTCGCCGCAAGACGTCAGCAAATGCCGGCACGACTGACTGGCCTATCCCAGACAGGCATCGAACGATCCAGCGCAATATCGGAAAGGGCTCGAACACTCGGTTCCTCGCGCGAACAAGGCGGGACGTGCCGAACGAGAACTATAGGACCTCAATCAACGAGGCCTTGACTTGGGTTAGGCATCAGTCGCGAGAAGTCGAGCAGTTCGAGTCCGTCGGCCGCCTCAGTCACATCAGGCTGAGCCGTGACGCCATGATCACCCACAGCGAGAGGCAGCCGAACAAAGCGAAGCCGGACATTGTCAGCATGCTCAGCCTGCGTAGCAGCGGCGGCAGGACGTCGGACAGGCTCTGCCTTGCAGGTAGTGCTGCCAGCACACCCGCCGCCATTCCCGCCCCAGTGGCGGCAAACAGTGGGATGTAGAGCAGGAAGCCGAAATATCCGTACTCTTTCTTCAACAGGCAGAAGGGACAATGATGGTGCGGCTGCTCGTAAACATAGACCGAGATAACCGATACGACTCCGGCAATTGCGATCGCGAACATGGCCGGACTCGCCAGGCCGAGCAGACGGGCCAAGAGTCTGGACTGTCTGGACCTGGTAGCACCGAACGCCAATGCGCCGGTGATCACCAAGCCGCCGAATAGAAGGACGAGCGCGAGCCTGGGGTCGATGCCTGCGAGATCCGCGCCCGCTCCCAATCCGGCGTCGCCGAACAGCTTGCCGCAGCAGGAGGTAATGGCGGCGGGCTTCAGATCGAGGAAATAGGCAAGCTGCAGCGCGGCATCGAGCACGACCAGCGGAGCAAGGAGGAGGATTCCCCAATATTTCTGCCGGATGAAGGGGTAGTCGCGGCCCTTGTTGTCGGTCCGATCGATGACGAGCCAAACGAAGCCGGCGAAAAAGACCGCGATCTTGGTAAAGAGTGTCGGGAAGCCGTAAGCGCTGGCGTTCAGCGTGCCGACCGCACACATCGCGCCGACGAAAAGCACCGACATGCGGTCGGCATTGAAGGCGAAAGCGCCCAGTGAAGTCAGTTCGACGACGACAACGAAGGCGACCAGGGTCGAGACGAGATAAGTCGTCTTTTCGAGCTGGAGTTGCTGCTCACTTCCGGAGAAAGGGTCCCAGCGCGCGAGCAGTTTCAGCGCAAAAATGAAGGTCGGTACCATCACCAGCGCGGCGAGACTGGACGCCAGCACGAGTGCAAGAACGGGCGGATGCGCGATCATGGCGATGTCTCAGCGGGTCGCCCATCGGCTAACGTCACAACGCGGTCAACAATGGCCGCCGCAGTGACCCGCGGGTCGTGGCTGGTGACGATCACGGTCTTTCCCTGCGCCTTGAGGTCGGCGGCGATGGCCAGGAAATGCTCGACTCTTTCACCATCGAGGCTGGCGGTCGGTTCGTCGGCAATAACGACCTTCGGGTCGTTGATGAGGGCGCGGGCGATGGCGACGCGCTGCACCTCGCCTCCCGACAGGATCTCGACGTTGAAGTGAGCGCGATGCGCCATGCCGAAGCTTGACAAGAGCTCCATCGCGCGGGCCCTGAGACGGGCATGCGGTATGCCGATCGGATAAGCGGGCAACATCACGTTTTCCAACGCCGAAATTCCCCGCACCAGATTGAACCGCTGGAATACGAATCCGAAAGTGCGGCGGCGAACCTCCGTCAGAAACCGCTGCGGGAGGCCGGAGACCACTTCGCCGTTCAGGATGACCCGCCCCGACGTGGGACGGGCAAGGCAGCCGGTAATCGTGATCAGCGTGGTCTTGCCCGATCCGCTCGGGCCGGCGAATACGGTCAGGGCTTTGTCGGAAATCGTGAGATCGGTCGCCCTCAGGGCGGTCACTTCGTTAGGCCGACCGGCGTTATAGGTCTTGGTGACCGCGCAAAGCTCGATCATCGCATCACCTCGTCCGGATCGGTTGAAGCGGTGCGCCAGACG
>JGI24705J35276_12237607_pt1 | contig 12063 bp, 11 predicted proteins | sample TergutNt197P4_FD_35276 | JGI IMG/M metagenome (IMG submission 35276)
TTTACTACCCCAGGGTTTTACCCGTCTGCTGGTACCGGCGGCGCAGGCGGCGGCACAACCATTGCCATTATTAGGCTATACAGCGGTTGGAATAGATAAAGGCCAGCTTATGGTAGCGGCTCATCATACCGACGCGCATGAGGATTGGCATCCCCAGCATTATAATACCGCTTCGCTAGCGAGTTTGATTGAACAGCGTTTACTAAAACAGCCACAAAACAGTATTTTACAACAATTGGCATATTGCGCGCGCGAATATGGTTGTTTTACTGCGCAGAATATTTTTTATAGCCGGTATGAAGGCGGTATACCAGTATCACCGGTTTGTAATGCCAACTGCATAGGTTGTATATCGCAACAAAGCGCAGAATGCTGCCCTTCTCCTCAGCGGCGTATAGTTGCTTCGCCTACTGCACAAGAGATTGCCGAAATCGCTATACCTCATCTTGAGCACAGCAAAAAAGCCATTATCAGCTTCGGCCAAGGCTGTGAAGGAGAGCCGACTCTGGAGTATGACCTGCTTTGTAAAGCTATTAAAATAATCCGTTCCGCTACCAAAAAAGGGTTGATCAATATCAATACCAATGCCGGCCAGCCCAAGGCTGTGGCAGCTTTATTGGAAGCTGGCTTAGATAGCTTAAGGGTAAGCTTGTTTTCGCCCCTTAATGAAGAATACTCGGCTTATCACCGCCCCCAAGGTTTCGGATTAGTAGAAGTTAAGCAGAGCCTGCAAATCGCCGCTGAAGCCGGAAAACCGGCTGCTATCAACTTACTCACTTATCCCGGTTTTAGCGATGATGAACGCCGTTTACAGGCGCTTACAGATTTGCTGGCAGAAAGTAATACCAGTCAATTACAATTACGCAATTTAAACATCGACCCAGCGATGATGCGGCGTTTTTTAACGGAAAGCTGGGGTATTGGCATACGCAATTTTATAAATCGGCTGCTTATCTCTTTGCCAACACTGGTTATCGGCAGTTATAGTAAGGCAAAAACAGAGGAATAGCCTACACTTATTATTTTTCAATACGAACGCTTCGTTCCGCACTATTCCAAGTTATGGTATAACCATATTTGCGTAAAAGAGCAGCAGGCAAATAAAGGGTATTATCCCGGCTTATCAGAACCTGGTTGCCGCTGCTTGTTATCAGTTTTTGCTCAGCTTCATCTATTATCAAACGCTGCACGCCTTTACTAAAATATATAATGCCTTCATGTTTTTCTCTTTGCCAGCCTAATTGATCAAGCGTCAATTCCAGCGGCACATACGAGGCTCCTTCATCCAGCAGCGCGCCTGCCGGTAAATCTTGCCACTGCCCACCCTGCGAAAAACCGGCTAAGCCTATATAGAATTTAAGAAAACCCGGTTTTAGCAGTTGTTCTTGCAACCAACTCAATGCTTTAGCCAACTGCTCTTCTTCTTCTGTTACATAAATATCCGGCATAACTCCACCGGAAAAATCTATATCCTGATATCCGTGGGTGACGATTTTATTGGTAGTAAATTTTATACCGGCGCCGGAAGGTAAATCTATTAGGCTCTGCATCACGCCTTTGCCATAGCTGGGTACGCCTATAAGAACTCCCGCGCCATTATCTTGCACATTCGCAGCCACCAGCTCGGCAGCACTAGCCGTATCTTCATTTATCAATACAGCCAGCGGTAAATCAAGCGGTATAGCTTCATCCACCGGAGCAAAGGAATCCCAACCATCTTTACTAACAAAGAACATCATCGGGCCGACGCCGGCCAGCACTCCGCAACTCATTACCGCGCCATCCAATTCCCCGCCGGGGCAATCGCGCAAATCGACTACCAGGGCTTGCAGGCCCTGCTTTTTCATGCTCCGCACTGCAGCCGCTAATTCCTCGCCGGTATGAGTGGTGAACAAATCGATTCTAATATACCCTATAACCTCTTTCATCAACCAGTATTCCATACTGGGCAAAGTGATAAGTTTGCGGTTCATTAACTCTTCAATAATGCGTCCATCTCGTTGGTATTTTAAAACAAGCAGACTGTTTTCCTCTCCACCCAAGGCTGCCATCAATTGCTCTGCCGTGGCTTGCGGGGCTTTAAGCTCATCTACGCCCACGATGATATCGCCATATCTTAATCCCGCTCTTTCCGCCGGACTATTGGCCATAACACCCTGCACCATCAATTTTCCTTCTGAAGTATCTACATAAACCCCAATACCGACAAAATCACCTTCTATTTCGGCAACAAGCCCTTTATATTCTTCGGCGCTAAAATATTGCGCCCAGCGGTCTATTTTTTGCAACTCGGTTATCAGGGTCGGCACATCTTTGGCTTCTAAAACCTGCTCATTAAAATCATAATAAGCATAATTGCGCACCAAATATTTAGCATAAGAAAGGTCGTCGCTCCATTGCAATAAAGGCTGCGCAACTGGGGCTTCTTCATCTTTTACATCATCCGCCCAAGCTGTAATTGGCAATAGCAACACAATAAGCATTAAGATCAACGCCGATAAATACTTCCATTTAACTACATATTGTTTTTTCATGCCTTTTCTCCATCCATTCCATTATCTAAATTTTTTATTTCTTGCAAACAAAGCTTGCTTAAAGTGCATTCACTACAATGTGGTTTTTGGGCATGACAAACGCGGCGGCCATGCCAAATTAGCCAATGATGCGCCTTTGACCATTTTTCCCGCGCTATCAGGTCACATAGTTCTCTCTCTACAGCCCGGGGTGTTTGACCTTCCGCTAAACCCAAGCGGCGAGCCACCCTAAACACATGCGTATCTACAGCCAAGGCCGGTATATCGAAACCCACAGAGAGTACTACATTGGCAGTTTTATCGCCTACACCAGGCAAGGCAGTTAATTGCTCTTTAATCTGAGGAACTTCTCCGCCAAATTGCCCGTTTATAATACGTGCCGTAGCAATAATATTTTTGGCTTTGTTTTTATATAGCCCGCAAGAGCTTATATAAGGTATAAGCTCTTGCGGGCTTAAAACAGCAAAAGCCGCCGCATCGGCAAAAAGTTCAAACAGCCTCTCGGTTATTTTATTTACCTGATTATCATTTGTTTGCGCGGAAAGCATCACCGCAACCAATAGTTGAAAAGGCGAATTATATTTAAGCGCCGAACCCACGCCTTGATATATTTGTTCTAATTCGGCCAGAATTTCTTGTTGCCGAACGATTTCTTTAGACATAATAGCCTCTTAATAAACTTATCATCTTGGATCCCCTAAAAATAACAAAGCAATTACACCCTGGCTGGTATGGGCGCCTATTACCGGGCCTATATAGCCAATAATCACATCTTTCACTTGCCAGCGTTCGCGTATCATTTTTTCAACATATAAGGCGCCTTCCAGGTTATCGCCATGATTAATAAAAATCACCTGCTCTTGAGGATCCTGCGCCGTTAAAGCCATTTTATCTACCAATGCCTCTAAAGCTTTTTTAGCATTGCGAACTTTTTCCATTGGTATCAGCTTTCCTTCATCATCCACATGCAAAACCGGTTGAATATGCAGTAAAGAGCCGGCAAAAGCCGCCGCGCCGGAACAACGTCCATGCCGATACAAATGCATTAAATCGTTAACCGTAAACCAATGACATACTTTCAATCTATTAGCTTCTGTCCAGGCGCAAAGCTCATCTACATTCATGCCAGCCCTTTTATTCTGCACCATTAAATATGCCAGCAAACCTTGGCCACCGGAAACAGAAAGTGAATCTACACAATGTATCTTAGCTAAAGGATACTCGGCCCGCAACTGATCCCGCGCGAAAAGAGAGCCTTCGTAAGTGGCGGATAATCCGGAAGACAAACTTAAATAAATAAGGTCTTTGCCCTCTTCTAAAATAGCTCGGAACACACTTATATACTCATTTGTACTGATTTGTGAAGTTGAAACGCTCTCACCCGCCAAAACACGCTGATAAAAAGTTTTGATAGAAAGTTCCCGTTCATCCAGATAATTACGGTAAGAATCTTCCCCCACCACAAAACCTAAAGGAAGAATGATCAGACCTAATTCTTCCGCCATTTGCGGTGAAAGATCTGTGGTGGAATCGGTGATGATAACATAATCACGCATAAAAAGCCCTCCTTAACAATTTTTTTCTAAATATATGAATTCAGAATTCAGAAGTCAGACCGCCGTTAGAGGGCCGCCAATAATATAGCGGATAATTCCTCCACATTATGGGCTATATAAGCGGCGCCAGCTTCGCTAAGCTGCTGCTCTTCTCCAGCGCCCCATAAAACTCCGCAAGAAATTATATTAGCATTGCTAGCACAACCAATATCAAAGATGCTATCGCCAATGAAATAGGCTTTTTCAGTTGTGGCGCCCAGCATAGCGAGGGCTGTTAGGGCCGGTTCGGCTTCCGGCTTATGACAAGTTGTACTTTCTGCACATACCAACGCCGAAAAAAATTGCAATAAACCTATCTGCGCCAAAGTTGCCTCCGCCGGTTTTTGACGCTTGGACGTTACACAAGCCAGCTTGGCGCCACCTTCCTTAAGCTTAGCCAGCAAATCGGCTATACCGGGAAAAGCGCTAAGCTTACATGTGTCGATATTATAAAAATGCTTTTGATAACAAGCACGATAATGCTCGCCCATACCAGGCCCTAATAATAATTCCCCAGTTTGCAGAAGAGGCATACCAATTAAGGCAGTAATTTGTTCATCACTTACTTCTTTTCCGCATTCTCTAAGAGCCAGGCGTGAGGTATGTAAAATAATAGGAAGGCTATCTGCTAAAGTGCCATCTAAATCGAAAAGAAAAACGGTCATTATTCCTCCTCCTCTTGACAGGCTATTAATTGAGCCTGCCGGTATAGTTTTTGAAAAGGAAGAGAGTTCGCCCGCGCCGCCTTGGCTACATCCTCGTATTCCGGAGCAATACTATTGCCGCTTATTTTTACTTTTATCTTCCCCTGGGGAGTTATAACAATACGGCTACTGCGCGAAAGTAAACGTCGTTGCTCCCGGCGCATACGCAAACCCAAAGTGCAACTTTCACTTAAAACCACTTCCGCCAGCGTATCTGTAAGATGCGGTGAACAAATAACCTGCAATTGCCAAGCCGGACGGCCTTTTTTCATTATCAAGGGTGAAAAACACGCATCCAAAGCGCCTGCTTCCAATAGCAGAGGCAATAAATATCCCATCACTTCGCCACCGGCATCATCTATATTGGCGGTGAGTACATCTACTTCATCCATTACCCAAGTATATTCTTTTGCTCCATTATGTCCCCATAAAACACGTAGAATATTGGGCACTGGCAAATCGCGGTTGCCCGCGCCCAACCCAACTGCCTCTAAAGTAAAAGAGGGGAAAAACTGCTGCGCTTTTAGGGCGGTGAGCAGAGCCGCTCCTGTAGGAGTTATAAGCTCGCCGCTTAAACCACTAGCAAAAAAACTGTAGCCGCTCAATAAATTAAGCACAGCCGGCGCCGGCAACGGCAAGCGTCCATGAGCACATTCTACAAAACCTTCGGAGTGTGGTAAAAGAGAACAATAAACTTTTGAAATACCCAAATCCTCTATAGCCAAAGCAACGGCGCAAATATCTAAAATTGCATCTACCGCCCCTACCTCATGAAAATGCACCTCTTCAAGGGAACAGCCATGAGCTTTAGCTTCCGCTTCAGCCAATAGAAAAAAAGTACGGCAAGCTATTCGTGCAGCGCGAGTCGGTAGCCCGGCCTTCTCGATCATGCTAATAATATCATGCAAATGGCGATGTTCGTTTTCCTGCGCACAATGGAATTTAATTTGGCAGGCTGCCAGGCCATTCTTCAACACCTTCTTACTTTCCATATGCCAACCCTTTAAAGCTAATTTATCCAGTTGCATTTTCAGGTTTGCTATATCTGCCCCACCATCGCAAAGTGCAGCAACTAGCATATCTCCAGCCAACCCGGTAGGACAATCAATATACAGTATTTTTTCTGGCATAACATCTCCTTTATGGCGTATCAAAACAACCGCTTTTTAAACCACCCAAATCTATGGTAACAAAAGGCCATCCCAAAGCGGTTAAAGCCTTATCGACATATGCTAAATTGCTCATTATTAGTTCTCTCTCGGCCGGTTCAGCTTCAATACGGCAAATATTGCCGTGAACCCGCAGGCGGAATTCCCTGCACCCCAAATCTGCCAGCAAGCTTTCTCCCTTAATCACACGCTCAAGTAATTCCGGCTTAAGCGAGGTATCGTAAGGAAAACGCGTGGCTAAACATGGCCTAGCCGGTTGTGTATAATTGGGTAAGCCTAAATTTTGCAACAAAGCGCGCACTTGAGTTTTATTAAGCCCTGCTTCAGCTAAAGGTTGCGCAATATTAAGTTCTTGGCAAGCCAGAAGACCAGGCCGTTTATTAGAAAGCAGGTCATCGGCATTACTGCCTTCCGCTACCTGCTCTAAGCCTTCCTCTGCAGCTAATTGCCGCAAACCGGAAAACATCATCCACTTACATACAAAGCAACGCTCGCGGCGGTTCGAAGCCACTTCCGGCATAGCTAATATATCCAGTTCTTTCACATAAAAAGGTATATTTAGCTCTAAGGCAAGATTTTTTGCCTGTTCCTCTTCCCTTTCGCCTATTAAAGCAGTACGGCAAAAAACCGCTAAAACCGGTCCCGCTACAGCTTCCTTAGCAGCCCGCGCTAGCAAAGTGCTATCTACCCCACCGGAAAAAGCTACCAATAAGGAAGTGTACACACTACAGCGTTGTAATAAATTATTCCACAAATCTTGCAGTAAAGCTTTATCCATCGCATTAAACTCCTTAAGGATAACCCGCAAATTTTATTATTTCTAGTAAAGAGTAGTTAATTCCTGCTTTTTTTATTTTAGCCTGTAAAAGGAATTGTATGTTAAACGGAGAATATTTTTTAATAATAGTAAATTATGGGCGCCGCTAAATACCCACTAATCACGATCTTCGCTGCCCTTTTTTCGCATTTAGAGATGAGTGATAAATATGTTCGATTTTTATATCTACTCAGGTATCGGTCTATGCCTGACTGCGCTTTTAATATTTTTGTTTTTTAAAACAGCGGGAAAAACACGCAAACAACAGCTATTAGACCGCGAAATGATAGCTACTTTAGGCGATGAAGGACTTTTGCGCCTATATGATCAAGCGGAAAGCGATACTGAACGAGACGGTATTATTGAGTTTGTAAAAGAAAAATTGACATCTGAAGAACCTGCTAACCCGGTAGCCATAAATATTATGCCGGCAGGTACTTTAGGTGAGGGAGAAATAACGCCGCCGGAAAAAGAAACCGCCGAGCTCATAATAATGCCACCAGAAGCAGCAGAAGCTGTTGATCAAGATGATAAAGACGCCTCTTTACCTCAGGCGTCGCCTGCGGCTATAACCCACAATACCGATGATATGAAACAAGATTCGGCTGAACCCCCGCAGGCATCTATAGCGGCCAATAATAGAAGGCAGGTACCGGGAATGCTTACCGCAGAACCCAAAGAGGAGGAAAAAGACAGTATCAACGATACCTCGCATACGCAAACATACAAACTTCCTATGGATAAAATGGATTGGGCTGCCGTAGAAGAAGCATTAGAAAAAAAACGTGAAGAATATGCGCGTATTATGGCCCATAATCAGCTTATACAAAGTGTTTTTTCCAAAATACAGGGCGTAGAAAACCGCGTGGTTGGAGAACTGCAAAAAAACGAAGAGCAAATAAATAAACATTAATCTATGTAGAAAGACAGGAACATTTTATGCAAATGGCCTTTTTTCTGTTGCCCAAAAATGAGACCCTCCACTTAGCGGAAACAATGACCCTGCGCCAAGCTATGGAAAAAATGCAATACCATGGTTATGGCGCTGTACCGGTTTTAAATGAAGCAGGACAATATATCGGCACTATTACCGCAGCAGATATTCTGTGGCATTTGAAAGATGCCCACAATGCTAATATGAGTGTAGCAGAAAAAATATTTGTACAAGATGTACCGCGGCGTCATGATAATATTGCTGTATCTGTCAGCGCCGATATACGTAATATGCTTAAAATGGCTATGGAGGAAAACTTCATCCCCATTGTTGACGATCTAGGGGTGTTTATTGGCATAGTACGCCGCCGTGAAATAATGGAATTCTATCAAAAACATCATGCCGATTGGTTGCGTAGTTTAGATGCCAGGGGGCAATGGGGAGAAGATAAAGAAGTGTTATAATCTTACTCTCTGTATTTTTTCTTCCATGCGGAAAAATCCCATTTTGATAAGAATCTTTGCGCGGAAGAAAAACCATTAGAAAAAAGCTCTTCACATTCATCAGAAGTTATATCGAAATCTGTTGTGCTTATTTTTGGTCTATTCTTGCCATTTTGTAATTCATTGGAAATAAAAATTGTCCGTTCAAAATCCCCACTGGAATTGGACACATGAAAGTTGTCGTGAGCGTCGAGCATTGTGTGTAAAAGAGATATAATATAATTAAGCACATTGTTAATTTCATCTGACTGTTTATGTTCGCTAGCCCCATCATAATCTGCGGCGTCTGTAGTAAATTTAAAGCCAAAAGTAGGCCAAGAGGGGTTTTTGCTGTTGTCGTCTAAAAGCCAAATAGGGTAATTGCTCAATAATCCCCCGTCTACCAAAATATGTTCTTTTCCGTCTATATCTTGAAGTTTAAAAGGCTCAAAAAATAAAGGTATACTCATACTCATGCGCACCGCTTTGGCAATACTATACTCGCCGGGATCATAACCAAATTGCTTCAGGTCGCCAGGCAAAACAAGCATTTTTTTCTCTGTAAGATCCGAAGCTATGGCATTGAACTTATAACGATACTTAACTTCGGCAAAACCGGTTTCTATATCTTTGAAGCGGGTTTTGTTTTTTCTTCTTAATAAGGACTCAAGCCAGTTCTCAAAATAATCGGCGCTATAAATACCATAATTAAAAATTACACTCAATACTCCCCCCATTAAGCCAAATTTACTAAGAGTTAGCTCTTGCTTCAGCTTCAGGTAATTCAGTTCATTCAACTCATTTTTTAATTCATCGCTGCTATAACCTACCGCCAATAGAGCGGAAACAATTGCCCCCGCCGAAGAGCCCGCCAAATTAACAAATTCGTATCCGGCTTTTTCAATTGCCGCAACCGCGCCTACAAGGCCTATCCCTTTTACCCCGCCGCCTTGAAATACCGCGTCGCATTGTAAACCCATACCGGCACTCTCCCCTCTCATTAATACTTAATATGAAGTAATTACACTTTCTCATTAGAAATCCTGTTTAATAACACACTAATAATCTTAATTCAATAATTAAAGGGAGGATAAACATGGATAATCAGCAGCAAAATACTAAGGCAATAGCAGAACGTAACACCATTGAGGCAGCTTTTAAATGGCATGTAGAAGACGTCTACGCAGATGAAGCCGCTTGGCATAGCGATGTAGAACAGGTTAAAACCTTACTTGATGAGGGGGCTTCTTTTGCCGGCAAATTACATAAAGGGCCGCAAATCTTTTTAAATTACCTGCATACACAAGATAAAATAGGTCTGCTCTTAAACCGGGTTTTTTTATACGCAGCCATGAAGAGGGATGAAGATAACCGGGTTGACCGCTATCAAGCCATGCGTGAAACCGCCGAAGGCTTGGCGGTGTCTGCAGCATCTAAGCTGGCTTTTTTTGAGCCGGAATTATTAAATTTTGAAAAAGAAACACTGGCTGCTTATTTACAAAACCCACATATAGCACAGTATCAAGTATATATAGACGATATTTTACGTCATAAGCCCCATACTTTAAGCCCGCAGATGGAAAAATTATTGGCTGAAAGCGGCGAAATGGCCGCAGCATTTGATAATATATATAGCATGTTAAACGATGCCGATTTGCAATTTCCCAATGTCCTCAATGAACAAGGAGAGTTAGAGCAGCTTTCTCACGGTAATTATATCCGTTTCCTGCAAAGTAAAGAACGCCGCTTGCGCAAAGAAGCCTTTAACGCTATGTATGAAACTTATGACGGATTTGCCAACACTATAGCCGCCACCTTCACCGCTTCTATAAAAAAAGACGCTTTTTATGCCAAAGCAAAACACTATGATAGTTCGCTTGCAGCCGAGCTGTTTGGCGATAATGTTCCCTTAGCGGTTTATCATCAATTGATTAAAACAGTACGCCGCCATCTACCCCTTTACCATCGTTATCTACAACTTCGCCAAAGCATGCTGAAATTACCTCGTTTACATATGTACGATATCTATACGCCCTTATTGCCAAAACGCGAGCATACATATTCATATGAAGAAGCCAAAAAAACTGTGCTCGCCGCCCTCGCCCCCTTAGGGAAGGAATATGTAGATATTTTAGCTAAAGGCTTTACCGAAGGCTGGGTAGATGTGTATGAAAACAAAGGAAAAACTTCCGGCGCTTATTCCAGCGGTGTTTTTGGTACAAAGCCCTTCATATTAATGAATTATCAGGACAACTTAAACGGTCTCACTACCTTAGCCCACGAAGCCGGACATTCCATGCACTCTTATTTTACCTGGCAAAACCAACCTTATATATATAGTTCTTACCGCATCTTTGTAGCAGAGGTAGCCAGCACAGTAAATGAAAACCTGCTGGCAGAGCACTTACTGGCACACGCTAAAAACAAAGAGGAGATTTTTTCTCTATTAAACCATTTGGTGGAGGTGTTTCGCGCTACCGTATTCCGTCAAACCATGTTTGCGGAATTCGAACTGGCAGTACATAAACAAGCCGACACAGGTTTGCCGTTAACCGCTCAATACATAAACGAGCTATATTGGCAGCTCAACCGGGATTATTTCGGGCCTGATATGGAAATAGATGAGCTGATAGCCAGGGAATGGATGCGCATACCTCATTTTTACCATGCATTTTATGTTTATAAATATGCTACCGGTTTTTGCGCCGCCGCCGCGCTAACTGAAGCTCTGTGCTCGCAGGATCAAATAAAAGCCTCTACAGCGCGAAGTAAATACTTACGTTTTCTTTCTGCGGGCTGCTCGGCCGACCCCATCGATCTACTTAAAGAAGCCGGCGTCGATATGTCTAGCCCTTTGCCGGTAGAGCAAGCTATGGCTAATTTCTCCAAAATGTTGGATAGTATGGAAGAATTGGCTTAAAATATAGGGTGCCTCTAATTATTCCACAAACAAAGCCGCATACCAATTCTGCTGTTCTTCTTCATGCTCTAATGTTTCTATGGGCAAGTTGAAGTGGCGGGCAGTGGCAAAAATATCTATACCCACGCTATGAAAAGCCGGGCGCGCTTTTTTAGGAAAACGGCAAGGCTCGCCGCTATTACCTGCGCAATCAGCGCATAATTTGCAATCGCTCATCGAAAAAGCAAAATAATAGCCCGCAAAAAAGGCTTGCCTTTCCAGCTCATATGCTATATCCTGATTTAGCTTAGCTTGATTGCTATGTATGATCAGCCCCCAGCGATAAAAAGAGAGAGTTTCTTGCCATTCCTTTAAGCTAATATTTCCCGCACGTGAAGGACAAGTATGCCCTTTGCCCCAGTCATTGCAGCCAAACATGCATTTAATAAGGGTACGGGGGTCGAACACTAATTCGTCTATTGTAAACACTTGCGCATGCAATGCCCCCATCTTAAGCGCTGCTTGACAAAACTTTTCCTGATCCGCCCCTAAATCTCTCATACTCAAACCTCCTTTATCTTCCGCACTAAAAAATATTTTGGCGGCTTTCTTAATTTTAAAGCAGCGCCACCCCCCTGTCAAGAAAATACATTATAGACGCCAATATTGCTGTTAACGCTCCATGACTCGTTACTAGTGGGTCGGTTCCCCCTTTCTAGGCGGGATTCTCACGTGCTAATGTAGATAACCTATGCTCGGTCGTTCTGAAAATCCGTGCTACTTGGTTGAGAACTATCATGGTCATGTGGGAAAAGTGTTTGAACGGAGAGATGAAAGTATCGTACCGCTTTGTACATCTCTAACCTCGTATTCTTGACCAAAGGGTGTGTAGTCATAGCGGATTTGTGTATTGTTCTCGTCTTTCACGG
>JGI24705J35276_12237606_pt1 | contig 12059 bp, 7 predicted proteins | sample TergutNt197P4_FD_35276 | JGI IMG/M metagenome (IMG submission 35276)
GGCTTAAGAGTGGGTAGTATAGAAGCGCCTAACAATAACGCGGGCAACTGGGAATAATTTTTATGCCTTATTTCATCAATAAGCGCATTGAGGTTTCCAGGTCAACCCCATACAGATTATCCATTCAAGCAGATTTGAATGGATTTTCTTTTGCCGTGTTGGACGACGCCACCGCAAGTTGCCGGATGCTGCACCACCATCCCCTTCCCGTTTTTACCGATTACAACGAGCTCTACACCGAAACTGCCCTTTGGTGCAAAAAATTCTTACCCACCAACGTCCCCTACTCCTTAGCACATTGCTCCTTTTGTTCCCCCTTTTTTACCTTAGTCCCCGACACGGTGTTTGTACCGGAAAAAGCGGCGCAAATTCTGGCATCCATCCATCATATTCATGATTTGGACGAAGTATACTACTATCCCTTGCCGCCATTAAAAGCCGTTTGCATCTACTCCATTCCCAACGCCCTTGCTACCCCTATCTTAAAGGCCGTTAAAAAAACCCGTTTCTATTCGGTCGCCATACCTTTGATTAAGATCGCCACTTCGCTCCCCGGACATACGCGGGTCTTGTTTTATCCCCATCAAGATTATCTTTACCTTGGATTGGTGAGGGAGCAGCAATTGCTACTTTGCAATGCCTACGAAGCGCCTCAAGTAAATACCGCGCTCTATTTCCTCTTCCTTGCCCTGCACCAATGGCAATTGAATCCCGAATCCATCCTGCTCTATCTTGCCGGAATGTGTTCAAAGCCTCTTATCCAATTACTCAGTCGTTACTTTCCTCGAATAATATCACTGACCGATAACAACTTCAGGCTCCCCTCCCAAGAAATGAATATGCAATACAGCCTTATGTTTCATCCCATTCCTCCATGCGCATTATCGGAGGATTCTTAAAAGGGAAGGAAATCCATACTCCCAAGCTGGCGGCCCGCCCTACTACGGATTTTGCTAAAGAAGGCCTCTTTAACGTATTGGCCAACGAATACGATTTTAACTCCTTGGAGGTACTCGACCTTTTTGGGGGGAGCGGAAGCATTAGTTTTGAATTTGCCTCTCGGGGCTGCCCGGCAGTCACCTGCGTCGAAATAAATCACATACATGCCTCTTTTATCAAAAAGACCGCCCTGCAACTCCGATTAAATGCCGTGCGGGTAGTCCGACATCATGTTTTGGAATTTCTCCCCATCTGTACCCAAACATACGACCTTATTTTTGCCGACCCTCCTTTCGACCTGCCTCAATTGGCTACGCTGCCCCAAATAATCTTGACAACTCCTCTGCTAAAGCCCAACGGCTCGCTAATTTTAGAACACCCCGGAACTTTTGATTTTAGCCGAGCGCCGGGCTTTTACAGGAAAAAGAGATACGGCTATGTACATTTCAGTTTTTTCTCAAAAAATTTGTCCGATTAAAAATTATCCGTACATTTGCAGCCCCCAATAACCCGGTTCGGTAGTTCAGTTGGTTAGAATACGTGCCTGTCACGCACGGGGTCGCGGGTTCGAGTCCCGTCCGGACCGCTAAGAGTCAGTAAATTAATATTTTACAGGCTCTTTTTTATACATATACCCCCATGATTACCTACCGCACTGCCCTTAGCCGAGATGCACAGGCCTTGTTGCAAACACGTCGCCAAGCCGCGCTCTGTAATCATAGTGAGGTATATTCCCGCGCTGTATTAGAAGCATGGGCGCCTAAAGTAGACGCCAAAACTATCTGTACAGAATCCCAAGCCCTTAACGATCCCGATCGGATTACTTTAGTCGCCGAAACAGATGGAAAAATGGTTGGGCTTTGTACCATAGGAGTTTCCGAAAGTTTACTTAAACAATGTTATGTGCTTCCGGAGTACAGAGGTATGGGCATTGCCCGCGAATTGGTGGCACGCATTGAATCCATCGCTAAAGAAAAAGGGTTGTCGTCCTTAACATTGAGCTCTTCTCTGATTGCCCTCGATTTTTACAAAAAACAGGGATACCACACGCTCCACGCGTATGAGTATCCCTTAGAACAGGGACTTTTTATCTCCTGTGTGATGATGGAGAAGTTTTTTTGAATACTCCTACATCCCCTCTTTGGTTGCCCTGAGTCCGGGGTAGCCGAAATAGGTACCAATGTTTCCCCTGAACCAGCTTCTCCGTCCCAGCAAAGCGGCGCCGTTGTCAGGCATGCCAAAAGTGGCCCGCAAACTTGCAGGCGAAGTGGGCAATTCAACCGCCATGGCGTTGGCGCGTACCTGTTCCATGGGACTGTCGGCAAGTACCAAATTTGAAGCGGCGGTAAACGGGGGCGCCACCTTAAAAGTCGAAGTCGAGGCGTCGCCTCCTACAATATAGCCGCTTATCCATACATTTTCTCCCGAAGAAAGCAACTGCGCTTCGGCCACCGTATAGGCAGTTTCGGGGGATAATCCGTCGTTGGCCGGAGCCCCGGGTTTCCACTCCTCGCGGCGCCAAACCTGAGCAGTATCGACGGCAAAACTGAGTTCAACACTTCCCATGGTCAGGGGGCCTGTACCGTTTGCCAGCACGGTGAGCACCAACATATCCCTTGCAATCACTTTCTTAGACACCTGCATCGGATCTTCTCCTTCCATCGAAAGGACAATTTGTAAAGTGCCGGGGGCAAAATAGCCGGTACGCATTTCGTCTCCCTGATACGTCAACGCTCCGTCAACGCCCGTAACCTGTACGCTGTATACGTTGTAATGATCTTTAAAGTCGTCGTCGTACACAATACGGAGACCGGCATTGACTTGCGTACATACTAACTGTACCGTGTTTTTTACTCCTGCCGCTACTGCAACTTCGACAATCGAACCGTAGATCGGCCGGTCAAACGCCGGAGCACCAAGATTTTCCGATAAGGCCGCTACCGTATAGGTGGCGGGGTTAAGGATTACCGGATCGGGTAACGCGCTGTACATCCCTGAAATGACCGTTGCCCCTCCCGTATCGGTAATACCGATTAAGTACTCTCCGAACGGAGTTCCCGCTTTAACCGATACCGACGTTTCTTTTAACATTCTGATGGATAAAGCGCCCTTGCCCTCTTCGCTCCAACTTAATGCTTCGCACGCGGACGCCAAAAAGAGGATTAATCCTCCCAGCATCCATTTCTTCATTGTTTTCCTCTTTTTCATCATGTTTTTTTAGTTTAATGGGTTTATACCCTGCAAAAGTAAGGCGCCATTTTTTTAAAACGCGGCAAAAAAACAAAAACTTTGGATAAAAATTTTACCTTTGCAACGTTTCCATTTTTAAATTTTAATATTTATTCATAACTATATGTATCGTATTGTTAAACATCCCATTCTTCCCATTCCTCAAGAGGATAAAATCACCTTTCTGTTCGAAGGAAAAACCGTAGCCGGCCAAAAGGGCTTTACCGTAGCCGCCGCCCTGCACCAGGCCGGATTGGTCGTACACAAACACAGTTTAAACCAAAGAGCCCGCACCCTCGAATGCGGCATCGGAAAGTGCGGCACCTGTGAAATGTGGGTAGACGGGGAGGTCCGACGGATTTGTATTACCAAGGTGGATCACGTAAAGGAGGTTAAACGTATTCCCGAACTCTTTTTGCCCGATCCGGCTTCGGGCAAAGAACAACCTGCACCCCGCATTTACAAAACCTCCGTGGCCATTATCGGGGCTGGACCTGCCGGATTAGCGGTCCGCGAAGAGTTGAATAAGGTGGGAATTGCCAACATCGTGATCGACAATAACGACAAAATCGGAGGTCAGTTCTTGATGCAGACCCACCAATTCTTTTTCTTTGAAAAGGAAAAACGTTTTGGAGGGATGCGAGGTTTTGACATAGCCAAAACCTTAGCGGGAGACGACCATTCGGGTATTTTGCTAAACGGTAGCGTGTGGGATATATTAGAAGGCAAACGTTTGGCTATTAAAGATATAGAAAAACAGGGGATTTATTTTGTAGACGCCGACTATTTGGTGGTGGCTACCGGCGCCGTTCCTTTTATGCCTGCCTTTAAAAATGACGATGTACCCGGAGTCTACACAGCCGCCGTAGTACAGCGCATGATGAACAACGAATTAACCTTGCTCGGTAAAAATATCTTGACGGTTGGGGCCGGCAACATCGGCTACCTCACCTCCTACCAGGCCATGCAGGCCGGCGCCACGGTCAAAGCGATTATAGAGGCAATGCCTCAGGAAGGAGGCTTTCCGGTGCAGGCCAATCGCGTAAGGCGCTTGGGAATCCCCGTTTTGACTTCCCATATTTTATTGGAAGCCATCCCCAACGACGATTACAGCGGCATCACCGGCGCCATCATTGCCGAATGTAAAGATTTTAAACCTGTTGCGGGAACAGAAAAGCGGATTGACGGGATTGACCTCATCAATATCTGTACCGGCCTGATTCCCGACGACCAGCTCCTGATCAAAGGGGCCGAACTCTTTGGTCGCCGCTGCTACGGGGTGGGAGACGCCCTCCGCATCGGGGAGGGAACGAGCGCCGTGCTCCGTGGCAGACAGTGCGCCCTCGAGATTATGCAGGAAATGGGAATCCGCTGCAACTACGACGATTACCTAACCGTATCCAAAGATTATATCGACGCGCAGCAACATCCCGTCCCCATTTTGAAAGCCCCCGTACTCCCCTCCCAAGAACGGATGGAGGCCAAAGGTTTTGTTCAGATTGACTGCCTCTACGGCTTTGCCTGCAATCCCTGCGCTTTTGCCTGCAAATACGGAGCCATCACCAAATCCTCTACGGCCACCGTGCCCGAAATAGACCACACGAAATGTATCGGTTGTATGGAGTGCGTCTACCAGTGTCCGGGATTGGCCATTTTTGGCTATAACCTATCCAAACAATGGCTCTTTTTGCCGATTGAATACGAAGCACACGAGGGAGCAGAGGTCTTTTTGGTAGACAATCAGGGACAAAAAGTGGGCGAAGGAGTGATTGAAAAGATTATGCTCAAACCCAACAAAACCAATGTGGCCAGGGTAAAAGCGACGGGGATGGGCGGAACAGACATGTTGCAAGCAAGGGGATTTATCGTAAAAGAAAACTACCCGCTCCCCTTAGCGCCCGTTCCTGTATCCGCAGCCACTCAAGCCAAAACCTACCTCTGCCATTGCGAAGATATTACCCTTGAAGAGATCCTTAAAACCGTAGGAGATCGCCCCTTTATTTCGGTAGATGAACTCAAGCACACTACCCGCATGGGTATGGGTACCTGCCGCGGGAACCGCTGCATCCCCAGGGCCAAACAGCTCCTCCGAGCCTGCGGCATCGAGGTAACCGGAGATTCTACCCCTCGTGCTCCTCTCTCTAACCAACTCGAAATGGGTAAATTCTATCCAACAGCCCCCACCCCCATTATCACCAACCTTACACAACCTAATCGCCAACCTGTTAAAGTGGGAGCCTTTATTGCGGGGGGAGGAATGGCAGGATCGGCCCTTTTTCGCTATATGGCTCAAGCAGGATATAAACCGATACTCGCTAATGCCGACCGCGGCGGATCGTGGAGAAACATTGCCGCCGGGCGCCCCGCTTTTAGCCTTCCGGCCTTAGCCGACATTGCCGGCCATAACTTGGAAATATTTAAAGAGCTGCAAACCATGGGCAACATAGACCTGAAACTTATCCGTTACGTAAATTTTGCCCACGACGAAGATACTTACCGCTCTTTAGAGGCCTCCCAAGCATGGTCGGACGCTTATATGGTAGAAGCCAAAGATTTTCGAAAAGAAATTTCGGAATACTTTAATCCGCACTGCACCATCTATTCCCATGCCCTGATTACCCGCAACTGCTGGCAAGCCACCCCGGGTAAAACCATAGACCTGATCCGCCGCATCGGCATCAAACACGGGGGAACGGTGCTCGAAGATTGTGCGGTGATTGACGTCGGCAAACAGGGCGATACCTATACAATATTGGTACGCACGCATGACCATCAGTATGTAGAATACCATACAGATTTATTTGTCAATGCTTTAGGCGCTTTTGGCGCTGATTTTGCACGAAAACTCGGCATAGAAACGGGTATCTATCCGGTACGGCATCAGGCCTTTATTACCCGCCGCCTCCCCATGCTGGGCAAAGAGGGCTGCAACCTTGATATGCTGATTGACCGGAGAAAAAATAAAGCCTTCTCGGCCGTCTACGGTCAGCAGTTTGCCGAAACGGGGCAAATCATCGGCTGCGCTTCTCCCATAACCGATCCCCAGGACTCCGGAAAAAATGTCAAAATCAATACCGAAGATTTTATCCGCATTATTGCCGAAACCTTTATTGAATGGGTGCCCAATTTAGCCGGCGTGGGATTCCAGGCCCTCTGGAGCGGCTACTATGTAGAACCAAGGTACATTGTCGACCCAAAACTCGGCCTCTTTATCGGGATGCGCGGCCATGGATTTATGATGTCGCAATACATGGCCAAACTCTATGTGGAGGCGCTGCAAGGCAAACAGGTACCCGACTATTTTAGCGAAATGGCCCTTTCCGGAAAAGGGCTGAGTGAACTCTCTTTTAAATAACCAATCATAAATAAACGATTATGCGTACTTTTTTCTCCTCTGCCCTCCTCCTCTTCTCCTTTGCCCTTGCTGCCCAGCAAATGCCCCTGAGCCAGGAAGAAATATGGAACAACAGCGTTACCATTACCCTTCCGGCCTACAGAGTCGCCCAATGGACAGGCGATGCGGTACTATTCACGGGGGACGCTCCAAACAGTCAAGGCTCCCTAATCCTTTCGGTTAGTACAAAATCGGGAAAAATGGAGACCTTGCCTAAACTTCCCGCAACCACCCCGCCTGCACAGCCTCAAATGCCGAAGGTCAACGGGGTGAATCCTGCTTTTTCTCCCGATTTTACCTACGTGGCCTATACCCGCAACAACGACCTCTATACCCTTCGCCTCTCGGACCATACCGAAACACGCCTTACTTTTGACGGCAGCGACGTGGTTTTAAACGGGTACGCTTCCTGGGTATATATGGAAGAAATTTTGGGAAGAGCCAGCGCCTACCGCTCTTTCTGGTGGTCGCCCGACAGCAAACACCTTGCCTTTTTTAGGAGCGACGACAGCGAAGTTCCCCTCTTTACCATTACCGATGCCCCTCATCAACAGGCCGGTTATGCAGAAACAATGCGTTATCCCAAATCGGGCAACCCTCTTCCAAAGGTTCAAGCCGGGATGGTAGCTCCCGATGGAGGCGACATTGTTTGGGCCCAAGTGGAGGCTCCGGATCCTTTTTACCTCGCCCTCCCTTATTGGCGTCCCGACGGTAAAGCCCTCTGGATCCAATGGAGCAACCGCGAACAAAACCACCTGCAAATTTTGGAGGCCAATATTACTTCGGGCGCTACCCGCCTTATTTACGAAGAGCGCCAGGATACGTGGATTAACATAGACCGCGAACCCCGCATTAAATTTCTCGAATCGGGCAAAGGCTTTATCCTGAGCAGCGATAAAAGCGGATGGCAGCAGCTCTACCTGTACGACATGGATGGTAATCTTTTGAGCTCCATTACCAATGGCGAATATACGGTGCTAAATGTGTTGCGCATCGACGAAAAAGAAAAATATGTTTATTTTACTTGCTATAAGGATAATATAGGTTGCGAAGATTTTTACAAGGCAAGTTTTGACGGAAAAAAACTCCAGCGGCTGACCTTTGGCCACTATACCCACCGCATCAATATGTCGCCCGACGGCAAATTTTTTGTAACCACCTATTCCAACGTGGGCTCACCGCCCCAAGTGGCCCTCTGCAACAATCAGGGTAAAGTGATTTGCACCGTGCAGGATACCAAAACCCCCGACTTTGACAGGTATCAGCGCCCTCAGGTCGAATTTACTACGATTAAAAGCGCAGACGGAAAATTTGACTTGCCCCTGCGCATCATTTATCCCCTGAATATGAATCCGGACAAAAAATACCCCGTGGCCCTGAGCGTCTATGGAGGCCCCGGATCGATGAGCGCGCGCGACGGATGGATGATGAACGCTTTTGGGGGGTTGGTGCACCAATACGCCCAGGACGGCCTGATGCAGGTAACGATCGACCACCGCGGCAGCGGCCACAACGGCAAAGTGGGGCAAAATGAGATGTACCGTAATTTGGGATACTGGGAAATCCGGGACTATACCCAATGCGTGGAGTGGTTAGTGGCCAACAAGCAGGCCGACCCCGCCAAAATCTTTATCAGCGGCTTTAGTTACGGAGGGTACATTACCTCCTACGCCCTAACCTGCGGCGCCGAAACCTTTACCCACGGAATTGCCGGAGGGAGCGTTACCGACTGGCTGCTGTATGACGCCACCTATACCGAAAGGTATATGAATACCCCTGCGGAAAATCCCGAAGGTTATACAAAGAGTGCGGTACTGACTTATGCCGACAAACTCAAAGGCACGCTCCTCCTTACCCACGGTCTTAGAGACGACAACGTTCACGCCCAAAATACTTTTGAGTTGGTAGGGCTTTTGGAAGAGTACAACAAAACCTTTGAACTGATGCTCTACCCCGAAAACCGCCACGGCTACCGAGGCAACAAAAGCATCCACAGCCGCAATAACGACATTCGATTTATTTATAAGTATTTAATCGAAAAACCCGTCCCTGTTCAAGCCCTACTCCGGCCCAACTAAACTTAAATCAGGAAGCGCCGCCCAGTTCGAAACTGAGTGGCGCTTCCCGCTTAACCTAAAACTTAAACTATGAAAAAACTTCAATTATATAGTAGGCAAAAATCGTGCCAAACTATAAAATAGTCTTCATTTTCGCATATTTCAGCAATAGCGTTTTAGTTCCGTACCGTTCAAATTCGACCACTGCCTTGCGCTCGGCGGGATGATTTCCCGTTATACTGATGATCGTTCCCAACCCAAACCGATCGTGCTCTATTTTTTGTCCGGCGCTCCATGATCCCTGTTCGGCGGAAATAAAACCGGAATCCGGGGAACGGGAGCGAAGTGCCGACTTAAAAGGAACAGGTGTTGTAGTCGATGGTGGAATAATCTCATCCTGAATAGACTTGCGGAGCCAGCGTGCATCGATTTCTTGGAGAAAACGGCTATGGGAGTTATGCGTAAGCGTTCCCCAACGATACCGGGTTTGGGCGTAGGAAAGGCTCAGACCCACTTTTGCGCGGGTAAGAGCTACGTAAAACAACCGACGCTCTTCTTCCAACTCCCGTTGCGAACCTAAAGAGAGGTTGGAAGGAAAGAGGTTCTCTTCTAAGCCAACCACATAAGTATATTTAAATTCGAGCCCCTTGGCTGCATGCATAGTCATCAGACTGACCTTTGGTTCCGAATGGTCGTCTGTTTCTTCCAGATCGGTAATCAGGGCTACATTGGCCAAAAAAGCGTGGATGGTGGCACCCTCGGCATCCTCTTCGATTTCCCCGGTTCGGCTAAATTCTTTCATACTGTTGAAGAGTTCTTCTACATTCTCCAGCCGGGTCTTGCCTTCTGCCGAAAGGTCGTTTTTGAGTTCTGACCAATAACCCGAACGGGTAAGGGCTTCTATGGCAAAATCATACGCGCTGATACTGTATTGGCGGGAAGCTATGTCGCCCATCATTTCTACAAACGTTTTGAGTTTGTTTTCGGCAGCCTGTTTTACTCCATATTCGGCTAAGGTCCCCTGCCGAATCTCCTCCCACATAGAAATTTGATGGCCGCGGGCAGCGGCCTGTACCTTTTGTAAAGTGGCTTCTCCAATACCTCTGGCGGGCACGTTAATGATGCGCTTTAAGGCCTCATCGTCGCGCGGATTGACCAAAAGCCGCAAATAGGCCAGCACCTCCTTGACCTCGGCCCGTTCGTAAAAGGAGAATCCTCCGTAAATTTTGTAGGGAATATTTCTTTTGCGCAGCGATGCTTCCAATACCCGAGATTGGGCGTTTGTTCGGTACAGGATGGCAAAATCGTCGTAGGAAGCATGGGATGCATATTGACGCGACACGATGGAGGCGACCACCATATAGGCCTCTTCCAAATCGGAATACGCTTTGATCACTTCAATTTTTTCTCCCATAACTCCTTGTGAAAAACACTCTTTGGTCAAGCGCTCCGCATTATGCCTAATGAGGCTGTTGGCGGCGTTTACAATTGTTTGCGTCGATCGGTAATTTTGCTCGAGGCGGTACTCGGCTCCTTCGGGAAAATCTCTTCTAAAGTTGAGGATGTTCTCGATTCTGGCGCCCCGAAAAGCGTAGATGCTTTGGGCGTCGTCCCCTACCACGCACAAATTTCGATGACTTAGGGCTAATTTTTTCACAATCAAATACTGGGCAAAATTGGTATCCTGATACTCGTCTACCAATATATGCGTAAACCGAGCCTGGTACTTTTCCAGCACTTGGGGATGATCTCGGAATAATATATTGGTATAGAGCAACAGATCGTCAAAATCCATCGCCCCCGACACCCTGCATTTTTGGGCATAGAGCCGATAAATATCGGCTATCCTTGATTTGGACGCTGCCGCATCGGCCTCCTGAATAGCAGGATCAACGGCATACGCAGAAGCCGTGACCAAATTATTCTTGGCCTTTGAAATCCGGGAGAGTACCTCGCCGGCCAAATAGCGTTTGTCGTCTAATTCCAATTCCTTAATACAAGACTTAATAGCGCTTTTTGAATCGGCTTTGTCGTAGATGGTAAACGAAGAGGGAAAACCTGTATACTCCGACTCGTATCGGAGTATTCGCGCAAAGATCGAATGAAAAGTCCCCATCCAAAGCCATCCGGCGTTGTCTGTGCCGGCTATGCGGCCAATGCGTTCTTTCATCTCTCCGGCCGCCTTGTTGGTAAAAGTCAGGGCCAAAATCTGATTCGGAGGCGTCCCCATCTGCAACAACCGGGCAATCCGGCACGTCAACACCCTGGTTTTACCCGACCCGGCACCCGCCACAATCAATAAAGGCCCCGCTACATGTTCCACCGCACTCCTTTGTGCCGGACTCAAATCATTCATATATCCGTGCTCCATCATAATCGAATGGACAAAATTAAAAAAAGTTATTAACAATTTATCAACAATTCTCCTTTCACAGGTTGTTCGTATAAGTTTTTTTTATAGCTTTGTCGATGTTGCTTATACCATAGAAAATAATAACCCTTTTTACTAACTATAAATCACGCACTATGAGAAAATTTTTTTCCCTTTTAACCGTGGCCGGCGGATTACTCACAGCCGGATGCGGGTTCGATTTCGATTGCTGTTTGCCCAACATTATCCCCAACTATTCCGGGGACGAATTTGTTTTTGATGCAAGCGGCGAAGTAACCGCTTTACCTTACGCCCTTTCCTCCATTCCCTATTGGACAGCCCAATCCTACACCGGGGAGGGAGGGTTGGTACTTATTTCTTTGAAACCCAACCTTAAAGCTGACGAGAATTTGGATACCGGAGAATTGGAGGGTACCATTACCGTTATGGCCATGAACGGCGATAAACGTATTTTTCCCGCCCGCCAGACAGGGGGCGAATTCAGCGCTGTTTTGCCCTCTACTTCAGATTTTACCTGGGATGACGCTTCGGCAAAGAGCTTGATCATTACCACTCCTTTTGCCTGGACAATAACCGGCTTGCCTTCATGGGCGCACCTTGCCCTTGTCGGCAGCTCCGGCGCTTTTGATCCCGCTACCGGCAAAGGCAAAGGATCGGTCGAACTTGCTGTAACCGTCGATAATAACTTTTTTGCTTCTCGTGATTTCACACTCACGGTAGCGTGCGATAACGGGTTTGACAGCGAAACAGCCTTCTTTTCACAAGATGGATTATCTGATGCTCTGCTGCCCGATTCAAATGATTATTATCCGGGCATTGGCTATGGAGGGAATAATTGGTTTGTTTTACCGCAGCTTGCCGTAGACCTGCCCAATGTTGCCGACGACAATGGTTTTGTTATTCCCATCATTCAGGGTCTTGGCGAGATGGGTGGTTCTATTCAATGGGCCATGGAGACCGGGGATAATGCGGGTTTGGTTTACGCCCTGCCGTATCAGGCAGCGCTCTCCTTAGTCAACGACGACAACCCCGATACGGTGTACTGGCC
>JGI24705J35276_12237604_pt1 | contig 12034 bp, 8 predicted proteins | sample TergutNt197P4_FD_35276 | JGI IMG/M metagenome (IMG submission 35276)
CTCGACGGCGTCGAGGGCGTCGGTTTCGTGGTGCTGGCCCCTAATGCGAAGCGGGTCAGCGTGGTCGGCGATTTCAATTTCTGGAATGCCCGGCGCCATCCGATGCGCGTGCGCGGCGCCGGCTATTGGGAATTGTTCATTCCGCACGCCAAGGCGGGCGATAACTACAAGTTCGATATCATCGATCGCCACGGCCATAACCTGCCGCAAAAGTCCGATCCATATGCCTTTGCCACCGAATTGCGGCCGAAGACGGCTTCCATCGTTTTTGATGAAGCTCGTCTGCAACGCCCGCGCCCGGCTCCCGACGGCATCAATGCGCTCGCAGCGCCGATGTCGATCTACGAGGTTCATCTTGGCTCGTGGCGCCGCAAGGGCAACAATGACTGGCTGACCTATCGCGAACTCGCAGAGCAGCTTCCCGCTTATGCCCGCGACATGGGCTTCACCCACGTCGAATTCCTTCCCGTCAGCGAACACCCCTTTGACGGCTCATGGGGCTATCAGCCCACCGGCCTGTACGCTCCAACCAGCCGTTTCGGCTCGCCGGACGAATTCGCAGCCCTCGTGGATGCCTGTCACCGCGAAGGGCTGGGCGTGCTGCTCGACTGGGTGCCGGGCCATTTTCCGGACGACCCGCACGCGCTCGGCCATTTCGACGGCACGGCGCTCTACGAGCACGCCAACCCGCTGCAGGGCCGACACCTCGACTGGGGCACGCTGATCTACAACTACGGCCGCACCGAGGTGGCAAACTTCCTGGTATCGAATGCGCTGTTCTGGCTGGAGCGCTACGCGATCGACGGCTTGCGCGTCGATGCCGTGGCGTCCATGCTCTATCTCGACTACAGCCGGCCGCCGGGTGCCTGGATTCCCAACCAATATGGCGGGCGGGAAAACCTCGAAGCGGTCGCATTCCTGCACCGCTTCAACCGCGAAGTGTTCGCCCACTTTCCGCAAGCAACTACGGCGGCGGAGGAGTCTACGGCTTGGCCACAGGTCTCGCGCCCGATCGAATTTGGCGGGCTAGGCTTCGGCTACAAGTGGAATATGGGCTGGATGAACGACACGCTGAGATACATCAGCAAGGATCCGATCCACCGCAAATGGCATCACGGCGACATCCTGTTCGGCCTGCATTACGCGTTCTCGGAAAACTTCATCCTGCCGCTGTCACATGACGAAGTCGTGCACGGCAAGCGCTCGATTCTGGGCAGGATGCCCGGCGACGACTGGCAGCGCTTCGCCAATTTGCGCGCCTATTACAGCTTCATGTTTGCCCATCCCGGCAAGAAGCTGCTGTTCATGGGCAGCGAATTCGCACAAATGCGCGAATGGAATCATGACCAGTCGCTCGACTGGCATTTGCTCCAATATAAGAATCACGCCGGGATACAGGCACTGATCCGTGATCTCAACCGGCTCTATCGGACTGTGCCGGCGCTGCACCAGATGGATTGCGATTCTGCAGGATTCGAATGGCTCATCATGGATGATGCCAACCGCAATGTGTTCGCGTGGCTCCGCAAGGGCTTTGATCCGAACGCGCGCTGTCTCGTGGTCGTCAACTTCTCACCCAACGTGTACCGCAATTATCATGTCCGCGTGCCGTTCGCGGGAAAATGGAAAGAGGTTTTCAACTCCGACTCCGCGCATTATGGCGGCAGCAATGTCGGTAACATCGGCGAGGTCCACGCTTCAGCGGGCGACATTCCCGAGCTGAGCCTCACGATTTCGCCGTTGGCTGCAATCTTCCTCGTTCCGGAAAATTGACCTATGCGACTGACCGCCGGATCCCCCGCGCGCCTGGGCGCAAGCTGGGACGGAAGAGGCACCAATTTCGCACTCTTCTCTGCCAATGCCCAAAAGGTCGAGCTCTGTCTTTTTGACAGCCAGGGCCGGCGCGAACTCGAACGCATTGAACTGCCTGAGCGCTCTGAGGATGTCTGGCATGGCTATCTCAATGACGTTTCGCCAGGACAGCTTTATGGCTATCGCGTCCACGGCCCCTACGAGCCCGAGCATGGCCATCGCTTCAACGCCAACAAGCTCCTGCTCGACCCCTATGCCAAACGGACAGCCGGCCGGCTGGTGTTGAGCGATGCGCATTTTGCCTACCGCGCTGGCAGCCCGCGTGAGGACTTGTCCTTCGACCGGCGCGACAATGCCCGCGGAATGCCCAAGGCCGTTGTGATTGACGAGACCTTCAACTGGGGACGACGCGAGGTGCGCCCCAATATTGCCTGGGAAGATACCATCATCTACGAGGCCCATGCCAAGGGCCTGACCCAAAAGCGGGAAGATGTACCGCCGAAGCTGCGCGGCACCTATGCCGGGTTGTCGTCTCCGGCCATGATCACGCACCTGAAGCGACTCGGCGTCACCACAGTCGAGCTGCTGCCGATCCAGGGGCTTGTCGACGATCGCGTGCTGTTGGAGAAGAGGCTCGTCAACTACTGGGGTTACAATACGCTATCCTACTTCGCGCCAGAGCCGCATTACGCCCAAGGAAAGCTACACGACAATCCGCTCGACTCCTTTCGCACCATGGTGGCGCGATTGCACGATGCCGGCATCGAGGTGATGCTCGATGTCGTCTACAATCACACCGCCGAAGGAAATCATCTCGGTCCGACGCTATGCTTCCGCGGCATCGACAACGCGTCCTATTATTGGCTGAACCGCGAGAATCCACGCTTCTACGACGACTTCACCGGCTGCGGCTGCTCGGTCAATCTCAGCCATCCGCGCGTCCTGCAGATGGTGATGGATTCTTTGCGCTACTGGGTCGAAGTCTGTCATGTCGACGGATTCCGCTTCGATCTTGCGACGACGCTGGCGCGTGGACCGAACGGCTATGATCGCAACAGCTCATTCCTGACCGCGGTTCGCCAGGATCCGGTGCTCGCAACCGTCAAACTCGTCGCCGAACCCTGGGACTTGGGATTGGGTGGATACCAGGTCGGTGCATTTCCTTCCCAGTGGTCCGAATGGAATGACCGCTATCGCAGCGCCATGCGTCGCTACTGGGGCGGTGAAGGCAGCCTGATTGGCGACATCTCGAGTCGCATGACCGCGTCCTCGGACCTGTTCAACCATGACGGAAGGCGTCCGCGCGCCAGCATCAATCACGTCACCGTCCATGACGGTTTCACGCTCGCCGATCTCTTCAGTTACAATCAGAAGCATAATGAAGCCAATGGCGAAGACAACCGCGACGGCTCAAACGACAACAGCAGCAATAATTGCGGCGTCGAAGGTCCGACCGATGATCCCGAGATACTTGCGCTCCGCCGCCAGCTTCGCAGGAACATGCTCGCCTGCCTGATGCTCGCGCAGGGCGTGCCGTTGATGCTGGCAGGCGACGAAGTGGGCAATACACAATTCGGGAACAACAACGCCTATTGCCAGGACAATGAAGTCGGCTGGGTTCTCTGGAACAACCTCGGCAAAAAAGGCGAGGACATGGTCGATTTCGTCAGCCAACTCACCGAAATCCGCCGCCGCTTCTCGCAGCTTCGCAGCAATCGCTGGCTCGACGGCCGGCGACCCGATGGCTCCTATGGAGCGCTGTGGCTGACGCCGTCCGCCGACGAAATGACTGAAAGCGACTGGAATTTTCCAGAAGGCAGATTCCTCGCTTACATGCTCGGGCCATCGGAACCGGGTCAGCCAGCGATCTTTATCGTCCTGAACGCTGCACCCGAAGAGATTGCATTCAAGTTGCCCAAAGTGCCCGAATACAAGAGCTGGCAGCAGGTCCTCAACACCTCCGACAGCAGACCTGCCGCGGTTGAATTTCTGCCGGGCACCGACAGCAAGGCGCCCCCGCGCTCGGTGCTCGCCTTTGCAGGCGCGCTATGAGCTGCGCCTTCGGCGCGAGACTGACCAGCAACGGCGTCTCGTTCCGGCTCTGGGCTCCTGCCGCCAAGCGCGTCGATCTCCTGCTCAAAAAACGCCACGCGATGCGACGCTACGACGACGGCTGGTACACAGCCGATATTGTCGGCCTGAAGGCAGGCTGCCGCTACAAATTCAGAATCGACGACGAGATCGATATCGCCGATCCGGCGTCAGCATTTCAGCCGGAGGACGTCTTCGGCCCGAGCGAGGTGATCGATCACACCAGCTTCAACTGGCGCGCTGAAGGCTGGCGCGGGCGCCCTTGGCACGAGACCGTGCTGATGGAGTCCCACGTCGGCACCTTTACGCCGCAAGGCACTTTCACGGCCGTGATCGACAAGCTCGATCATCTCGCAGCCACCGGCATCACCGCGTTAGAATTGATGCCGCTGGCTGACTTCGCCGGCCGTCGCGGCTGGGGTTATGACGGCGTCCTGTGGTACGCGCCGGATAGCGCCTACGGCCGGCCTGAGGACCTGAAAACACTGATCGACGAAGCGCATCTGCGCGGCCTGATGGTGTTTCTTGACGTGGTGTATAATCATTTCGGTCCAGAAGGAAATCACCTCCCCCGCTATGCGCCAGCCTTTTTCACCGAGGCGCACACGCCCTGGGGCAGCGCGATCGATTATCGCGTACCGCAGGTGCGCGCTTTCGCCGTCGAAAATGCGCTTCATTGGCTGCGCGACTACCGCTTCGACGGCTTGAGGCTGGACGCCATCAATCAGATCATTTGCGAGCCCGGATACAGCTCGTTACTGCACGATATCAGTGTCGCCGCGGGACAACTCGCTGCTGCGACCGGCCGGCACATCCACCTCGTGCTGGAGAACGGCGACAACGGTGCGAGCCTGCTCGATCCCGTACAGGAGCCTTCACAGGGCAAATATCGCGGGCAATGGAACGACGATTACCATCACGTGTGGCACGTGATGTTGACCGGAGAGTCCTCCGGTTATTATGGCGACTATCAGCAATCGCCGCGCGACGACCTCGCGCGGGCGCTGTCCCAGGGCTTCGTCTATCAGGGCGAGATATCCAATTTCTGGGGCAACAAGCCGCGCGGCGAGCCAAGCAGGCAACTTCCGCCGGTGGCTTTTGTCAACTTCCTGCAGGACCACGACCAGATCGGCAATCGCGCACTCGGCGACCGACTCGAAAGCATCGCGCCTGCACCGGCGATCGAAGCAGCCCTCGTGATCACCTTGCTCGCACCGATGGTGCCGATGCTGTTCATGGGTGAAGAATGGGGATCGAAGACGCCCTTCCCGTTCTTCTGCGATTTCGATGGCGATCTTGCCGACGCTGTCCGCAGCGGACGGCGCCGGGAATATGAGTGGGCCTATGAGAAATATGGCAATGAAGTGCCCGACCCGCTCGACCCGGCGACGCATGAATCGGCAGTGCTCGATTGGGCTCCGCGAAAGCCGGAAGAAGAAGCGCGACTCTCGCTGGTACAGAAACTTCTCAGAATACGGCGCACAGAAATTGTGCCTCGGTTGGCGGGCGCATCCTTTGGTGACGCCAAGGTAGATGACAATGGTTTGCTGACGGCGCACTGGCAGATGGGCGACGGAGCGACGCTGCGCCTGATAGCCAACCTGTCGGATCAGGACATTGCGCGGCGCGGCAAGCTTGCCGGCACGCCAATCTGGGGCGACGACATCGGCGAGTGGCTTGCGCCTTGGTTCATTATTTGGCGACTGCAAAATCTCGCGAAGGAGTGAGTGTGGCCCTACCGCAGCTTTACCAGTCATATACGACTGAGAAAATCGTTTCGTTCCTTGGCGCGCCGAGCGAAGCTCAGAGCTTGTGCAATGGCCAATGGCTGATCTTACCAGAGACGGCGATCTGTCTTGCAAACGTTGGCAAGGAGCCGAAGACATCCTTTTTCGAGAACGGATCGCGATTTTGCTGGGTGGCTGACCAGCCATATCGAGTCAACAACGATACGTCTTCGTATTTCGTGCCGGCACAGGTGGTCGGTCCCGCGGCAAAGGAACGCGCGATTCATCTCTTCGCGCGGCCGCGCGACTCAACGGAGTTCCTGTACCTGGGCAAACTTGAGCCGTCGTACTGCATGGTGCCGCCAAGAGGCGAGAATCATGGAATGGCGTACTTTGAGCTCCGGCCTGCACTTCCCAGCGCACTATGGGTTCGATTGGGCGGCGCGCCGCTGGGCAACCTGGATTTCACGGCGGTCGATCGCGCCTTGGATTCATTGCGTAGCCCGACCACCGTGGAGGATCGCCTCGGCGTTCTCCAGACGTTGGTCGAGTTCTGGCACGGTCCGATCAGACCGGAAGATGGATACAGCGATGCCGAGCTGGCGGGCATATCTTCACCGATGCCGCTGCGGTGGTGGTATCGCTGGGCCGGAAAACGCGACAACATCATGAGCGGACAAAACAGGCTCTACAAGCCCACCAAACTCACCGTCGAGGATAACCTTCTCCACTTCTACATCGAGAATCAGGGCTGCTATCAGTGGTCCACACTTTCGAATGGCGATGATCCCCCGGTCTTCGGGCGAGAGGAAAGCAAAGACCCGTGGACGCAGGAGGGCATGACGCTATCCGAGCAACTGATCCTGACCTGCCTGTTCGAGGCTGTAACCTGTCATGCCAAATATGGAGCGTGGGCAGCACTCGACGAGGACAAGCTTTCCGAAATAACCAGCAAACTTTCGCGAGTAGCCATTGCTCCGTGGCGGTGGATAAACGGGACCGAATTTTATGCGGGGCAAGGCGCCTTCCTTTATGTAAGCGGGCGCACTGACAGGGAGTGGGGGTATATGTGCATAGGCGCCAAGACGGAGCAGCCACTGCAATTTCTTAAGCCTTATGTCAGCAGCGATTGGGACCATGTTGCGATCTGATTGCGCAGAAGTCTCTACAACCCCTTGGATGACAGGCTACGTTCCGTCTCGTTTCGTCAGCAGCAGTTTCCCGCGGCTACGAATGGCGGCCTGCGCCATCTCGGCGAAGCGTTGCAACAGCCAGGGCAGCACCACTTCGACCCGCACGTGATCGTCGGCGACGTCGACCTGGCCGGTCGCGATTTGCCCGAGCGCACGAATGCGGAAATTCATGCGGTCGCCTTCCCAGCGCTCCTCCTCGATCTGCAACACGGGGACGCTGGCCGCGGCGCGACCAAGCCCGCTCTTCAGGCGACGCGCGGCCTCTTCTCGACCAAGGCTATGCGGGATTGAAACGATGAATGGTGCTGACATGGTTATCAACTGCTGAATAATCTGCACATATACGTAGTCAGGCTCCTGTCGATCGGCAAGGGCTCAACCGCAAGTCTAACCCTTCCCCGACAGCTTCGCGATCGCCGCCTTGATCGACGACGCTGCGTCATCATAGCCGGCCCACGCCTTCGATCGCGTCAGGAGTTCTGGCACGGACCGCAATGTATAGCGCTTCGGGTCAAGATCGTTCTTCACCTGCGCCCAAGTCAGCGGCATCGAGACGGTTGCACCCTCGCGAGCCCGCGGCGACAGCGGCGCCACTGCCGTCGACAAGCGATCATTGCGCAAGTAGTCCAGGAAGATCCTTCCATTCCTCATGCGCTTCGACATATTGAGCAGATAGCGCTCCGGATCATCATCGGCCATCGCGCGACAGATGGTCTGCGCGAAAGCTTTTGCCTCCTTCCAGCTGACCTTGTCCCGCGTCCCGTAGAGTAGCGGCACCACGACATGCAGGCCCTTGCCGCCGGTGGTCTTGCAGAAGCTTTCCATGCCGACATCGTCCAGGCGCTGCCGCATCTCCTTGGCCGCCTCGATCACATCGACAAATGCGACGTCAGGCGCAGGATCGAGATCGAACACCAGCCGGCCCGGCGTATCATAGACATCAGGCGCGCAATTCCAGGGGTGCAACTCAACACCGCCGAGTTGCGCCACGGCTGCCAGCGCCTCGATGCTGTCGATCTGCAGATAGGGTGTTCGATCGCCGGAGACCCTGGCTAGATGCAGCAAATTCGAGGTCCCGCGCATGGCGTGCCGCTGAAAGAATTTTTCGCCATTGATGCCGTCGGGGGCGCGAACGATCGAACACGGTCGTCCTTTCAGATGGCCGATCATCCATTCGCCGACGGCCTCAAAATAGCGCGCTAGGTCAAGCTTAGTGATGGGCTGGCCATCACCATCGTCCGGCCACAACTCCTTGTCCGGCTTTGAAATAACGACGCCCATCACCTCGGCCGTACCGGCACCTTTCAACCGAGCCCCCGCCTTCGGTTTGACCTTCCGTTGAGAAGGCTTCTCGGAAAGCTCTTCAGTCGGCTTGGCGAGCTCTGTCCTCACCGGCGTTTCCGCTCCGACCTCTTCGGCCGGCTTGTCCAACCGCAATCCCTTGAACGCCGCCTGGCGGATGTTGCCATCGGCTGAGAAGCCAGCAAACTCGATCTCGGCAACAAGCTCCGGCTTCAGCCAGTGCACATCGCGCGTCTTCTTCGGCGCGTTGCTGCCGCTGAACGGACTCTTGTCCGATGCGGCAGCTTCAAGACGCGGCATGATGCGCTTGACTGTATCAGCGCTGTAGCCGGAGCCGACCAGCCCCACAAAGGCGAGGTCATCGCCACGATGGACGCCCGCCATCAGCGAGCGGAATTTGCCGTTGGTGGTCTTGTAGCCGCCGATCACGACCTCATGACCAGCCCTGCACTTTGTCTTGGTCCAACTCTCCGAGCGGCGGGAGCTGTAAGGCGCATCCAGCTTCTTCGATACAACGCCTTCCAGATCGAGCCGGCAGATCGACTGCAGCACGCTGTTCCCGTCACCTCCAAAATGCTCGACATAGCGGATCGAATTCGCCTTCTTTCGCCTGCGCCCTGCGAGGCACTCCTCGAGCCGCACTTTGCGCTCCATGAGTGGCAGCCGGCGCAGGTCAAGGCCGTCGGCAAACAACAAGTCGAAAGCGAAGAAGACGAGATCATCGGTCTTGCCATCAGACAGCGCTGCTTGAAGAGCGGAGAAGTTTGGCGCACCGTTATGGTCAAGTGCGACGATCTCGCCGTCAATCATCACATCTGGCAGCGCGCTGGCTTCCTGGGCAATTGCCGCAAACTTCCTGGTCCAGTCGAGCCCCTTGCGCGTCTTCAGCGTCGCCTCGCCATCCTCGACGCGGAGTTGCCCACGGTAGCCGTCGAACTTGATCTCATGACACCAGCTTCGGCCTGACGGTGGCCGTTCGACCGCAGTGCAAAGCTGCGGCGTGATGAAGTCAGGCATCTCTTGTATTTTGTTAGCTTGGACTTTCTTCGCGCCTGTCGCGATTGTCGCCTCTTGCTTCTTCAGCGCTCTGCGTGGCGCAGGCCTGACCGTGCGAGCCTCCGGCACCTCTGTGGGACTGGACTGCCAAACCGCATCCGCCTTGTTCTCGGCCCGCCCTTTGGCCCCCTTCGCCAGCATGAACGGCTTTGGTGCTCGACCCTTGCCTTCCGCAATTCGCTCCATCGTCCGGCTGGAGGCAACCGACTTGTCCTCATCCAGGATGTCGTTGTCCTCGCCTTCGCGAGCGTATTCGTCGCGGTGCTTGATCAGGAGCCAGTTGGTGCGCTTGCCGCCGGTGCGGTCCTTGCGCATGCGCACCAGGACCCAGCTGCCGTTCAGCTTCTCACCATGCAGGGTGAATTTGAGGTCGCCTTTCTTGTAGCCGCGCTCGGGATCTTCGCATTCCCAATAGCCGCGGTCCCACAGCATCACCGTGCCGCCGCCATATTGCCCTTTGGGAATAGTCCCTTCAAAATCGCCGTAATCGAGCGGATGGTCCTCGACCTCCACCGCGAGCCGCTTGTCATGCGGATCGAGCGAGGGCCCTTTCGTCACCGCCCAGGACTTGAAGACGCCATCCAATTCCAGCCGAAAATCGTAATGCAGCCGCGTCGCATCATGCTTCTGGATCACGAAGCGCCGCTGCCCGGACGAAGCAACAGCCGTGCCGCCGGACGGCTCCGGCGTCTTCTCAAAATCTCGCCGCTTTCGATAGGAGGAGAGGTTTCTCAGCACGATCAGACCCGCATTTTCCGGCCCATGCGATAACCCTGGCCCTCAATTACGGTTCCTACGCGGCAATCAATCCCCTGCCCGCAATCGACACCCCAAGCGTCCCTTCGTCTGCGAAGGACACTGGCGAGGAAGGCTGAATCACCCTCGCCAATGGAGCGGAGGGTTCAAGAGAGCTATGGCGACAATCAAAGCTTCTCCAGCAAAAACGCCCTCACCTTATCTCTAATGTTATAGTCATTCTTGAAATCAAAGCTGTAGACCAATTCGCCATTCTCAAGAGTCAAGGTGGAAGGAGACGCCTGTTTGCAGGTCAGGCTCTTCACCTTGCTTTGCACAGATTTCAAACCATCTTCCGAGATTTCGCAGATGTCGCCTATGGCCGAAAACGCAATGCGACAATAACTGGAAGGACTAAAGACCTTAAAGTCAAAGTCTTTGAACGTATTCCAATCGATTTTGGCGGGTATAGTAACTCGACATTTTTTTGCTATGGATTCGGCTTCTTTCGCCATTGATTTGTCCTCGAAAGCGTATTGCTTCCTTTCCGCCAGAGATTGTGCAAAGGCCGGAGTCAGAAAAACACAGAAAGCAAGGGTAACGACGAGCTTGACTTTCGACATGGTCGACAACCTCAAAGCTTCTCCTCGAGAAATTTTTGTATCTTTTCCCTGACGGCATAGCTGGCACCCTTGCTGACATCAATGCCGTAGACAAATTCGCCATTCTCGAGAGCCAAAGTGGAAGGAGAGGTCCTTGTGCAGGTCACGCTCTTCACCTTGTCTTGTACGGACTTCATACCATCTTCCGAATCTTCGCAGATGCGACTTATGGTGAACAACGCAACCGCGCAATAATCGGCCAGACCACGCTCATCAGAGTTGAAGGTGCTCCAATCGATTTTGGCAGGTATATTCACCTTACAGTATTTGGTCGTGTAGAATTCGACCTTTTTTGCCAATGACTTTTCCACTTCAGCGCGCGCCTCCCTTTCCACCAGCGACTGCGCAAAAGCCGGGGTCAGAAAAACGCAGAAAGCAAGAGCGGAAACGAACTTGACTTTTGACATGGCGATCACCTGAAGAAAAATTATTTGATTTGCCAGCGTCTTCTTTCGTCTCCAAATAGTACGAGCGCACGGCAAATTGGCGTGTTATTCGCGAAACACTGGCGAGGAAAGCTGAATCCCTCGCGAATAAAGCGAGGGACTCAAGATGTCGATGACGACAATCAAAGCTTCTCCATCAGGAACTTTTCTACCTTATCGCGACCGTTAGTTCTATCTTCTTTGAAATCCATGCCGTAGACCAATTCGCCATTCTCAAGAGTCAAAGTGGAAGGAGACGCCTGTTTGCAGGTCAGGCTTTTCACACTGCTTTGTACAGCTTTCAAAGCATCCTGCGACTTGCTGCAGACCCGCCCGATGCCCGCCAACGCCATTTCGCAAAAACTGGACGGTCTCGTACCCTTTTCAGACAAGGCCTGAGCGCTGTCGTTGAATGTGCTCCAATCGAATTTTACAGTCATCTTACATTTGTCTCCGTAATAACCAGCGTATCCCTCTACGGTTTTTTCCTCTACAGTGCGCGCCTGCCTTTCCCCCAGCGACTGGGCGAAAGCCGGCGTCAGAAAAACACAGAAAGCAAGAGTGGTGATGAGTTTGACTTTTGACATGGTAAAAGATCTCTCGAAGATAAGGAAACATTTTATGATTTTGCCAGTGTCACTTCGTCTCCGAATAGCCGGACGAACGCTCGACAAATTGGTGTGTTATTCGCTGACGGAACACTAGCGAGCAAGGCTGAACCACCCTCGCCTATAAGGCGAGGGTGTCGATGGCGACAATCAAAGCTTCTGCATCAGGAACTTTTCCACCTTATCGATACCGGTATTTGCCTGATCATTGAAATCCATGCCGTAGACTAATTCGCCATTCTCAAGAGACACAGTGGAAGGAGACGCCTGTTTGCAGGTCACGCTTTTCACATTGGCTTGCACAGAGTTCTTGCCATCTTCTCCCTTCGCGCAGACCCGCCCTATAGCCTCCAGCGCAAATTTGCAATATTGTGACGGTCTCTTGTCCTTTTCATACAAGGACTGAGCGCTGTCGGTGAAGGT
>JGI24705J35276_12237602_pt1 | contig 12030 bp, 8 predicted proteins | sample TergutNt197P4_FD_35276 | JGI IMG/M metagenome (IMG submission 35276)
CACGAGTTCGTCAGATGGCAGGACTCCGAAGGGAACATCGCCGGAACATCGACTACGGCAACTCTTCCGTCCTACGCTTCGCCCATATCTTCGGTGACCGCTGCAGCCGTCACCGCCAGAAGCGGCGACAGGCTGATGGTCTCCCTGGAATCGATCCCCGCGGGAGCGGTCTTCACCTACAAGATAGGATCGCTCAACGACGTCGTCTACATAGATCCGTTCCCAATGGAAAGGTCCGAGACATTGGACATCGTCGCCCCCGCCGCATTCGGCACGGGTAGTTTCGTTAATTGGAAGGATTCAGCGGGAACGCAGGTGGGAACTGCGCCGGCGGTGTTCGGTCTCACGCTGCTGGCATCCGGCGAGACGGAGACGTTCACTGCGCAATACTCCTCCCCTTCGCTCTCGTATTGGATAAACGCCACCGCCGATTCTGGCTCGATTGTCTCCCCTTCGGGGAAGACGCCAGTCGTGAAGGGAGCGTCCCTCATGGTGACCTTCTCTGCCCGCAACGGCTACATGATATACGAGGTCATAGTGGACGGAAAGCCCCTTTCCCAGGACCAGATCGATCTCGGATACTACACTTTCAGGAACGTCATGATGAACCACTCCATCGTGGTAAAGTCCACAGATGATTTCATCACCCTCGAGGTGAGGATCGTGGAAGGTAACGGGCACGTCGATTACAGCCTCAGCGGAAGGACCGTCGAGACGTACGTGGTCATCATACCCATGCCGGCGCACACGTACCTTTCGCTGATGGCTTACGCAGACGGAGGATACGAGTTCAAGGAATGGGACATGGCGGGAATGACGTACAGAACGTCGGACATCTCCTTCAATGACGTTACATCATCGATTTACATTGAGGTGCACTTCGCATCGGACGGAGGTCAGGACGGCTTCGACTGGACGCTCGCGTTGATCATCATCCTCGCGATACTGTTCATCCTCGCGCTGGCGGCGTTGCTGTTCTTCCTGCTGTTCTACTGGAGGAGGTACGAGGTCGTCGAGGTAGAAGGCGTGTCGATGACGGAAAGGGACAAAGCGCGCAGGAAGAGGGCGTATACCTTCCAAATGGAAGGATACTCGGGAACGGTCGCATACCGCATCGGCGAGGACGGGATATGGAAGACGCTCCTCCCCAGCCCCGACGGCAGCTACACTATACCCGGAAAGGACGTGGTAGGCAAGATAACGATCGAACGTCGCTAACTGCGGAACGCGGACTGAAACTTCAACGGGGGAGGACCCCTCCCCTCATTTTCATATTTTTTAGCTACTGTTATTTATTGCTTATTTCAGTGGGGATTTGGCCAAAGTAGGGAATTATTTCAAACAATTTGATGTGCTGGCATGAGAATACCATCCTCGTGATGTAAGGATATCTGAAAAGAACCTTTGACACATAATTGGATACTGTTCAAAATACGCAGGTGCCGTCTTTATCAAAAAGGCCGAAATAGTACGATAAAACAAGAACTACAGAACATGCGTACCTCCGCAAGGACGGCGTATATGTTGTGCCTTCGGTTGCCTTAGAGATGAAAGGCATCTCGGTTGCTGTTTTTGCATTGTCCCCCTATAACATTCAGACTGCAACATATTTATTGTAGGCGGGACTAATCAGGCATGTTGAAATGACCGCCATAAGAGACTCAGGAAATATCGGCAGGGGAGACGGGATCGTAATGGTGAAAGGATGGGTCCAGGACACAAGGAACCTGGGCGGAATATCCTTTCTGACCATCAGGGACAGGCACGGGACCGTACAGATAACGATGCCCAAGAAGAAGATCGATCCCATACTATTCGAATCGCTGACGAAACTTCCAAGGGAATCCGTCATTGCAGTCACCGGGGAAGTGAAAGAAAGCGACCAGACCTCCCTCGGCGTAGAACTGATACCGCAATCCTTTGTGCTTTACAGCGAGGCGGGAGCGCCGCTTCCTCTCGGAGTGATAGATAAAGTGAACGCCGAAATGGACACACGCCTCAACAACAGGTTCATGGACCTCAGGAAACCCGAGATGAGAGCGGTGTTCGAGATAAGGTCATTGGTGATCCAGTTGATCTCAGAAGCGATGGCGGAGAACGGTTTTGCGACCATACACACCCCCAAGATCGTAGCTTCGGGAGCCGAGGGCGGCGCAACACTGTTCAGCATAGACTATTTCGGAAGACGGGCCTATCTGGCGCAAAGCCCGCAGCTTTACAAACAGATGCTGATGTCAACAGGCCTCGACAGGGTCTTCGAGATAGGCCCGGCGTTCAGGGCCGAGCATTCCAACACGAACCGCCATGTGACAGAGTTCATCTCCTTCGACGGGGAGATGGCGTGGATAGAGAAAGAGGAGGACGTGATGGCCATGATTGAGAACGTGGTCGACCGCGTACTCGTGCAGCTGAAGGAGAGGGGAAAGAAGCATCTCGCCGTCCTCGGTAAAGAGATCGTCGTTCCCAAAAGGCCGTATCCTCTTCTCACTTACACGGAATGTTTGGATATCGCAGCCACACGCGGCCTCCCGATAAAGAACGGGGAGGACCTCGGGACGGAAGGCGAGAAACTGGTGGGCGATGCCATGGCCGAAAAGGGATACGACCTGTATTTCATCATCGAGTATCCGGAAGAGGCGAAACCCTTCTATATTATGGAAAAAGAAGGCACCGATCTGTCTTTCTCCTTTGACCTCGACTACAAAGGCCAGGAGATATCCTCCGGAGGACAGAGGGAGCACAGGTACTCCGAATTAGTAAAAAGAATAGAGAAGAAAGGACTGGACCCTGAAGATTTCGCTTCGTATCTGGACGCTTTCAAGTACGGCATGCCACCGCACGGCGGATGGGGGATGGGAGTGGACCGCCTGGTCGCAAAGATCCTCGACCTTCCCAACGTGAGAGAGGCGATACTGTTCCCGAGGGACATGAGCAGACTGACCCCGTAAGGCCAGCACAGATACCAGGTGACGTTGCAGAGGGCCTTGCAGATCTAGATTGTTCTAGTACAAACCGTCAACAAAACCTAGTACAAACCGTCAATTCCATTGGAAATGCAAACACTGGAGATTCGGGTGGCTAAACCCACTACCTGTGTTTTTCAGCAAGACGTAATAAAGACGTTTACTCAATGCGGTTGGTTACCACTTTCGGCCACTTTCGGCCACCTGGCTGTTTTCTTTTTATAATCTCTCCTCCATCAGAAAGCGATAACATGGCGGCAGCTGGCGATATTTATGAAAGGGAACTGAGGTCTCTCCTCAGCGGGGATCGGAAAGCGATAGCGAAGATGATCAAGACCTGCAGCGAGGATGAGAACAGATCGTACAATCTGATGCTGAAGGATCCTTTCCTTGTCATAAGGGCCGCAGGCTCCCTCGGGGTGGACCTCGTCGCTCTGAGGTGGGATTATTCCTTCCCCATTGAGGTCAAGAGCTCGGCCGAAGAGACGATGCATTTCAGCAGGAATCCGAGGCTGACCGAACAGGCCGCAAAGATGAAAACCGCATGCAGCAGATCGAACCTTCTCCCTGTCTATGCATTCAGACTGAAGAACGTACGCGGCGACCCGTGGAGGATATTCACCATACCAACCAATGAGGAGATCAAGGGGAGGAACGAGATCCTGAGGAGAACGATCCCCACAATGGAGGTCACCGGCAACGGGAACTACATAATGAGGTGGGGGGACGGGATCAAGCTCTGCGATCTAATATCGTACATGTCGGACGGCATGACGGTCTCTGACGATCTTTTCGAAGAATGACGGCCGTCAGCACTCATAGGGCTCATCACGGATCAGCCCGGTATATCTTCATCCGGCCGCCTCGCCATGGCCTCCTCCGTTAATAAATGGTAGGCTGTCCGAGCTGAAAAAGCCCCTCTTTATTCTGCGTATATTATAAATGCTCTGAACAGATAGGGGAAATCATGTGGAAGCAGGTCGATGAGAACTTCTGGAAGGAGAATCGAGGGTCGAAGATCGACGAAGTAACGGACGCGGTCCAGGACATAATCGATCTGGTGAGATTCGAAGGCGACAAAGCATTGATGGATCTCACGCTGAAGTTCGACAAGGTAGTACTGGAAGAGATCGAGGTATCGAGGGACGAGATAGAGGCCGCTTACGAGGAAGTGGACCCCGTTCTTCTGGATGAACTGGAGAACGCGGCAGAGTACATACAGCGTTTCCATGAGCTCCAGGTCCCAGAGGACCTTTGGCTGAAAGAGATCGAGCCGGGGATAACTCTCGGTATGAAAAGCTCTCCTCTCGAAAGGGTCGGCTGCTACATCCCCGGAGGAAGAGCGTCGTATCCGTCCACCGCCCTGATGTGCGTCATTGCCGCAAGGGTAGCTGGCGTCGAAGAAGTTGTATGCTGCACTCCCCCTCCCGTCAACCCGCTTACGCTGGTCGCTTTGGACATAGCCGGCGCCGACGAGATATACAAAGTAGGTGGAGCGCAGGCCATCGCGGCGATGGCATTGGGAACGGAGTCGATAGAGCCCGTGCAGAAGATAGTCGGCCCTGGCAACGTTTTCGTGACCGCGGCAAAGACGATGCTGAGGAAGGTCGTGGAGATAGACTTCCCCGCCGGACCGAGCGAGATAGGCGTCCTCACGGACGAAACGGCGAATGCGGAATTCATCGCTGCGGATATGCTCGCGCAAGCGGAGCACGATCCGTCATCCGCATGTTTACTGGTAACGACCGACCCGGAGCTTCCGCATGAGGTCTGGTCATACATCGAGGAGCAGATGGAAGGCGCTCCGAGGAAAGAGATAATGCTCTCCGCATTGGAAAATTCGGGTTATATTGTGGAGAGGGATATCGGGCTTGCGACGGAGATAATGAACAGCATAGCACCGGAACACCTTTCCATTCAGGTCAAGGACCCGTTGGAGGTTCTTTCGGGAATAACCAACGCCGGATCCATTTTCATCGGCCCCTACACTCCGATCGCGGCCGGCGATTACGCCACAGGGACCAACCACGTCCTACCTACGGCGGGGCACGCCGCGACGATGTCCGGGCTGAACGTGGCGCACTTCAGGAAGACGTCCGCCGTCCAGATGATAACAAGGGACGGATTGGCGGTCATTGCCCCGACGATCGTGGCGATCTCGAAAGCAGAGGGGCTTTACGCGCACTCCGATTCCGTCACGATAAGAAGTAAAAGAAAGGAATGACGAAGATGGGAGAGGAAATAGACCTTTTCGACCACAGCCTATACATAAATAGGGAGCTGTCCTGGCTGGAGTTCAACCGCAGATGCCTGGCAGAGGCGGGAGAGCAGAGTGTTCCGCTGCTTGAAAGGGTGAAGTTCCTTGCCATCGCATACGGGAACATGGACGAATTCTTCATGATCAGGGTCCCGGGGCTGCTGCAGAGGGAAGAGAGCAGCAGTCTGATAACGATCGGCCCGGACGTGTATCACGACACAAAGGCCCTCATGTCCGAGATATATAAGACGGTCGACGACCTCGTCGACGGGTACGAGGCATGCTGGGGCAGGCTGAGGAAGGAACTGTCTGAGAACGGCGTAAGGATACACGACATCGACGTATTGTCCGACGGCAGGAAGGCATGGGTCCAAGATTATTACAGGGAGAGGGTGCATCCGCTGCTGACGCCTCTCGCGCTGGACATATCCCACCCTTTTCCTTTCATTTCAAGCAACTCGCTCAACGTTGCCGTGAAGATCAGCAACAAGAATGAGAACATCTACGCAAGGGTGAAAGTACCGGTCGGCATCCTTCCGAGGTTCGTCAGGATACCTTCCGAATCGCCGGGGATGGACTTCGTTCAGCTGGAGGATATTGTAATGTCTCACGTGAACGAACTGTTCCCGGGGATGAACGTGACCGGAGCATACATTTTCAGAGTAACGAGGAACGCCGACGTCAAAGTAACGATCGACGAGGCATGCGATCTCATGTCCGCGGTGGAGACATCGATCGATTCAAGGGATGTCGGGTTCCCGGTCAGGATGATGGTGGAGGAGGATATGCCGTTGGAGATGGTCACGCTTTTCGGTAAGAATCTGAAACTCAGGGACAACCAGATACACAAAGCGTCCTTAGGGGGGATGCTCCTGACAGACCTGTGGCAGATAGCATCGATCGATCTGCCGGAGCTCAAGGATGAGTACTTCCTCCCGTATATCCCGCCGGAGTTCGGAGAGGACAGAAGCATCTTTGACACAATCAGAGAAAAGGATTGGATAATCTTCCATCCTTACGAACCGTTCGACATCATCGTCCGCTTCCTGAACGAGGCTGCGGATGACGTGAACGTCCAGAGCATAAAGATATGCCTGTACAGGATAGGAAAGGACCGTTCCATCATAAATGCCCTGAGGAAGGCCAGGATGAAGGGGAAGACCGTATCCGTGCTCATGGAGCTGCGTGCGAAGTTCGATGAGACCAATAACATATATCTGGCGAGGGAGCTTGAAAAGATAGGCATTCATGTGGTCTACGGTCCCGTCGATATGAAGGTGCACTCGAAACTGCTGCAGGTGGTCAGGCTGGAGAAGGACAAGCTGATAAGATACACCCATATGAGTTCCGGCAACTACAACACGAACACCTCGAAACAGTACAGCGACATCTCCTTCCTCACTGCCAACAAGGAGATCGGAGAGGACGTGGGAGAGCTTTTCAACGCATTGACGGGCGTCTTCGGCCCCAGGGACTACAAGCACATCCTTGTCGCCCCCATCACGCTGAAAAAGGCCCTTATCGCAAAGATCAAGAGAGAGGCGGAGAACCATTCCAAAGGAAAGAAAGCGTACATCGCGATGAAGGCCAATGGCCTCGTGGATTCGGACATCATAGCCGAGCTCTACAAGGCATCCATGTCGGGGGTGAAGATAGACCTTAACATCAGGGGCCTGTGCTGTCTGCGGCCGGGTATCAGGGGGATATCGGAGAACATAAGGGTGATAAGCATCGTGGACAGATTCCTGGAGCACGCGAGGATCTACTATTTCGAGAACGCAGGCGACCCCGAGATGTACATGGGGTCATCGGATGTCATGCCGAGGAACCTCATCGCAAGGGTGGAGGTGCTGTACCCCGTACTGGACAAGAGAATGCTCTCGAACATAAAGAAGAACATACTGGACATTCATCTGAAAGACAATAAGAAGGCCAAATACCTGACATCGGACGGAAGATATCTTCCCGTCAAGGCCGCAGGCAGAAAGCTCCGCTCGCAGAAATGGTTCATCGAGAACAGGGGCAAATGGCATGAATGACAGCTCGAAGGTCGTAAGCTTCATTGATATCGGGACGAATTCGATCCACATCCTCATCGTGCGGTTCTTCGAGGATTCGATGGGGACCCCGATCTTTCAGGACAAGGAGACGGTGAGACTCGGACAGAATCTTTTCAGAAATGGTGCAATAGATAAAGCGACCATCGAAAAGACCCGCATCGTCATATCCAACTTTGTCCAGATATCAAAAGACCTCGGGGCGGAGAAGATAATCGCGTATGCCACATGCGCCGCGAGGGAGGCCGCCAACAGGAAGGAGCTGTTGGACGCGATCAAGGTGGAAGGGCTGGATGTAAGGGTGATATCCGGCCTGGAGGAAGCAAGGCTGATAAAACTGGGGATATTCGGTCCGGACGGTCCTCCCCAGAGGACCCTGGAGATAGATATCGGCGGAGGCAGCACGGAGATAGTGCTCTGCGACGGAAAGAAAGATCTGTTCCTCGATACGCTCAGCCTCGGATCGGTAAGGCTCGCATACGCCCCTGACCAGGACCAGAGCAAAGCGCTGTCGTTCCAGGAATACGACTTTCTCAGACGGAATGTGGACCTTATGTCCTATCACGCATGCCGCAAGGTCAGGGAGATAGGGTTCGAAAAGGCATACGGCTCATCGGGGACTATGATCGCCCTCGCCGAGATGTGCGCGGCGAAAAGGGACGGGGACTCGTCGTACATGATGCACTATGAGCTTGTGGAGGTCATGAAGGAGCTCTACAGGAAGGACGCAGAGGAAAGGAAAGAGGTGCTCGGCATGAATCCCGCCAGGTCTGACATCATAGTATCCGGCGGGGCGATAGCGGAGGAACTGATGTATCTTCTCGGTATCGACAGGATAGAGATAAGCGACAAGGGAATGAAGCAGGGCATGGAGATGGACTATCTTCTCACCAACGGGCATTCCAACTTCAACGTGAAGGAATCATCCGTGCTCAATCTGGCGAACAGATGCCAATACGATAAAGCGCATGCGGAAACGGTTCAGAGGAGCGCGCTTCTCCTGTTCGACAGCATGAAGGAATTAGGCATACATGACATGGACGATGAGATGAGGATGCTCCTGTCGTATGCGTCCCTGCTCCACGACATAGGCGAATTCATAAGCTATACGAAGCACCACATCCATTCTTTCACGATAATACTGAACTCCTTCCTTCCGGGTTTCGACAACGAGGAATTGAGGATAATGGCGTTCATCGCCAGATTCCATCACAAGAGTTTCCCGACGACAGGGTCAGGCCAGTTCAGGAACATGGACAAGAAAGAGGTATCGGACATCCTGATGTGCGCGATGATGCTGAAGATCGCGGACATTTTGGACAGACACCGTAAATCTTCCGTAGATTCCATCGATCTATCTCTCTCGCCCGATGACGCCATGACCATGTCCCTTGGTTCGGAGTCCGACATTAGCATGGAAATATGGAAGTTGAAAACAATAAAAGAGGATTTCAAAGAGGTTTTCGGGCTGGACCTTCTGATAAAGAGGATTTAACGCAGATGCGTGGCATCACAGAAGGGTTTGTTCCCGGACCTTCCGCAGCTGCACAAAGCGACGCGGTTCCTCACCTCATAGGTGTATCCGTCGGAGGATACGATAGGTATCCCTCCTTTTACTATGAGAGGCCCCTTTCCGGGAGGGTTTCCCGTTGCCGAAATGCTTTTTTGAAGCTGGGGCTCCTGTTCCTTCCCGTCGATCTTAATGAGCAGGCTACCCCCTGAACAGTCATAGGTCTGTTGCAATGCTATGTCCAGGGTCTTTTCCTTCTTGATCATCTGCGTGATGCTGTTCTTCGCGTGGCAGAACCCGTCGCCGACGCAGAACGAGGGGGCCTGCAGCAACTCCACGCCTCCGGCTCCCGGATAGACCTGCGATTTCTCATCAAAGGTGTTCCTCTCCGCCGTTTCGGTCCCGTCGAAGTCCGTATGGGCACCTGTGCAGAACGGCATGTCCGTGGATCTTCCGCACCTGCAGAGAGTATAGGTCGGGCCGGAGTACAGTGTCTTTCCCTCCACCCATTTATCGGGTCTGCCCATCGCGTCTTTTTTTATACTTTCTTCTTTCAAAGGCACGTTCCCGGTCACGATGTACGGGCCGTCCTTCGTGATATCGATCTTCATATTGTTTTCCTCCAAGAGCCCCGTTGAAGAACCGCTTTGCGTAGTTAATAACATTGCCTGATGCAGATATGTCCATGTGTATTACCTTGAAAGGCAATATCAGGGGGTTTTTTACAATGTTTAAAATATTCAAACAATAATCCGTGAATCATAGCAGGAGGCAACCCCTTGCACCGGTTTCGACCAGTTGCTTCTTGCTCACATTTCCTCTTCTCTTCGGCTGTTTTTCGTGAAGTTATTTCTTTCGGAACGTCATACGGTGAGAACAGATGTCAAGCGCGGAGTTCTTCGACAAGATGGCTGAGCTGAACCAGTCAGCCGCTGTGCGGTCCGGCCTTTGCTCCATCTGCAAAGGCTCAAGAAGGCTTTGCGGGAAGGACCGCTGCCCCCTCATGGTAAAATTCTACTCTCAGCAGAAGACCATGCCGCTGGTGGATGCGAAGGACCTTGCGGGATGCAGCCCCCCCGCCGTGTTCGTCGGAAGGTACGGATATCCGAAGGTGGACATCGGCCCCCTTCTTCCCCCGGAATTCGGAGATACGTCGATAATGGATAAGCCAGAGAGGTGGGTCGGCAAGTCGATCGACGAGATAGTGGACATGAGGTTCAAACTGGTCAGGGGCAAGTTCAGGATCGATGCTAAGGACTTCAAAGCAGCGGGGAGGATCGTGGACAGCGTCCAGGAGCTGGCGCTGACGGAGAGGCCCTTGGAGGTGGAGGCCAATTTCAGGCAGAAGCCCAGAGGAAGGGTGGTGATGGACGACGAGGTGCAGCCTTTCGGCCCGTCGGCAAGGATGGATGGGATGACGATAGGGAGCGGCAGGTTCGAAAGGAACCTGGAAAGGAATTTCTACGATATCGATCTGAACGCGACAGGAGCGGTCGTCAACGCTTACAAGAACGGCACGCTCATCTCGGAGATACAGAAAGCATTCTCCGTCGGCACCATGGGCGTGGACAAAAGGAGGCGTTTCGTACCGACAAGATGGAGCATCACGGCGGTAGACGACATAATCGGAAAGGATCTCCTCAAAACAACGAAATTCAACCAGACGATAGATGAGTTCAGGATCTACCAGTGGGAGCAGCTGGATAACAGATGGTGCGTGCTGATGATGCCATGCACGTGGAGATATGAGCTCATCGAGGCATGGTACCCCAACACCACCTGGAACCCCCTCGGGAAAACGGTGGACATAATCTCCGACCATGAATTCTATGAAGGGAGGAGCGATTATGCGCTTATCGGCGGCTGCTACTACGCCGCCAGAATGGCGGTGAACGAACTGCTTCTCGATCAGCGCAGGACGGCGGGAGTGGTGATCATGAGGGAGGCCCATCCGGGATACATCATGCCGGTGGGGGTGTGGAACGTGAGGGAGAACGTCAGAGCGGCCCTGAGGACAAGACCGTTCAAATTCGATACCCTCGACAAGGCATTGGGTCATGTGGACGGGGTAATGGACATAAAGAAGGACACATGGATCAGGCACTCCGGCATTCTGAAAGATTATCTTACGCAAAGGAGGATCGAGGATTATTACTGATCTTATTGAATTCGAGGACGCCGGGGAATGGGACGGTTACTATAGGATAACCGAGGCGAAGAGGGCCCTTTCCCCGTCCGGCCTCCCGGGGATAGACTACGCCCTGAATCCGTACGGGGGGTGCGAGCACGGGTGCGTGTATTGTTACGCGCCCGAGGTCCTGCATGCAGATTGGAAGGATTGGAGGGTGGTCAAGGTAAGGTCGAACATTCACGACAGACTTTCCAAGGAATTGTCCGGCCTGGAAGGGACCATCGGGATAGGAACGGTCACTGACCCCTATCAGTATGCGGAAAAAAGGTTCAGGCTGACGGAGAAGTGCCTGAAGATACTCAAGGAGAAGGATTTCCGCATCCACCTGCATACAAAATCCGATCTTATCCTGAGGGATATCGATCTCATATCTTCCATGAGGGGGGAGGTTGGGATAACGATCACTTCCGTCAGCGACAAATACTCGAAGATCACCGAACCCGGTGCGCCTCTGCCGGGGAAGAGGCTCGAGACCCTCAGGCGGCTTTCGGAAAGGGGCATCGACACGTACGCCCTGATAGGGCCTGTGCTGAACCACCTTGAAGGCAACGAGAGGGATCTGGTCGATGCCGTCGTCTCCACAGGGGTGAAGCGTGTGTACATAGACGCCCTTAATCCGAGGCCGCTGCTGATGGACAGGCTTGCCCGCATGAACATCCGCGGTTCGGAGACATCGAGAGAAATGATACGCAGGCTGGCGACGGACTCCGGGCTCATAGTAAAGGATGTTTTTTGAAAGCGCGATGTTGAGCGCTTCACCTCAGGCGCGTATGCGAAAATACAAGACGGCGGGCGGTCGACGATGTTCGGAACGGACCATCCTTCGCAACTCTTCGGTAAATTAAATATAGAGATAATCACTATTTATTTGCGATAAATAGGTTTTTATCGGCTATCAAAGAGGTTAAAGAAATGTGTGAAAATGGAAATGTATTGCGCATGCCCCTCATAGGGGACAAATGCCCGGAATTCGAAGCGATGACCACCCAGGGGCCCATAAAATTCCCTCAGGATTTCAAAGGAAAATGGATCGTCTTTTTCTCGCATCCTGC
>JGI24705J35276_12237601_pt1 | contig 12025 bp, 3 predicted proteins | sample TergutNt197P4_FD_35276 | JGI IMG/M metagenome (IMG submission 35276)
GGAACCGGTTCCGTCGGTCTGCTGACCGTATCAGGCGCAGGCTCGGTATTGACCAGCTACAACCCTCTTGTGGTTGGCGGTCAGACCCCTGCGATTATTCCCTTCTACCTGGATAACTTTGCTTTCGACGCTACCAGTTTCTTCCAAGGCCATGGAACGCTGTTGATCACCGATGGCGGCACGGTTGAAAGCGGAGTCGGAGTCCACAGTGATCCCAATTTCGCCAACGTCTCCTACATCGGCGGGACGCCGCTCAGCGTCGGTGTTGCCACCGTGACGGATCCAAATTCAAATTGGACCGTCGGTGGCAGCCTTGTCGTCGGCGGCTTGGGGCAGGGAACGCTGAACATTACGAACAGCGGACTGGTTTCCGTGGCGAGCGGCGTGACCATTGCCGAAGACGCGGCCTCCGCTGGCACGCTGAACATTGGGGCGGCGGCGGGCGCAGCTCCGGCCGCGCCCGGCACGCTCAACACCTCAACGGTGACGTTTGGCGCCGGCAATGGCGACATTGTCTTCAATCACACCGATACCAGTGGCAACTACGTCTTCGACGCCACGATAACCGGCGGCAGTGCCACCACAAGCGCCGTCGATGTCTATGCCGGCACCACAGTGATGACCGGTGTTGGCAGCGACTATTTCGGCCCCACCACCATTCATGGCGGCATTCTCGCGGCAGGTGCTGCCAACGCCTTCAGTCCCAATTCCGATTATGCCGTGCAAACCGCCGGCACGTTGGATCTGCGCGGCAACGATCAGACTGTACTGAGCCTCGCCAATGCGGGACTCGTCAACATGGGCACCGGCACGCCGGCGACCACAGTGCTGACGGCAACCAACTATGTCGGCCAGGGAGGCACGATCAACTTCAATACATTTCTCGGCGACGACACCTCTCCATCGGACAGGCTCGTCATTAACAGCGGCACGGCAAGCGGCAATTCATTCCTACATTTCACCAACGCGGGCGGCCCGGGGGCCCTGACGACTGCGAACGGCATCCTGGTGGTTGACGCCATCAATAACGGTACGACCGCGGCCGGTGCCTTCACCATGAGCAATCCGGAGCTGCGCCCCGGCGCTTTCGACTACCGCCTGTTCCAGGGTGGGCCTGACGGCAGCGATCCCGAGAACTGGTACCTGCGCTCGACCTTCACCGAAGGGCCGACGCCTCCACCGACGCCTGGCCCCGGCACTTTCCCGATCATCGGACCGGAGCTCGCGACTTACGGCGTTGTACAACCGATGGCGCAGCAGCTCGGCCGCGCCATGCTCGGCGTCCATGATGAGCGATTGGCCGATCTCTATCAGACACCCTGTGAGCCGGCTGAGACCAATGCGTCCTCCTACACCAAGGCCCCCGTCTATACCAAAGCCCCGACCGACTGTAGCCTATATGGTTGGCGCCCCGCCGTCTGGGGCCGGGTGTTCGGCCAGCAGATCGAGGACCACTATCAGGCGTTTGCCGATCCGCGCGCCAACGGCCAGATCACCGGCTTGCAGGCCGGCTTCGATGTTTTGCGCAGCGACGGCCTGATACCCGGACACACGGATTATGCCGGCCTCTATGCTGCCTATGGCAATGCCAATGTCGATGTCTCTGGCCTCGTTACCAATGCCGCCGCCACTGCCTTCGTGCTGCAGCACACCGGCCACCTCAACCTCAACGCCTATTCCGGCGGCGCGTACTGGACCCACTACGGGCCGCAAGGTTGGTATCTCGACCTGACACTGCAGGGTACGAGTTTTGGCGGTGCGGCGAGTACCGAGTTTGCGCACCTCAACACGTCAGGATCCGGCTTCATCTCGTCCTTGGAGGGCGGCTATCCGATCGCGTTGCCGGTGTTCGGACCAAACTTCGTGCTGGAGCCGCAGGCGCAAGTGCTGTGGGAGTGGGTGAGCTTTGCTTCCGGCAATGACGGGCTCGGCCCGGTGGCGCTGGGCGCCACCTCTGAAACAACTGCCCGGGTCGGCCTGAAGGGCAAGTGGACCATCACGACCGACAGCGGACAGATTTGGCAGCCCTATGTGCGCGCCAATTTCTGGAGCGACTTTGGCGGTGACGCGACAACAATGTTTGGCATGGACAGTGTGCCACTCATCTCACACGCGCAGTACATGGACGTCGACGCTGGCTTCACCACGAAGATCAACGCCCATCTCTCCGCCTTTGCCGACGCCGGCTATCAGTTCGCGGTGAGCCACGATGGCGGCGGCAAGCACGACGGTGTCAAAGGCACCGCTGGTCTTCGCTATCAATGGTGAGTGGAATTCGTTTGGAATCCTCAGTTCGAACTCTGCGGCCGGAGCAAGAAGCACTGATACAACACCACTGAAACCTACTGGCTTTCGCGTAAGGTCACGAGCCAGACAGCGGCCCTGCAAAAGGCGGGCGGGTTGTTCGTCGAATCCTTGAGCCAGATCGATATGAGATCCCCGGTCTTGATATATCCTTCGGATCGCAATGCGGCAGCCAACTCCATGCCGAGCTTCACGGTCGCGCTGTCTTGTGCGCGCTGCCCGGCATGCACCATTCCGCTGAGCAGCCGCACGGCCCGATCCAGCGATGTTTCCCTGGATGCGGCCTCGCCGGTAATGTCCGGGCTGGCCGCTTGATCAATTACATCGATGTCCGGAACGATGAAGCGATCAGCCGCCAGAGACCAGGGCTCGCAAATCAAGGCGCCGCCATCGAGCCGGATTGGCCCTGTCACCTGGCGAAGCTGTCCGAGTCGTCCTGCAAGCGCCGCCGTCAGAACTGAAAGCGCGTCTGGAGCCGCTGCATCAAAGGTACGTTCCAGATACAACGGCATGTCGTCGCCGCGCATGCGAACTGCGGCTTGCCAGAGTTGGCTTCCTGCCGACCATGATTGCCCAAGCACCTCTTCCACATCAAAGACGTGAACGTCCTCGATCCTGCGGCGCGGCCGGATGAGCGATATGGGCCGCGCTGCCAACCGTTCGGCGAGCGGCTTGATGCCGGACGCCGCCAGTGGAGCAGGAAAGGCAAACAATGCATCACGCGGCATGAGTTGCGTCTTGCCGCCGGAGCCGCGGCCAAGCGTCAACAATCCGTCGGCGCGCCGTTTTGCGACGCTGGTGAGAATCTGACCACGCCCCAACCCCGCGACCGACAGGCTTGGTGCGAGTAGACGTTGCGGCATGGGTGGGCCGGTGTGGCCTGCATCCTTTGCTTGCTGCGTGAAGACTTTCTCCAACAGCATGGTCGCGCCGGTGTCACTGTCAGCCAGAAGGACGGAGGCGCGCGTCTCCGAGCCTTCGCGACAAAGTCGCGCGCCGAGCGAAACGAGCCGCGATTTCGTCATCTGCGTCTCGAAGGGATCACCGAGTCCAAGGGCGGCTGAAATGTCTGCGGCACGCGTGCGCGCATGGAGCTCAGCGGCGAGCGCGAGAACGAGGGATTCATCGTAGCGGGCGCTGCGATGATCATAGGCGTCAATCTGTTCGCTCAATGCCTCGATGGTCAACAGCGCCTGCGTCGCACCAAGAGCCTCGGCCTGCCGGCGCGCAACGTTCAGTGTCTGAGCATGTCCTGCGGGTCCTGCCGTTACGCCGACATCGAGCAGCTGGGCAATCACCTGATCGAGCGCAAGTTGGAGGGCGTTCGTTCCTGTATCCGTCTCGACAACAGAGGCTTCGCCGATACTCGCCGTGTCGCCGCCGCAGGCGGCTCTGAAGGCACGAAGCGCCAGTGCGACATGGACGCAACCCTGTTCCTGCACGCAGTCGCAGCGCGCATATGATACCTCGTTGGGAACGAGGAAGCGAACAGTGGCCATCGGCAGGCGCGCGGTCGGCGTCCGGCCACGCTCAAGCGTCGCATGAATGGATGAAGCGAGAAGTCGTTTCAACTCGGCCTTGGCGGCCGGGCCCAGCGCGGCTTCGAAGGCGTCGAGGTCAATAGAAGCCGGATCCCATTCGGTCTCCTCCTTTTTGCCGGAACCGGCTGCATCCGCAAACTGATCACGGTAAGCCAGCACGAGCATCACTCTGTGCCTGCAGAATGCAGAAGACGGGCAGGTGCAGCCGGCGTCTTTCGGCGCTTGCTTTGCGGAGAGCCGCGTTTCGGTGCCGTCCGCGAAGCGGGCGACGATCGTGCCATCCTCGTTCTCTTGCAGGTCGGGTCCCGTGCCTGCCGCGAGTTCGCGCAAGGCGCGCTTCACCAATCCCGCGTTGGCGAGTTGAACAAGACCATCGTCGGTCAATGCGAGCAGGTCAGTCCGCGCCATGGTGCTTTGCTTGCCAATCCTTACCAACCAATCTTTAGGAGACTTCGACAAATGACTGCTACGATCTCGTAACTCGGGACTGATGATGCGGCACCTCTCCCGTAGGGAGAGGTCGATTTGTGCAAGCAAATCGGGTGAGGGGTTGAGGTCCCACGAGAGACCGCGCCCCCTCACCCGGCGCTACGCGCCGACCTCTCCCTGTGGGAGAGGTGAAGGGGACGTGCCCACGTCTATGAGACGCAAGAACAGATTCAGTTATTATCCGCCGTCTCCTTACTTGCCAATCTTTTCGGCCAGCCATCCTGCGAGCTGCCCTGGCGTCATCGCGCCAATCTCCGCACCGACCCGCACAAGGCGGCGCGCCATGTCGCGGTCGTAGTTCGGCTGTGCGTTTGAATCGAGCGCGGCAAGGCCGAGCACGAGCGTCCGTTGGGCCGTCAATTGCGCGACCCGCTGCACCAGCATGGCGGCGCTGGCGCCCTCGTAGAAATCCGAGATCAGCACGACGATGGCTCGCTCGGGTTGCTCAATCAAAGTCGTGGCATAAGCGACGGCGGCTTGAATGTCTGTCCCGCCACCGAGTTGAACTTTCATCAGGAGTTCGCAGGGATCATCGACATCACGCGTCAGGTCGACAACGTTGGTGTCGAACGCCACGAGATGGGTGCGGATGCCGGGCAGGCCCCAGAGGCAGGCCGCGGTGACGGCAGAATGGATCACCGAGTCCAGCATCGATCCGCTCTGGTCAACCAGCAGGATCACCTGCCATGTCTTCATGTGACGCCGGTTGCGCGCGAAGAAACGCAGCTTTTCCACGGTCAGCCGCCGCCGGTCGGGATCGTAATGCTTGAGGTTGTCCTTCAACACGCGACGGAAATCGAGATTGCTCGCGGACTTGAAGGGGCTGTGCCGCCGCCGATCGACGACACCCGAAAAAGCGATCGCGAGATCGCGGGAGAGCTTCTCCATCAACTGGCGCACGACCTCCTGCACCAGCTTGCGCGCGATCACCAGGATATCGGGCGACATCAGGTGCTTGGTGCGCAACACTGCGCGAAGCAGGGTTTCGTTCGGCTTGGCCGCGGCGAGAACAGCCGGATTGGTGACGATGTCCTCAATCGCGTAGCGCTCGATTGCATCCCGCTCGAGCCGCTCGATCGTCTCTTTCGGAAACAAGGTATGGATGTCGTTGATCCACTGCGGTGTCGTCAGGCGAGAACCTTCACGCCCGCCGTGACGGCGAATGTTACGTGCACCGTCTTCATCGTCGCGACCGTACAGCCAGTCGATCGCGGCATCCATCGCCAGTTCCTGACCGGAGAGGGAGAACCCGGCACTGCGACAGGCGCCGTCGGCAGACTGCCCAAGAATCAGCCGCCAGCGCGCCAGGTCATCAACGTGGATGGGCGTCGTCATTTGCTTTCACTCGCAACGAGCAGGTGTGGGCCGCGCAGCATTTCGCTCGCCGTCACGGGATCGAGCTGGTCGAAGCTGTACTCCCTGGCGCCATGACGACCTTGCAGAATGAGTTTGCCGAGCTTAGGCGGCTTGTCCAATGGCGCACCGCTGGTCGTAAGGCATCCCTCCGCAAGATCGAGCATGGCGGTTTTGATTGCGCCATCCTCAAGACGCACCTGTCTCTCGATCGAAGAGACCAGACCGCCATCGTGCGGATCACCAAGCCGCCAGCCAAGTGAACCGATACTGCGGATCCGCGTGGCCTTGACTTTGATACCCTCGAAGCGGCGAATTTCGAAGCCGGCCTTTTCCGCATCCGTCAGCTCGTAGATTTCTCGCTCAAGCTGCGGGAACGGTTGCGCGATCTCGTAATTACTCAACAGCGCGCCCCAGGCATCAACGCCGCCAGCTGGAAGATGAAGCGGATGCACGAGACCGATCATGCCCGGCGCGGTCTCTGAAACGTCGAGCTCAAGCGCTTCGTCGCTGGCGTCTGTCACCGACAAATCATCAGCGACGCGGAAGATCATGGTCGGTGCCGTGCGTGGATCGTCATCGGCATAAACGCCCCAGACCAGACGTTGCGTGAGATGTCGGATCAAGGGATGGGCTGCAAAAAATAACCAGAACACGTCGGGCCTGATCCGCCGCGAGGTTGAGAGCATGGCCTCCAACCTAATGAGCTGCAGGCTGGCAATGGCCCGGGCGTCTTTCTTCAAGGCGCTCCAGCGCCTGACGGCTGCGGCCGACAACTCAGGATCGTCGGAATTGTTCGGCTTGGGCAGATCCTTCAAACGCTGACCGGTCGAGTCCCTCACCCAGGGTTTCAAGAATTCGTCAAAGCCAGCGCGGAAGCGCCTTTCGCCAAAGACGAGATCAAGGCCTCCCCGCTCATCAAGGTCGAGATCCGGCACCAGACGGTCAGCCAGTTCCTCCGACGACAGGTCGCGCGCCTCGGCGAGCGCTGCGATCTTTTCGCGCGCCTTCTCCTGCAATCCCCTATACTTCAACTTCTCCGCGATGCCGTTGAGATTCATCAGCGCGATGTCGCTGCCGATATCGGCCAGCACATCAAGACCGGTCACGGCGCGGGCATGGGCGGATTCGCCGGGCCATTTGCGAATGAGGCCCGTCAATTGCCGCGCGCATTCGTCATCACCGAGCCAGCCCACTGCCCGCATCGCCCAGCCGTCCTTCGACGGCGCGCCGCTTGCGAGCCACGCCGAGAACAGGTCCCAGGCGAAAGCCCCGAGACTTCGCTTGGTCGTCTGCTGTTTGACGATGTCGATGCCAGCATAGACCGCATCTGGCGTAATGAATGACAGCATCTCGGTCAGCGCCGCCATGGCCTCGTCCGGCAACGCGCCGCCGCTCACAAGTTCCGGCCGGCTGAGGGCGCTCGGCACAAACCAGTCTGGCAACTTCGCGATCTTGGCTTTCTTGCGCCATGGCGGATCGCGCAAGACGTCCGGCCAGGCCTCCGGCGCCGCCAGTGCGACATCGGCCGTATGAAGCACGCGCTCAAGTTGGCCGAGCACGTTGGCATCGGTCCCCGCCCATTGGCGCAATGTCTCCGGGGGCCTATCCTTGACGAACTCCATCACCTGCCCCTTCAGGGAAAGGTCTGTTCGCCCGGAGGCCATTGCTCTCAAGCATTGGCAGAAAGTACGGGCGGGGTGATCTTTTGCTGCTCCATCAAGAGCAGTGCGAATCCACTTGTCGTTCGGGACGGACAGCAACAGAGGAAGGGCGCCGTCTTCATTCGTCGCCAGGATCACGCGGGCAAGTTCGGTTCGCTGCTTATCCTTGGCATTGTGCAAGAGCCAACCAAGCGCAGGCAAGGCGCTTTCCTGATAATGACGCGCGACGGCGACGGCGGTTGCGCCTGCCTCAATGCCGCCGATGTCCGAAATGTCACAATCGACAAATCGGACGAGATATCGGACTTCTCCAGATCGCCAGGACGAAACGCTCGACGGTTGAGAATCAATGATAAGAGGAGCCAGCGATGGAGCAGCACCGGCCGGGTCCATCCGTGCGCTGTCGAGTTCCGCGAGAGGTTGCAGGTCGTGGCGTTCCGGCCGGTCGTCCGCAAGCACGAATGCAAGGAATGCCGAGAAACTTCCGTTGCGATTGACTTCGGAAGCCCTCTGGCAATCGGCAACTATCTCGTCGTAACTCGCCTCTGGCGTTTTCACCAGTGCGGCACGAAGTGCGATATCAAACGGCGATGCCCAGAGCCCTGTCCGATAGGGATTCGCCCCGTGGATCAGCGATGAATCGGCCTGAAGGACTGCTGCAATGACGTCCTTGAAATTGCCCCTTGCCAACAACCATTGGACCAAATACGTGAGGCAGCGCTGTTTGGACTCACGCTGCTGACTTCCCGCAACCTGCGCGACAGCTTCAATCCACGCATAGGCCCCCTCCACATCCGTTGGAGCCTCCGGGCTGCTTTCGCTCAGACGCGGCGCGAGCCAAGCGGCCTTTCTGCCTTCCTGGTCTTGAGCTTCAGCCATGATGGCCAGCATCAATCGTCTGAACTCGCGCCATGCCGCTTCGCCATCAAGGTGCCCTTGCGGCCGGGACCGCGTTGGCAGTGCGTGGGCGAGATAGACGTCCAGTTCACTTGAGGAATCAGAGGACGTCATTTGCTTTCACTCGCAACGAGCAGGCTCGGACCGCGCAGCATTTCGCTTGCCGTCACGGGATCGAGCTGACCGAAGGTGCGCGTGGTGCTGTTGGCTTTTTGGTAAGCGCCATGCAGAGTGAGTTTGCCGAGCTTGGGCGACTCGTCATATTCGGGGGAGCCGGGCGAAAGGTAGCCGTCGTCGAAGTCAAGCGTAGCAGTCTCAACTGTACCATCCTCCGTCCGCACTTGTCTTTCGATCCATATGATCGCACCGCCGTCTTGCGGGGCACCGAGCTGCCAACCACGCGAGCCGACACCACGCATCCGCGCCGCCTCTACCTTGATGCCTTCGAAGCGGAGAATTTCGGAAGCAGCCTTCTCCGCGTCCGTCAGCTCGTAGATTTCGCGGCCTAGCTGCGCGAACGGCTGCGCGATCTCGTAATCGCCGAACAGCGCGCCCCAGGCGTCGAGTCCGCCTGCAGGAAGATGAAGCGGATGCACAAGGCCGATTCTGCCCGGTGCCGTCCCTGAAACATCGAGTTCAAGCGGCTCGTCGCTGGCATCTGTGATCGAAAGATCGTCCGTAACACGGAAAATCGTGATCGGCTGAGTGCGTGGACTGTCATCCGCATAGACGCCCCAGACCAGCCGCTGTGTGAGATGGCGGATCAGGGGATGGGTTGCAAAGAATATCCAGAACGTATCTGGCTTGGTCCGGCGCGAGGTTGAGAGCATATTCTCCAGCCGCGCGATCTGCAGGCTCGCGATGGCGCGGGCGTCCTTCTTCAACGCTTTCCAGCGCTCGACAGCGGCGGCCGACAACTCCGGATCGTCGGACTTGTTCGGTTTGGGCAGGTCTTTCAGGCGCTGGCCGGTCGAGTCCTTCACCCACGGTTTGAGGAATTCGTCGAAACCCGCGCGGAAGCGCCGTTCGCCGAAATTCAGATCAAGACCGCCGCGCTCATCAAGATCGAGGTCCGGGGCGAGGCGGTCTGACAATTCCTCCGGTGTCAGGTCGCGTGCTTCCGCGAGTGCTGCAATCTTTTCCCGCGCCTTCTCCTGCAGCCCCTTGAACTTCAGCTTCTCGGCGATGCCGTTGAGATTCATCAAAGCAATATCGCTGCCGATGTCGACCAGCACGTCGAGGCCGGTCACGGCGCGCGCGTGAGCGGACTCGCCGGGCCATTTGCGAATGAGCCGTGTGAGCTGGCGCGCACATTCGTCATCGCCGAGCCAGCCCACTGCCCGCATCGCCCAGCCGTCCTTGGAAGGCGCACCGTTTGCAAGCCACGCCGAGAACAGGTCCCAGGCAAAGGCAGCGAGGCTTGATTTGGTCGTCTGCTGCTTGATGATGTCGATGCCGGCATAAATCGCATCCGGCGTGCTGAACAACAGCATCTCGGCCAGCGCCGCCACGGCCTCGTCCGGCAACGCTCCACCGCTTATGAGTTCCGGCCGGCTGAGAGCACTCGGCACAAACCAGCTCGGCAGTTTTGCAATCTTGGCGGGATAGCGGCCGAGGGGGTCGCGATCCAGCACCTGCGCGAGTGCTTCGGTGACACGCGGCTCGGTCTTGGCATAATCGCTCGCGAGGCTTTCGACCTCGGCGCGGCCATTGTCGGTGCTGGCGGCATACCACCGCAACGTATGTTCGGCGGCATCGCGCAGTCCCCCCCTCGCGCCCACAGCATCCGGGATCAGGCGCAGGATCGCCGTGCGCCGGTATTTGCGCAACCACGCGACAGCCGGCGCCCGGGCCTTCTTAAGCTTGAGCAGTGCACGCGCAGCATGGGGCGCTATCTCGCTCGCCTCAATCCCCAAGGCGTTCTCGAGTAACAGAATCGGGGCCAGCTCCATCTGCTTGAGAAGCCCAGGCAGCGCCTTTTCGCCAAAACGCGCCATCATCTCCGGGAAGAAATCCTGCCAGTCATAGTTGTCGGTCAAGACAGGCCCGGGGCTTTGCCAAAGCATCAGAGCCAACGCATCGGGCTGGCGTTCGATGCCTTCAAGGAGGAGTTCATATTCAGTGTAGCGTATGGCGTTGTGCTTCGCCCGGTAGAGCTCCATCAGGCGTTGTTCGAGCCATTTGAGAACCTGATCTTCGGGGTCGGTTTGTTTGGGCGGCTGCACCGCCGGAGCTGGAACTTTATACCAATCATATTTTGGCTTTGCTTCACACTCCGCGATAACGGCAGGGAGTTCGGCCAGCGATTCGATGACGCGTGCCCGATTGCGCCGGTACCCATATGGTTGCCGTTTCTCGCCAGGCGCATATGAAAAAGGCGTGATGATCGGCGCCAATTCCAACACGATGTCGTCGGTCACCTTCGCTTTCTTGCGCCATGGCGGATCGCGCAAGACATCCGGCCAGGACTCCGGCGCCGCCAACGCAACATTGCCCGCTTCAAGTGCACGGTCAAGATAGCTGAGCGCCTTGGCATCGCTGCCCGCCCATTGGCGCACCGTCTCGGCGGGCTGCGTTTTGATGACTTCCATCACCCGCGCCTTCAATTGCGGATCGGAGCTCCCCGATGCCACCGCGCACAGGCACTGGCGGAAGGTACGGGCGAGATTGTCTTTCGTTGCCTTATCGAGGCCTGAGCGAATCCATTTATCATGCAGGAGCGGCAGCAGCGATGAGAGCGCGCCCTCCTCGTCAAGCGCCAGGATCAGCCGTGCGAGGTCTGTCTTCTCGTCATCATTAGCGTAGTGCATTAGCCACTCAAGCACTGGCATGGCAGGCTCGCAATAGTGGCGCGCGACTGCAATCGCTGTTGCGCCGACCTCGGCCATGCCGATCTCACAATAGACAAGGTAGAAGTAGCTCTGCTTTATCCGCCAGCGCCCGACACTCGACGGCGGGGAATCGACGATGAGCGGGATAAACAGCCTTTTCTCCGCTACGTTTTCACCCGCTGCTTCGGCGGCGTTCAGCACGGCGAGCGGCTGCAAATCATGCTGTGTCGGCCTGTCATCGGCCAAAATAAACGCGATATCCGCCGTGACGTCCCAGTCATTTCTTGCGGAGCAGCCCTTTGTACTGAGAGCGATCGCCTGTTCGTAATAGGCGTCCGGGGTCTTCACCAAGGCCGCACGAAGGGCAAGAGCCCGTGAAGAACTCCATGCTGATCCTGAATAGGAGTCGCGCTTGCCTTTGAACGAACGAAAGATACCTGCGGCCAATTCAACTGCTGCTTCCGGCTTCGCCTTTGTCACCAGCCACTGCATGAAATGCGTCAGGCATCTGAGCTTGGTCGCCTGCTGCGGGCTCTTCACCTGCCAGCCGTTGGGCAACAGCTCTTTTGAGACATGTTCGATGTGTCCAATGAACACGTCGGCCTCATCCGCATCGATCGACTCCGGCCCGGTTTCGCTGAGATGCTCGCGCAGCCAATTGACCGCATCTTTCTGCTTCTCTTCCACCTGCGCCATCATCGGCAGCAGGAGCTCTCTCAGCGCGCGCCAAGCCGCAGGGCCATCAAGCTCGCCTTGCGGGCGGGTGCGGGTCGGCAATGCAAAAGCGAGACGGGCCTCCAAATCGCCCGACGGACTCAGGGATGGGGACGTTGCTTCGGCGGGCTTCTTTGTCGTGCCGTCTGCTTGCGTAGTTGCTGATGCCAGCTCCTTAGTCTTCGCTGCGGGGACGGCTGCAACCGCAGGAGCCGTCGTAGGCTCTTCGGGT
>JGI24705J35276_12237600_pt1 | contig 12023 bp, 13 predicted proteins | sample TergutNt197P4_FD_35276 | JGI IMG/M metagenome (IMG submission 35276)
TGCCCGCCGGGTTGGATGCCCTGGATCAGGATCGGTTCCAGCATTGCGCGCGCGGCATAGATGGCGGCGGTATAACCGGCCGGGCCGGAGCCAATGATGACGACCTTGGCATGTATCGGAGCGAGCATGAGATGGGCAGCCTCCCGTGTTAGTTGAGTGCGTCAAAGGGGAAGTGCTCGCAAAACAGCAATGCGGAGCGCCCCCATAAGCGCCCGCGCAGTCTAAGCCTTCTTTCGAGCTATGCAAGAATTGCAGCCCAACTCAGCGAATTTTCTGCGAAGGCCCAGGGAGCCCCCAGAATCTTGCGCAGTGCAGGCGTAATAAAATTGCGCATCCTTGCGCGACTGGGATAAGAGGATTGCCGCCCACGTACTTTCCCCCCTTTTTCAGCTGAGAACGCTCATCCCCGTGTCGAAGAACCTTGACGAGATCGATCTTAGAATCCTCGCCGAAATTCAGGCCGATGGGCGTATCACCAATGTCGAACTCGCCAAGCGAGTGGGGATTTCACCGCCGCCCTGTCTGCGCAGGGTGCGGACTCTGGAAGAGGAAGGCTATATCCAGGGCTACCGTGGACTCCTGGATCCGCGGCGGCTGGGGTTTGACGTGACGGTATTTGCCGCCGTGCACCTGTTGAGCCAGGCGGAGGCCGATCTACGTGCGTTCGAAGAGTTCGTCCGCGACGAGCCGCTGGTGCGGGAATGCTGGATGCTCTCTGGAGAGGTGGATTTCATGCTGAAATGCGTCGCCCCGGACATGGCGACCTTTCAGGATTTCGTGACGCACCTGACCACGGCGCCGCATGTGCGCAATGTCCGGACCTCTCTTGTACTGCACAACTGCAAATATGAAGCCGCGGTTCCACTCGAAGTGAAGCCGAAGCGGTAGCCACGGCTTGCCGAGAGCTGCGTTTGCAGCGCAGTTATTGAGGCGCGGCCTTTGCGTCCAGGCTGATAGGCCCGCCGCCAGCCGCCGCAAGATAGAGGCATGCAAAACAGAACATGATGGCCAGCGTGCCTCCGTTGAGCAGCGGAAAGAAGCTGCGCGGAAAGTGCTCGATGAAGTAGGCGAAAGCCATTTCGCCCGAGAGGATGAGCGCGGCGAACCGCGTCAGCAGGCCGATCATCAGCAGGCCGCCGAATATCAGTTCGACCATGCCCGCGACGCCGAATAGCGAGAGCGGTGTGACGTGTTCGAACATCGGCACGAGTGGAAACTTGAGCAGCTTTGCAACACCAAACTGAAACATCAGCAGGCCGGTAATGAACCTCAACAGGCTCAGCAGATAAGGCGCGTAGGTTGCGGAAATGCGGTCCACCTTCATTGGCTCTTCTCCGGTCAAGGCCGAGCACAACTAAAGGTAACTGGGATTGCGTCGCTGCCCAAGCGGCGTGGATAAGAAAAAAGCCGCGCTGGCGCGGCCTTTTTGGGAACTTTTCGCAGAGAAAGTAACCTATCGCCACTCGACCTTGGTGATTTCGTAGGCCTTAGCGCCACCAGGTGTCACCACTTCCACGGAAGCGCCCTTCTTCTTGCCGATCAGGGCGCGCGCCAGCGGCGAGGTGATGGAGATGCGGCCCTTCTTGGCATCAGCCTCGGGCTCGCCGACGATCTGCCACACCGTCTTCTTCTCGGTGTCCTCGTCGATCAGCGTGACGGTTGCACCGAACTTGATGGTGTCGCCAGAGAGCTTGGAGATGTCGATTACGTCGGCCCGGGCGAGCTTGTCTTCCAGCTCGGCGATGCGGCCTTCGTTGTGGGACTGCTCTTCTTTCGCGGCATGATATTCCGCGTTCTCCGACAGGTCTCCGTGCGAGCGCGCCTCAGCAATGTGTTCGATGATGCGCGGACGCTCCACCGACTGGCGCTGCTTCAATTCTTCCTCGAGCGCGACAAAGCCCGCTGAGGTCATCGGAACCTTTTCCATCATCTCTCTCGTTTTTTGCTCCTGTGAGCCCGCAAATAGTGGGAGCACGGGAGACCTTACGTAATAGTTACCCTTTCCAGAGGCTCGCGTGGCCGCCGGAACGTCGAAGAGTCGGGCACCGAAACACGGCAGCCGCACGGCCGGGAAGATCCGGTCGATCGCGGCTTTGTTGCGCTAATCACGTGAGCCGGGTTCCGGCCAGCGATCAGGTTTCGGAAAAATAGCTCTGCAGGGTTCGGACCTCAAGGTCCCCGCCCAGATAGGCGCGGATGCCTTGTGCTGCCGCCACTGCGCCTGAAAGAGTGGTGTAATATGGTACTTTATGCAAGAGGGCAGCCCGTCGCAGCGGCCGGCTGTCGGCCAGCGCCTGCGGCCCCTCGGTCGTGTTGAAAACGAGCTGGATGTCGCCGTTGGTGAGGGCATCGACGATATGTGGTCGGCCCTCCAGTACTTTGTTGACCTTTTCGGTTGGAATCCCCTCGCTCGCCAGGAACCGCTGCGTTCCCGAGGTCGCCAGTACCTTGAAGCCCAGTGAGTACAGTAGCCGCACTGCCTCCGTGATCCGCATCTTGTCGCTGTCCCGTACTGAGACAAATACAGTTCCTTTGCGCGGTACCCGCGTGCCGCCGCCAAGCTGGCTTTTGGCGAAGGCGATCTCGAAGGTGCGGTCGATGCCCATAACTTCGCCGGTGGACCGCATTTCCGGGCCGAGCACGGTATCGACACCAGGGAAGCGGGCGAACGGAAACACCGATTCTTTTACCCCGACATGCTTAAAATTGTGCTTCTTCAAGCCGAAATCGGCCAGCTTCTCGCCGGCCATGATCCTTGCCGCTATCTTGGCTACTGGCGTCCCGATCACCTTGGCGACGAAGGGCACGGTACGTGAGGCGCGCGGATTGACCTCCAGCACGTAGACCTGGCTGTCCTTGATCGCGTATTGCACGTTCATCAGGCCGACGACGTCGAGCCCGAGTGCAAGTTCGCGCGTCTGCCGCTCCAACTCGGCGATGGTGGCGGCATCGAGCGAATGCGGCGGCAGCGAGCAGGCCGAATCGCCGGAATGGATGCCGGCTTCCTCGATGTGCTCCATGATGCCGACGACGAAGGTGTCCTTGCCGTCACAAAGGCAATCCACGTCGACCTCGGTGGCATCCGACAGGTAGCGATCGAAAAGCAGCGGGTTCTTCCCGAGCACGGTATTGATCTGCCCGGTCTTGTCGTTGGGATAGCGCGCCTTGATGTCGGCGGGAACGAGTTCGGGCAGGGTGCCGAGCAGGTAGTCGCTGAGCTGGTTCTCCTCGCGGATGATCTGCATTGCCCGGCCGCCGAGCACGTAAGACGGACGTACCACCAACGGCAGGTCGAGATCGGCGGCGACCAGCCGTGCCTGTTCGACTGAATAGGCGATGCCGTTTTTCGGTTGCTTCAGATGCAGCTTGTCGAGAATGCGCTTGAAGCGGTCGCGGTCTTCGGCCAAGTCGATCGCCTCGGGCGAGGTGCCGAGGATCGGCACGTTGGCTGCCTCGAGGGCACGTGCGAGCTTGAGCGGCGTCTGGCCGCCAAACTGCACGATTACGCCGTGCAGTGTACCGTTCTTGCGTTCGGTCGTGATGATTTCCAGCACGTCCTCCGCCGTGAGCGGCTCGAAATACAATCGGTCGGCGGTGTCGTAGTCGGTGGACACCGTCTCCGGGTTGCAATTGACCATGATGGTCTCGTAGCCGGCGTCAGCGAGCGCAAAGCAGGCATGGCAGCAGCAATAGTCGAATTCGATGCCCTGACCGATCCGGTTCGGCCCGCCGCCAAGGATGACGACCTTCTTCCTGTCCGACGGCGCACTCTCATCCGCGGGGGGGCCTGCGAACGGTGCCTCGTAGGTCGAATACATGTAGGCCGTGGGGGAAGCGAACTCGGCCGCGCAAGTGTCGATGCGTTTGTAGACCGGGCGCACGTCGAGTTCTCGGCGCTTGGTGGCAATTTCGGATTCGGTCGTCTCTGCCAGCACCGCAAGGCGCGCGTCAGAAAAGCCCATTGCCTTCAGCGTCCGCATGCCGAAGGCGTTTGCCGGCAGCCCGTTCTTCCGGACCTTCTCCTCCATTTCGACGATGCTACGCATCTGCGCCAGGAACCACGGGTCGATCTTGCAGGAATTGAAGATGTCCTCGTTCGACCAGCCCAGTCGCATCGCTTGCGCCACCTGCAGGATGCGGTTCGGCGTCGGCGTGCCGAGCGCGGCACGGATCGCGTTCTTGTCGTCGCCGCGGCCTAATCCCTCGATCTCGATCTCGTCGAGTCCGGTCAGGCCGGTCTCCAGGCCGCGCAGTGCCTTCTGCAGGCTCTCCTGGAAGGTCCGGCCGATCGCCATCACCTCGCCGACCGATTTCATTGATGTCGTTAGTGTGGGCGAGGCACCGGGGAACTTCTCGAAAGCAAAACGCGGAATCTTCGTTACAACGTAATCGATTGTCGGCTCAAACGAGGCCGGCGTCGCGCCGCCGGTGATGTCGTTGGCGATTTCGTCCAGCGTGTAGCCGATCGCAAGCTTGGCCGCGACCTTGGCGATCGGAAATCCGGTGGCTTTTGAGGCGAGCGCCGAGGAGCGCGACACCCGCGGATTCATCTCGATCACGACCATGCGGCCATCGACCGGGTTGATTCCGAACTGCACGTTGGAGCCGCCGGTCTCCACCCCGATCTCGCGCAGCACCGCTATCGAGGCGTCGCGCATGATCTGGTATTCTTTATCGGTCAGCGTCAGCGCCGGCGCCACGGTGATGGAATCGCCGGTATGCACGCCCATCGGATCGAAGTTCTCGATCGAGCAGACGATGATGCAATTATCTCGTTTGTCGCGCACCACCTCCATCTCGAACTCTTTCCAGCCGAGAACGCTTTCCTCGATCAGAACTTCGTTGGTGGGGGAGGCGTCGATGCCGCGCTCGACGATGTCGAGGAATTCTTCCTTGTTGTAGGCGATGCCACCGCCGGTGCCGCCGAGCGTGAAGGAGGGGCGGATGATTGCGGGCAATCCCACCTCGGACAGTGCCATCAGCGCTTCCGCGAGTGCCTGCTGCTGGTAGCGCTTCCTGCGCTCGTTTTCACCGGCTGCCCATTGCTTTTCGAATTGCTCCAGCGCGCTGCCGGACAGCTCGGCGCGATCGGCGAGATATTTGTCGCGGTCGGCCTTCTTCAGCGTCGAGGCGTTCGCCAGCCGGGATTTCGGCGTCTGCAGGCCGATCCTCTCCATGGCGTTGCGGAACAGCTGGCGATCTTCCGCCTTGTCGATCGCGTCCGCGGTGGCGCCGATCATCTCGACGTCGAACTTCTCGAGCGTACCCTGCCGGCGCAGCGATAACGCGCAGTTCAGCGCGGTTTGCCCACCCATCGTCGGTAGCAGCGCGAAACCGCCGGGGACGACGTGACGTTCCTTCTCAATGATCTTGGCGACGATCTCAGGCGTGATCGGTTCGATATAGGTCGCGTCGGCCAATTCCGGGTCGGTCATGATGGTGGCCGGATTGGAATTGACGAGGACGATGCGGTAGCCCTCTTCCCTCAGCGTCTTGCAGGCTTGTGTGCCGGAATAGTCGAATTCGCAGGCCTGGCCGATCACGATGGGGCCGGCGCCGATGATCAGGATGGTCGAGATGTCGGTTCGTTTGGGCATCAACGCTCGCGAACTGGAAACTGGGCACAAAAAAAGGGCGCGCCTGCCGCGCGTCCCTTTAGCCAAGAGCGCGGGCTACCCGCGCGCGCGGCTGGTCTTTAGACCAGATTGCAGCGCGGCGAAACCCCGAAAACCACCCATCAACCGGCAATTTTGTCGTGTTTTGGCTGCTCGTGTGGCGCGCAGGCATTCAGCCAGAACGCGCAGGTTTCGGCCAGCCTGAGCCAAGCTGGAGGCCCGGCCTGGAGTTGAACCAGGATAAGGGGCGTTGCACCGCCCCCGCGTTGACACTTCCGCCACCGGGCCGGCACCATCATCGCCGATCGGACAGGCCGGAGCCACGGTTAGCGACTTTTAACCCTAAGCTTGGGTTGCGCGAATGCTGGACCGGGCGACGAAGGTCATTCGCCAGGGATTGTGGCCGATATTAGTGTGGGCGCGCGAGGCGGTGAATCCCGCAGCGGCGAGTTTCGCGGTCATGTCGGCCTCGCTGTAGCGCGCGAGCCCAAGGCGCGAGCGCAGTTGCCGGTAGTCCGACAGCGCGGTGCTGATGAGCCCAACGAGTGCATCCTTCAAGAAGCCGTGACGCGCGGCGAAGCGTAACAAGGCGAGCACGTCGCGGAACATCCCGACTTGGGGCTGCAGGACGTCACCCAGCACCAGCCGACCGGACGGCTTCAGCAGCCGCCTGATCAGCGCGAGAGCCGAATCCAGCTCTTCCGGCGTCATGTACTGGGCAACCGAATTCATCACCACCAGGTCGACTGATTCCGTTGACATTTTTCCGACGTCGTCCAGCGAGCGCACTCGGATCTTTGTGTTGGGCGCAAAGCGGGCGATCAGCCGTCCGCGCACGCCCGGCGCGGGCTCGGCCAGGATGAGCATGCCGCAGCTGTCCGCCACCTTGGCCGCGAACAGCGCTTCGCCGCAGGCGTAGTCCAGCACCACTTCATCACGGGAGGTGACATAGCTCACGAGGTCGCGCGCAATGATCTCGAAATGCAGGTCGCGATGCTGCTTGCTCACATAAATAGTGTGAGTGGAATCGTAATAGTCGATCCAGTCGTCCATAGTTATCGGGGATCCCGAACAAGAGCGGTTCCGGAACCGGAACCTGGCGCTCATGTCCGCGTTAGGAGAGGCGACATTGTGCCGTCAATGTTGGTCTAACAGGAAGGTTCCCCGTGAGCAAAGTAAAGTCAGACAAGGTCTCGCCAGAACTAGACACCCCGACTGATCTGCCGCCTCAGGCGGTTAACGAGATATCTCAGGCGCTGAACGTGCTACTTGCCGACGCCTTCGCGCTCTACCTCAAGACCAAGAATTTCCACTGGCACGTCAGCGGACGGCATTTCCACGACTATCACCTCATGCTGGACGAGCAGTCGGACGCGATCATGGCCACCACTGATCAGCTTGCCGAACGGGTCCGCAAGCTCGGTGGCCTCACTTTGCGCTCGATCGGCCAGATCGGCAAACTGCAGACGATCAAGGACAACAACGAGGAATACGTCCCGCCGCGCGAGATGCTGCGCGAACTGATGCAGGACAACAAGAATGTCGCTACCGCAATGCGCAATGCACACAAACTCTGTGACGGACATGACGACACTGGGACGGCGAGCCTGCTCGAGACCTTCATCGACGAGACCGAGCGCCGTACTTGGTTCTTGTTCGAGGCGAGCCGGCAGGAAGGTAGCAACGCGGCATAGTCGCGCCCGCGATCGGACAGCGGCGCCGCCGGAGCCCAGCTAGCCGTGAGGCTCTTGCAGCGGCGAACGATGACATGTCGCGCGATGACCTTGTCGGGCGTTGCGGTCACTTCGGCTTCTACGGGCTTTGCCGCCACAGCTTCACCAGCGGCCCGTCTTCTCCCATCACGGGGTCGGTCTTCGGCAGCTTCACTTGCGGAATGGTTTTGAGCGCCTGCGCGCGGTTTTGCGGCGTTGGGCGCGTGATCTGCATCTCCGCCCCCGGCGGATAGGCGCCAATCACGGAGAAATCGTCGCTTGCGCAAACAAGCTGGTGCCCGGTGCCGGCGGGCAGGATCGCGACGTCGCCAGCCGAAATTTCCAGTATCTTGCCGCGATCGCCGCCGAAGCGCACAAGCGCCCGACCGCGCGCCGCCCCCAGCGCCTCATGCACGGTCGAGTGATAATGCAGATAGCCATAGATTCCGTTGCGCCATGTGCCGCCCCAGCCATTGTTGAGGAATAGGTCCTCGATCGTCTTCTCGGGATCGTAGTTGCCGACATCGATCGCGCCCTTGTAGACTACGAAGGGCAGGGGATTGTTCGGCACGACGCCGTCATCCTCGAAGACAATGGTGAGCGGGTCGACGTCGGCGCTGACGACGGGCATGGCGTTTGTCCCCGGGCGGGCAGCGTGCCACGGCTTCGTGAATGTCAATTCGCTGTCAGCGTCTCATGTTCCTTCGCCAATTCGAAAATCAGGCGTAGCGCGGGTGGCGTCGACGGCGTAGGCCAGGAATCCCTATGAATCTAGAAGCCGCTCCGTCACGGTGGGGCTCACGCCAGCCATGCGGACGGTGAAAGTAGAGACGAATAGGCCGCAACCTACGCCCGCTTCCGCTCGCGCATCAGCTCGGCGAAGCGCTGGAACAGGTAGTGGGAATCGCACGGACCGGGTGAGGCCTCGGGGTGGTACTGTACCGAGAACACCGGCTTGTCCACGAGTGCGATTCCACAATTCGAACCGTCGAACAGCGACACGTGGGTTTGCGTCGCGCCCTTCGGCAGCGTCGCCTGGTCGACCGCGAAACCATGGTTCATTGAGGTGATCTCGACCTTGCCGGTGGTCTCGTCCCTGACCGGGTGATTGGCGCCGTGATGGCCCTGATGCATCTTCTTGGTCTTGGCGCCTACGGCGAGCCCCAATATCTGGTGGCCGAGACAGATGCCGAACGTCGGCGTGCCCGACTCGATTACCTTCTGGATAACCGGCACGGCATACTTGCCGGTTGCAGCAGGATCGCCGGGTCCGTTTGACAAGAACACGCCGTCCGGCTTCAGAGCCAGGATGTCCTCAGCCGAGGTTGTCGCGGGCACCACCGTGACCTTGCAGCCCACGCCGGCAAGCAGGCGCAGAATGTTGCGCTTGACGCCGTAGTCGATGGCGACCACGTTGAACTTGGGGGTGGTCTCGCGGCCAAAGCCTTTGTCCCACTCCCACGGCGTCTCGTCCCAGGTGAAGCGCTGGCCTGTAGTGACCATCGGGACGAGGTCCATGCCTTCGAGGCCCGGCCATTCGCGCGCCTCTTGCTTCAGTGCATGCAGGTCGAACTGTCCGCTCTTGGAATGAGCGATCACTGCGTTCGGCATGCCGTTGGAGCGGATCAACGCGGTCAATGCGCGGGTATCGATGCCGGACAATCCGATGATGCCGCGCGCTTTCAGCCATTGGTCGAGATGGCGCGTCGCGCGGTAATTCGACGGATCGGTGATCGCGGCGCGCAGGATCACCCCCCGGGCGCCCGGCGTTGCCGCCATGTTCACCGTCTCGATATCTTCGTCGTTGGTGCCGACATTGCCGATATGCGGAAAGGTGAAAGTGATGATCTGTCCGGCATAGGAGGGATCGGTCAGGATCTCCTCATAGCCGGTCATCGCGGTGTTGAAACAGACTTCGCCGACGGCATGTCCTTCAGCGCCCAGGCCAAAGCCTTCGAGCACCGTTCCATCGGCGAGCACCAGAAGCGCGGTCGGCTTATGGTCCGGCCAAGCGTGATCATTTTCGGATTGTGTCATGAGCCCCGTACATAATCTCCGCCGGGCCTGCCGTCAAAGCAGGAGAGGGCGGATTCACATGCGTTTTTGCATATTTGACAGGTTACGTCAGACACTTAAGCTCACCTGAGATAATTTCCGGCAAAATTTGACGCTTGGGAGGCAATAATGGATCAGACCATTCCGATTGTGTTGGTTCCGGGATTGGCCTGTTCGCCGCGCATCTATGTGCCGATCATCCCCGCATTGTGGCGGTTCGGTCCGGTGATGGTGGCCAACCATATCCGCGACGACAGCATGGCCGCGATTGCGCGCCGGATTCTGAACGAAGCGCCGCCTCGCTTCGCGCTCGCGGGCCATTCGATGGGCGGCTATATCGCTTTCGAGATCATGCGCCAGGCGCCGGAGCGCGTAACCAGGCTCGCGCTGATCAACACGCAGGCGCGCCCCGATACGTCGGAGGCCACGGCGCGGCGCCGCGGCCAGGTGGAACGTGTACAGCGCGGCGGGTATCGCGCCGTGCTAGATGAGCTGTTTACCGGCTTTGTGCATCCCTCGCGACGCGAGGATGCGGCATTGCGCGGGCTGGTCCGCGACATGGGTGATGATGTCGGCGCCGACGCCTTCATCCGACAGCAGACCGCGATCATAGCCCGGCCGGATTCGAGGCTGACATTCGCCTCCGTCAAATGCCCGACGCTGGTGCTGACCGCGGACCAGGACAACACCATTTCGAATTCGCTATCCGTGGAGATGGCCGAAAGCATTACCAGTGCAAAGCTCGTGATCCTGCCCGAGTGCGGGCACCTGCCGCAGGTGGAACGGCCGCAGGCGACCGCGGATGCACTGTCGGAATGGTTGCGGAATTAATTGTCTTGATGCCGCGAACGGCCTAGATCAGGGCCAAAGAGAGCAAGAGGATCACGACCATGATGCGCGATGACATTAACAATGCGGTCAAGCAGGCGATGAAAGCCAAGGACGAGCGCAAGCTCTCCACGCTGCGCATGGTCAATTCGACAATCAAGAACGAAGACATCAAGGCGCGCGGTGACGGCAAGCCGCCGCTGTCCGACGCCGACCTGCTCGGCGTCCTGCAGAAGATGGTCAAGCAGCGCCAGGAGGCGGTCGAGCTCTACGAGAAAGGTGGCCGCGCCGAACTCGCGGCGCAAGAACGCGAGGAGATTGCCGTCATATCGGCGTATCTGCCAAAGCAGATGGCGGAAGATGATGTGAGGAAGGCGATCGCGGACGTGATCTCCGAAACGGGTGCGGCTGGCATGAAGGACATGGGCAAGGTGATCGCCGCGCTGAAGGCGAAATACGCCGGGCAAATGGATTTCGGCAAAGCCAGCGGCTTGGTCAAGGCGGCGCTGACGGGCTGAGCCGTTATTCCGGGACACGCACCGATGACAAGTGCCGGACGTTCATAGCGAGCGCCTCCATGTCGATCACGGAGACATGGCCGATCGTTCGCGAAGGCGTGTGGCTATACGCTGGCTCCAGTCCTGTGGCGGTGCGCGTTCTTTTGAGTAGCGAAACCTGGGGTACTTGCGACTACGAAGACGAAGAATCTATCCGGGAAGGGCAGCAGGTGCAGTGCTACTTTCTCGCCTACGAGATGGCTGGCTCGACGGGCAATTTTTGCAACCTGGTCCCAAACCTGGCAACGCCTGAGCTGGCAATCGCCCATGCCGAAGCGATCATGCCGGGCATCCAATGGAAGGCGGCGCAAACCTCGTGAGCCGCATGGACACAGAGGAACTCAAGCGGGCAATCTCTACGACTGCCACGGAGATCAGGCGGCTTCACTCCCGAATCCATGAGACGGTCTGCTATCGAGACGCGAGCCAGCAGCAAAGGGACGAGTGGGAGAATGCATGCGCCGAATTCCACGCGCGATACGACATGCTGGCCTTTCCCGATGGCTACGACGGCGCCGTTGAGCGCATCATTGCGGGCGATCCTAAAGCTGTGGAGGCCGCGATATGCTTCCTCGAGTTGCGGCCCTGCTTCTTTCGCTCTGGCTACATGTTCAGCAAGCTTCTGCGCAAAGTGAAGCGTGCCCCGCTATCACCGCAACAGGCCGACCGGCTTCGCTTTGTCATTGAGCGGCAAGCCAGGTGGCGGTCAAAGCGGCTGGTCAGGAATGCGACCTGACCGTCCAATTTCTGAATTCAACCGTTAGGTGTCAGGGAACACATGTTCGCTATCGAAGCAACGAACTCCAGGAAGTGGCGGTGGATCGCCGGCATCTTTCTGCAACGAACCGCAGCCGAGACGTTTCTGCAGTCGGCTTTACATGCGGGCCGGTCTGAATTGTGCATCGTGGATCTCCCGGTCCAGTGCTATCCTGTGTTCATCATCGAAGAGCGCGGATTTGAGTACGGTGACGTCAATCCGGTCAGAGCCGAGCTCGCAAGCCTGGTGCCTCGCGGCAATGAAGATCACATTCATATGAACGTTTACGCCGTGCGCGAAGACTTTGCTCCCTCCAAACCCGGAGTCGACGTAATGGGCCTCTTGCTGCATTGGCACATCACCGACAGGTACCTCGAACCTCGGAGGTTGCTGGCCTTTGATGAAGAGCTTTCGTCGGCCGTGAAGAACCTCTCAAGTCATTGAGCTGGAGTCGATTTTCCCGGGAGGACGAGAGTTGAGATTGCAGGATTTTGGGGCT
>JGI24705J35276_12237598_pt1 | contig 12017 bp, 9 predicted proteins | sample TergutNt197P4_FD_35276 | JGI IMG/M metagenome (IMG submission 35276)
CATACGCAGATATGGTATTTGCCCTTGGGCTGCAGGTTGTACATGGTATAGAAGGTGGCAGCCTCGTACACCATGCTGGCAAAGGTGCCGATACGGTCGGCAATGTAGACCATGGCCTCGGCACTGATCCACCCTTCCTGTTCCTGGACAAGCCAAAGCGAAGGCAAAATCAGCGATTCCCTGGTGGGATAACGCTTGACCAGCCGCTCGAACTCCGCATCCCTCTGCGCATCAAAAATAAACGGTTTCCCCGTCTCTATTAGCTGTGATCGATCACTCATCTGTCCAACTCTCCGCCAATGATATTGATGCTGCCGAGATTGATCACGGCGTCGGCAATCATTTGACCTTCAACCATTTCGTGGAACCCGCCCATCATGTAGAAACACGGCGGCCGCACCTTGCACTTGTACGGCTGGCCGGAACCATCGGAAACAAAATAGAAGCCCAGCTCACCGTTGGCGGCCTCGAAGGAGTCGTACCATGCTCCGGCCGGAACCCGCACGCCATCAAATACCAGTTTGAAATGGCCGGCCAGAGCTTCGATGTTCTTGTAGACCTCGGCCTTGGCAGGAAGGGTGACATTGTTGTCGCTGATGGTCACCGGCCCCTTGGGCATACGCTTCATCGCCTGGCGGATGATGCTGATGCTCTGGAAAATTTCCTCGTAACGGACCATCATCCGGTCATAGATGTCGCCCTTGGAGCCGAGCGGGATAGTGAAATCAAAGGTGTCGTAATGGTAGTAGGGGTTGTCCTTGCGCAGATCGAAAGGAACGCCGCTGGCGCGCAAACAGGGGCCGGTGTAGCCGTAGGACAGGGCCAGATCGGCCGGCATGATGCAAACGTTCTGGGTCCGCTCATGGACAATCCGGTTCTTCAGCACCAGTTTGAGCGAATCGGTGGTTCCCTTCTCGATGTCCTGCAGTTGTTTTTCCATGTCAGCTTCCCAGCCTTCATAGAAATCGCGGTACATGCCGCCGATCCGGGTGAAGGAGCTGGTGAGGCGGGCCCCGGTCAGCCGGCTGATGAAGTCGTAGGAGGCCTCTTTCTCGTTATAGAGGTACCAGTAGTTGGTCAAGCCGCCCATGTCGACCAGGTTGGCGGCCAGGCACACCAAGTGGTCCTGCACCCGGAAAAACTCGGCCAGGATGACCCGCATAAACTTGGCCCGCTCGGTGATTTCGACCCCGAGCCAGGACTCAACCGCCTTGGCATAGGCGATGTTGTTCATCAGCGCCGAGCAGTAGTTGAGCCGGTCGGTGAGGGGGATCACCTGGTTGTAGGTTCTGTTCTCGGCAGTCTTTTCGAAACCCCGGTGGAGGTAGCCGATCTCATTGACATTGGCGAGGATGGTTTCGCCGTCAAGGGCGGTGAGGATACGGATCGCGCCATGGGTGGCCGGATGGGAAGGCCCGAGATTGAGATACATGATCTCGGTATTGATGTCGTTCATCACGGTCTGATCAATACCTTTGCACGCCAACCGGGCCTTGATCTCCTTCTCCAGGCTATCGGTCTCACGACAGACCTGGCCCTTGAAGATATCATAGTCCTTCCGCAGAGGATGCCCCTGAAATTGCCAATGATTGAGAATGCGGCGAAGATCCGGATGCCCCTGGAAATTGATCCCGTACTGGTCGTAGGCCTCACGCTCGCCCCAGTTGGCCGAAGACCAGAAGGGAGTCGCGGAGGGCACGCCCATTTCCGGGTCAACGACCGGAACCCGAACCTGGGCCAGCATGTTCTTTTCCCAGTTCCGCAGGGTGTAGACCACACAAAAACGCGCCTCCTGCTGTACCGGGTATTCGAGGTAGTCGACCGCGGTCACATCAAGAAGCAATCCGAAATTAAGCGCCGGATCGTTTTTCAGGCGGGCAAGCGTTGATTCGAGTTGCGCAGGCTGCACCGTCAACACCGCCGCTTCGACCGAAGTCGTGCAGGATGCGTCAGGAAACGCGGCCTTGAGTAGTTCTAGTGCCGTCGTATTCATATCAGTCGAGAATTCCTTTGAAGTCTTTGTGGCGATCTTTGAGCACAGTTTCACCCTTGATCTGTTCCTGGATCTTCATCAAGGCATCCAGAACCGCCTCGGGCCGGGGAGGACAACCGGAAATGTACACATCGACCGGTATGATGGTATCGATTCCCTGAACAGTACAGTAGTTATCGTAGATGCCGCCGGAGCTGGCGCACGCACCCATGGACACAACCCATTTGGGTTCGGGCATCTGCTCATAAATCTGCTTGAGAACCGGCGCCTGCTTGTAGCTGATGGTACCGCATACCAGCAACAGGTCAGCCTGCCGGGGCGAGAAACGCACAACCTCGGCGCCCCAGCGCGAGATATCGAGCTGACTTGCAGCGGCACTCATGAATTCGATCGCACAGCAGGCGGTCCCGAAGACAAACGGCCACAGAGAGTACTGACGCCCCCAGTTGATGACTGCGTCGAGCTTGGTGGTCAGTACCGAATCACCCAGACTTGCTTCTAATCCTAACGCCAATTGAGCACCCCTTTCCGAAGAATATAAATAAGTCCAGTCAACAGTAGCGCCATGAAGACGACCATTTCCGCGAACCCGAACCAGCCCAGCTCGCGTACACCGACCGCCCACGGATACATGAACACCGCCTCAATGTCGAACAGCAGGAACAGAATGGCCAGCAGGTAAAACTTGACGCTGAACTTCTGTTCCGCCAAGCCGATCATCCGTTTGACCCCACTTTCATAGGGCAGGTTCTTAATCTCCCCTCCGGCACGCGGACCGAACACCGTTGTCACCAGCATGAACAGCGGGACAACGATGGCTATTCCGATCAGGGCCATTGCTGATAGCACCAGTTCCGTCACCATGAATCCAACCTCTCCCTCAGACAAGAAATAGATACGTAACCTTTTATGTACAACAGGTTATACAACAAACGAAAATGAATCGCTATTCATTACCGGCAGGGGTATGATCTGTCAAGGAAATATTCATCCAAGATCACTGCCGCTTCCCCGCGGCAAGGCCACCGTAAAAGCAATTACATCAAGATCATCCCCAGGGCACCCAAAGGTTTGGTGGCCACTCTTCAGCCGGTGCATAAAATCAGCAACCCGGACAGCGGGTGCCATCCGGGTTGCTGATACCTCGGGGGTGGAACTAAAAGGGGACATCGTCGCCCATGGGCGGCGGCTCGGGAAAAGGCTCCGAGCCATACCCTTGGCTGCCGCCCCCATACTCGCTGCCACCGCCGCCGGGACGGGGTGAGAGCATTTTCATCTCGCGGGCGATGACCTCGGTGGTGTAGCGGTCATTGCCGTTTTGATCCTGCCATTTGCGGGTTTGCAGCTTGCCCTCGATGAACACCCGCGAACCCTTGGCGAGATACTCCCCGCAGATTTCGGCCAACCTCCGCCAGGCCACGATCGTATGCCATTCGGTCTGCTCCTGCATCTGTCCGTCCTGACCCTTCCAGCGCTCGGTGGTCGCCACGCGGAAGGTGGCCACCGGGGTGCCGCTCTGGGTATAACGAATTTCCGGATCAGCCCCAAGATTACCGATTAATATCACTTTGTTGACCATACGCACCTGCACTTAAAAGTTGCTTAAAGACTCGGCACCGTAACTCCTTGCCGCCCATTGCGGGCATCATAAACCACTTGCCCCATGATTGCAAAACTTGTCTCTGAAGAAGCGAAGGACTGGCTGTCCTTGGTGCATAGGGGATTAACCACGTGTTGCATGCAATCAACATGTTCTTTGCCGAGCAAGACATGGGCCTCATTCGCATCCTGACCGACCGCGGAACGGAGTATTGCGGCAAGCCGATCTCGATGCCTGGATGAATTACTATAACAACGAACGAATCTATCAGGGTAAGATGTGCCGCGGACGCACACCTCCGCAAACCCTGATCGCTGGCAAGGAGGGGTGGAACAAAAAAATTCAGAACCTGAATTAAGCTGACAACCGCGCACCGTCAAAACGGGCGCTGTCAGATCATGTCTGAACTTCTGCAGAAGGGGTGGGTTCAATATCAACGATCACGGAAGCATCGTGCCGCTTCCATCTGACCAAGATGACATAAGGGCGGGCTCGGACGGCAGATTCCTGCCACTTCGGCGGAGTGCTCATCGTCTCTGGCACCGAAATTTCCATCGCCTCGCCGAAATGCCTGCGCGCGTTGCCGGCAATCGTGTTGGCAATTTCTCCGACGGCGTCCAGCAACCATTCGTCAGACAGACAGGATTCGTGCATCGACAGCAACAGACGTGCCAGCATGGCGCGCGGTGCCGAAAAATAGACACGCCCGCGAAGCTTGCCGGAAATCTTGATCATCCCGGTCAAGTCAAAAGTAGGAGGAAACGACTCTCCCCGGGCCAGAAAAGCGCCCCTGATCTCCGCTTTTTCGTGGGTGATCTGCATGAAGTAATGGCTGACCGCGTCCACGAAGACATGAATATCCTGTTCGCTGATATCGTACACGATGCTCAACTCGTCAATTCGACGAAAGCTTCGATCAACTGTTCGTCGGTAAAAGGTTTATACAAAAAACCGCGCGCACCCTTTTTCAGTGCCTTGAGCGCCGTTGCCTTGTCGCTCAGGGCCGAAACCACCAAAATACTGACATTGGAATCCAACGCGATCATTTTTTCGGTGCATTCGGCCCCGTCCATCTCCGGCATCGTAAGATCCATGGTCACGAGCTCGGGTTGTTTCTGTGCAAACAATGTCAGCGCCTCGGCCCCATTTTTGGCCATGGCAACGACCCTGATGAACCCCAGACGCGGATCGCTCAATATCCGTACTATGCGGCTCCTGATCACTGTGGAATCATCGACAATCAGCAAGTTCACTCGTCACGTCCCCTTTATCTCAGGTTTGATACAGCCGTCTCCGGAATCCGGCTCATAGCTCGAACTGGAGATGGAATTCGGTAAACAGATTCGTGCGGCTCTTGACCAACAATTGTCCGTGCATGGCGCGAATTTTCGCATGGACTACATCCAGCCCGACGCCATGCCCGGCATCACGGTCCGCGTCCGAGGCCGTCGAGACCCCTGGCTCAAACAGCTTGCGGGCGATTTCTGTATCGCTCATCGCATTGGCCTCCTCCCTCTTCAGGTGGCCGGAATTGACCAGCGTTTCCCGCAGCCGTGCGGGCGAAATACCACGCCCGTCGTCGCGCAGCATGAATTCGAAGCGATAATCGCCTATCTCCTTGCAGGAAATATGCAGCGCCCCGGTTTCCTCTTTCCCCAGCGTATGCCGTTCTTCTGACGACTCGATGCCATGTGTCAGGGCGTTGCGCACCAACTGGATCGCAATGGCCTGTAATTCATGCACGACCCTGAGCGGCAGTTTCCGCAGATCGTCGACATCGGCGCTGAAGGAGATCTTCTTGTGCTGGTCGCCGGCAATCCGCTCGGCCAGAGTGCTCAACGCGCCGGTAAATATCCGTACCCTGTCCTCTTCTTCCGCATCGGCATTCCTGCCGCTGAATGAGGTCAGACGCGAAACGATGTCGGTAAGGGAAGACAGACGCTCGTAAAAACCTTCGAGTAACACCGTGATACGCACCAGATTTTCGCCGGTGATCTCCTCACTGTCACGCATGGCGACCAGTTCCTTCTCGCAGACGTGCGCGTAAGTTTCGAGCATTTCGACACCCAGCGCCGCCGCCTCGCCCTTGACGCCGTGGAGGGTGCGCATAATGAAATTCACCGTGAGCCGGCGTCCCGACTGCGAATCGTCCTCGGACCGCAGACGTGTGTTAATCTGCTCAAGCGCCCGGTTGGCACTGTCCATGAGGTTACGCAGCGCCTCTGGATCCGTATTGAGCAGACGCAACAGTACATCGACCTCGACCCGGGCCTGTCCCTTCGCCTGTTCAAGCTGTTGCGCGAGCAATACCTGTTCCGTCATGTCCTGCACCGTTACCAGAAGATGCGAAATCCGCTCTTCAGTGGTGACCCGATTGAAATGGAAGTTCAGGTAACGGGTCTTGCTGTTGCCATTGGGGTCGGCTGTCGTCACCGGCACCTCATTCAGTGGATTGAGGCTGGCAACCAACGCCTCTTTCACCCGTTCACCGAACAGAAGCTCGATGTAGTCCGACGCCGCGCCATAGACCTTTTCCGGCACCATGTTCTTCAGGACTGGCAAAAATTCCATGTCAGGATGCACTTCCCGCTGCAATACCTCGGAGAGCGATTCGGAATACTGGGAACCAATCCGGTACTGTGGATTGAGCAGGAACAGCCCTTCGCGTACGGTAGCCAGAATCTCGTCGGTTTCCTTGCGTGCCTTCGCGACTTCCTGGTCGCTGGTAACCAGATCGCGGATGGAAACGACAACGGTATACCCGAAGTTGACCAGTGCCAACAGGAGGCCGGCAAATTGAACTATCCGCAGCCAGAACGCCCGGTCGTTGGCGCTTTTCTCCAGGTCGGTCGTCAGGTCGTTCATCAGGCGCAGCAGTTCGAGATTGTTGGCGCGTGCATAGGCGGCGGCGGCGTCCAATTGAGCCTGGGAAAACTGACCCTCCCTGATCAGTGGCTGCAGTTTCTTTATATATGGAGTCCAGATGACATAAGCTTCCTGGACGATTCGCCGCGAAACGTCCGTGTTGACCTTCACCAGCTCGACCGGGTGACCATCGCCGCCAGTGACGATAGCGCCATCGCTAAAGCCCTTGAGGGTGCTATCGAAAAGGCCCACCACCAGTTTCAATTCCTTCTGCGTCCGGATCACATCCTCGTCATCGCCGCGCCGCACATCGTCCTGCAACAACAACAGGGCTTTCGTCGTGCGCTGCGACAGCATCCGCTGCCGCCCGGAAAGGTTGATCGATACCGCTGATTCGCTGATCTTAAATGAGCTGTAAATATTGGTACCCATCACGATAAAGTCGAACACCAGGAACAATCCTACCGCGATAATGATTTTCCGATATTTTCTGACCAGCTGTTTTGTCGTCACAGAAATCATATCATCCTCTTCATCACCTTGGCCGTAGTGTTCGTTCTCGCCATTGGGCCGAAAAAAGAGTTGGAGTGATCGAACCAGTTCAACATGCCGAATCTGTAGGCAGCCAATTACCCACGCGCATGAGCGAGCTGATGCCAGAAGCAAAAACACGGGCCCAGCTATTCAGATCCGCTTCTCCCTCCCCATACTCTTCGGACTCCATAACTGACGCAAGACTTCCTTCATACAGTATGCCTCTGCGCCAAGGGCGAAGTCCAGGTTTTTTCGTATTTTCAGACACCAACCTCCTGCCGGCCGGAAATCGCGGCCGGCTTCAACTCCTGTTCTGATCGATGGTCACGGTAAAATCCTCCAGCTTGACCATGCCGTTCTTGCCCTCGCCCACCAAAAAAAAGGAAAAGGATTGACGGGCCCTGGGATTGTAGAAGGAAAATTCAACCTTGCCTTCCTCGCCGGCATGGAGGATGGGAAAATTGTCAAAGGGGATATCGTGGCTGTCCATATCCCATTCCTTGATCAGCAGGTTGAGGTTGATCCCCGAGGACGGGGCCTTGACCGCCTTGACCCGGACCGAGACATGCACGGTCGATTGAGCAGGGAAATCGAGATACTGGGCCCCGACCAAATTCTCGGCCCACTCGCTGCCGATCTTTTCCGGCAGTCTACGCACCTCTCCCTTGGCAAAGCGGAGCACCTTGGTGCTCGGCTGGGTCAGCAACTTGTTGTCCAAGGTCCGGGCGATGGCGAAGATCCGGCGATTATCTTCTTTGCTGTCCCGGTGAAAATCCTGGGGCGGATCGCCAAGGATGCTGGCGGCCTTGCCCACCCGGCAGTTGCCGTTGTCGGTACATTCATACCGCTTGCCGCCGGTCAGGCAGCGCAGCTTGGACGCGGTGAACGACAGCATGTCGCGGGGCTGATCGTAATCACGGAAAAAACTGCGGCCAATAACCGAGGGCGGAACAGCCAGTCCCAGATAGTCGAGGACCGAGGCAGTGAGATCGACCAGGCCGTAGCCGCCTGCCTTGATCCGCGGCAACTGCTGCTTTTCCGGCGCCAGCACGATGCCCAGCCCCCAACTGCTGATCCAGTCCGCCAAATCAGAGCCGTGCGACTCGTCGGAGGTGATGATCACCAAGGTGTCCTTGAGCACCCCATCACGGCGCAGCCTGTCAATGAACCGCCCCACCACCCGGTCGAGTTCCGCCACACTGGCGATCTTGCGCGTCGTATAGCGCTCGGCCGCCTCATCGGTCACCCCATAGGGCTGATGGGTGCCCACGGTGAGCAGGGTCAGCATCCAGGGCGCTCGTTTTTTGCGCAGGTTGTTGATGTAGTGCCGGGCGCCCTTGAAAAAGACATCATCGATCACCCCCCATTCAAACGGAAAGGGATTGGCCTCGGTGAACCACTCGCTGCCGAGGACCTTCTGGAAACCAATGGTTTCCATCACCTTGTCCTTGGCCATGAACTGGAGACCAGAGGCCTGGAGGAAATGGGTGGACCAGCCCCTTGCCGCCATCTGCGCCGGCAGGCATTCCTTCGCCCTGAAAGTGTTCTGGAGCAATTCAAAGGCCTTGGGCGTCTGGTAGGAGAGCTTGCTATAGTCGCCGCAGAGCATCGAATAGAGGCCGCGGATGGTTTGATGGCTGGCCACGGCGAAATCGGGGATGAGCATCCCGTCGGCGGTGCTGGCGGCCAGGCTGTCCATGGTCAATTCGTCGGTCCGAACCCCCATGGCCTGCCGCATTTCAGGGTGATAGAGGCCGGAGATGCCCTCAAGCACAATGATCAGCACGTTTTTGGCCTGCCCTTGGCCGGCGAGCAAGGGCGTGCCGGCCAGGTCGAACTGGCGAAGCCCGGCGGGCAGTTCCTCCTCGGTCATCGGCCCCACCTCCTGGCCCAGCACCTCTGACAGGGCATCCTCGACAAACCAGTGCAGACCGTTATAACGGGCGGCAACGGGCTGCTCGTCGTACCAGTTGCTGGCCATGCCCTGGCCCAGCAGCAGACTGAACGCCACCACCAAGCCGAGGACCAGAGGCCGGTATCCCCAGCGATGAACGGGCTTGACCGCGACCAGCAAGGCCGATGCCATCAGCAGGCCGACCAGCCAGGGCGAGGAAAACCTGAACCCGTCGACGCTGGCGCTGACAAAATCAGGATCGGTCAGGTAGTGCAGGTCGTACCAGCTCGGCAACCGTTGCAGGGCGGAAAACAGCTCAATGGCCGCCGCCTGGAAGAATGCCCAGATCAGGACGAGCGGCGCACGCAGCCAGGGAGGGCAGCACCGCGCCAGCGTATAAAATAAAACGGCAACCCCGAGGTCGGAAAACAGGCCGACCGGTTCGGTCAGGCCATTTTTCCAGAGGCGGCTGGCGGCAGGCAAGCTACAAGCCACCAGCAAAGACGTTGCCGACACATTTTCTATTTTCTTTAATAAAAAAGCCTTCATACGGGAAAAGATGAAAAAGTCGAATAGATCAAAGGAGGGGAGGTGTCCTGACTGCGGCGGCCGCTTGTCAGGTTACAGGCGGCGCGATGTTGGTGTTGGGCATGATGATACACCTCCGCCGAAGAGATGCCAACAAAAAGCGGCGACCTGATAACTAGCCATCAAAATTGAAAAAAATGAAAAGATTTCCCTTCAGGTGTCGGGGTAGAGCTCGGCAAAGGCCTTTTCCGAGGCTGCGGTACCGATCAGCAGCAATTCGTCATCCTGTTCCAACACTTCGGTGGGGTCAGGGTTGATGCGCCGGTGGCCTTCCCGGAAGATGGCGATCACGCTGCAGCCGGTGGTCTCGCGAATCCCGCTGGTCAGAAGGTTCGTGCCGATCAGGTGATGATGCACCCGGCACCGGAAAATATTCAGCCCCTCGGTGAGCATCAGCACCCGGCCTGGAGTCAGGATGTTGATGATGGTGTTGGCGGCCATGGAGGCGTGCGACATCACCAGGTCGGCGCCGGCGGCATGGAGGACGTTGATGTTGCGATCCATGGTCGCCCGGCTGATGATCTGGATATCCGGCCTCAGTCGGCGGCAATAGATGGTGAGGTAGATGTTGACGTCGTCGTTGTGGGTGGTGATGAACACCGAAGGCGCGGTCTCGATCCCGGCCTTGATCAGAATCTGGTGGTCAGCGGCGCTGCCGATCACGCAGTGTTCGCCCTCCTCGCTGATCCGGCGATTTTTTTCGACAATGCGGTAGGCCACGCCCTGTTTCTGCAGAGCGCTCACCGCGGACCTGCCCACCCGACCGCCACCCAGGATGAGCGCCGGTGCGGCGGCGGTTGTCTCGATCTCGCCGATATAGGCGCTATAGGAGGCCAACTGGCTCTCCGCGCCGGCCAGCACCAACACCGTGCTCGATTCGATCACCGTTTCCGGACGCGGCAAGGTAAAATGGCCGCGGTTCCACAGGCCAACGATGGTGATGCCGGTGGCCTGGCGCAGGCCGAGCTGTCGGACCGCCTTCCCCACCAGATGGGTCCGCATGGCCAGGGCCTCGGCAATGACCAGATCCTCAAAGCGACCGATGACGTTGGCATGGGTGCGGGCCCCCAGGGTGCGCCGGGCCAGCGACCGCCCCAGCATGTTCATGAACTGAAAGACGCGGCTGCAGCCCGCCAGGGCCAGGATTTCCACTGAATCGTCGAGGTCGGCATTGGCGACGATGGGCACCTGGGGAGCGATTTCCCGCACCGTGTAGACGATGCTGGTATTTTTCATGTCATCGTTGAGGGCCACCACCAGGGCAGCCTGTTCGACATGGGCCCGTCGGTAGGTTTCCGAGTCGTCCAACTCGCCCACCAACACCTTGTAGCCCTGATCGACCAGGTCGAGTGCCTGTTGCACCTCGGGCATCAGCAGGACATATTCGTGCCCGTACTGCTTGAGCCGCTGCACCAGGGCGATGGCAATGGGATCGTAACAGGTGATGATGACGTGATTGCTGATCGCCGCCGACAGATGTCTGGGGACCCGCGACCTGTTCTGGGCCTCCAGCCAAGGGGCGTAGAAAAATTGGATAAAGGTGAAAGGCAGCATCACCAAAAGGAAAATGATCCCGGACAGCAGCACGACAATGGAAAAGAGTTTGCCCAAATCGCTGTTGAAGGTGATATCGCCAAACCCCAGGGTCGACATCACGGTCAGGGTCCAATACAAGCCGGTAATGCCGGAATAATCGCGGCCTTCAAGGATCATGATCACATGAAAGAGGTAGCTGTAGACCCCCATGATCAGGATCAGGAACAGGGTGAACTTGGCCAGCAAGCGGATATTGTGGCGCGCCCGTCGGTCTTGGAGCAAAAAAATAAATTGGGAGGCGAGGAATTTCATGCCGGCCAGGCTGCGTCTCTTCGGGTTGATGGAGAAAAAGGCTGAAAAAGGCCGTTGCGCCCGCTCAGGAACAGGGCCAGCTAACAGCGCGGGCAACGGCCATCGGTCAGAACCAATCCGTCTGATTCTACAACCCGGCCATCCATTTGCAAGCATTACCGTGACCTGCGGCCGCTCTCCCGGCGAATAGGACGCCGGCGCCTTTGCATGGTGCTGGCGGAAAAATGTGGGAACAACCTGCTGTCGGTTCACCCTGTGGCCGACAGAAGCGGCCAGATGACCGTTGACCGGAATGGGGTTGGCCGCTCAAGCCGCCCACTCTCCGAAAGGCGGCGCGGTGCCGGTCGAGGCACACACTGTTTCTTACATGAGAGCAAGAAGGGGTAACTGGCCATGTCGGCCAATCAGACATGGCTTTCATCGGATCGCCAGCTACCCACAAGCCTGGCGAAGGAGCAACAGTTGCCCAAGGTTTCCCGCTCATCGGACGCATGCTGGTCCTGCCATCACGATTCACCACGAAACAATATCCGCTCAAGTTCGAACATCATGACGGTATAATCCCCAAGGGATTGTTCAAGCCAGGTTTGCTCCAGCAATTCCACCCCATTGATTCGCGCCTGCTCCCTGGCCGTATCGTTGAAAGCTTGATTGGTCAAGGCAACCTTTTGAAAGGCGATTCCTGGGTAGCTCTG
>JGI24705J35276_12237597_pt1 | contig 12007 bp, 10 predicted proteins | sample TergutNt197P4_FD_35276 | JGI IMG/M metagenome (IMG submission 35276)
TATGTATCTTCCTGCATTTATTACTACCGTACTTACCGTTTCTGTGTTATTTTCTCTGGAACGACTGGAGAGACGAATGTTTTTAGACGGCGTTAATAAGATACTGACAATCAATTGTTCAACGTCAGAACCGGATTTAAGATTGATACGTCAGACTTTGGAATCCCAAAAGGTGTATATCGTAACTACATCATACGAACATAACTACCTCGAAAATAAATCTACACTTACCTATAAAGTGAATGTAAAAGCCATCTCCTCTTACAAAGAACTTTTTGCTGCGATTCATGAATTTGAATATGTGACACTTATTAAAATTCAGGCGTGATGGATTATTACGAATTACGAATTACGAATTAAGAATTAGGAATTAGGAATAAAAAAAATGTGTACTTTTGTCAAAAAAATCTAATCTTTTATAAAAATGGAACAGCAAACTTTTAGTTGGAAAAAATTATTTATTACACTCTTAAGGGCAGGTATAGGGTGGCATTTCTTTTATGAAGGCTTGTCCAAGTTATTAACTCCCGAGTGGACAGCAACAGGCTTCTTAGCCGATTCTACGGGTTTTTTAAACAGTTTTTATCATTGGATGGCTTCATCGCCTGCATTGATGACAGTTGTAGACTATTTGAATATTTATGGCCTAATATTGATTGGATTGGGTTTGTTTTTCGGCGTATTAACGCGTTATGCTACTTGTGCAGGAATACTTTTACTTTTGCTGTATTATTTTGCTTATCCTCCATTCGGTATGTCGTTGATGATGCAGTCAGAAGGCAGTTTGTACATAATAAACGGGTTATTTATCGAGACTCTGGCGTTGAGCATCTTGTTTTTTTTGAAAGAGAAAGGCTATGGCATAGAGAATCTTTTACAATTATTCAAGTCTTCGACTATCAAACCGGTAAGTACTACAGGTCGTCGGGAAGCTATTAAAAATTTAGCAACCATACCAGCACTTGGTTTTTTGGGTTGGGGAGCGATGGTAAATCGTGATAAATATGAAATAGATGCCATGTCGGGCGCAACAATCAAATTAGAAGGTGCCGATATCAGTAAACTAAAGGGGACATTGCCCAAGGGAAAAATCGGAAAATTTGAGATGAGCCGTCTTGTTTTAGGTGGAAATTTGATTGGCGGATGGGCACATTCAAGGGATTTGGCTTACGTTTCCAACCTTTTCAAAGCATATAATACAGAAAAGAAGGTATTTGAAACATTGATGATTGCCGAAGAAGCCGGGATTGATACCATCAATATCGGTTTTGTGTCAAACAAATTGATGTGGAAATATAAAAAGCTGACAGGGAGCAAAATCACTGTGATTTCTCAGGTAGCTCCCAATATGGAAAATGGCGATTATTACGAACAAATTAATGGAGCAATGGATTTAGGAGCCGATATTATTCAGATACAGGGCAACCAATGTGACTGGATGGTAAGGGATAACCGGATTGACATACTTGACAAAATGATGGATCGTATCCGAAGTCAGGGATACGTAGCAGGTTTGGCTTCGCACAGTATACAGGCGTTGATTGCCTGTGAAGAACATGGGCTTATACCTGATTATTATATGAAAACGATGCACCACGACCGGTATTGGTCAGCCCATCCACGGGAATTCAGAGTGCCTTTTGAAGTGGACGGCAGAAAGAATCTCGATCATAATAAGTGGCATGATAACTGTTTTTGTCTTTTTCCGGAAGAAACTGTCGAATTTGTCAATCGAACTACGGTGCCGGTAATGGGTTTCAAAATATTGGCTGCAGGCGCCATTCCTCCTAAAAACGGATTCAGATGGGCTTTTGAAAACGGAGCTGATTTTATTTGTGTGGGGATGTTTGATTTTCAGATTGTTGATGATGTTAATCTTACAATTGACATATTGGGAGATTTACCTAATCGTCAACGCAGGTGGTTTGCGTGATTTTTTCCAACCGGATATTTTTTATTGCTGCTGTGGTATGCCATGTAGCAATACCTAATGGGATGTTTTTCAATACTTCCGGACGTACAGACAAATAATGATTTCCGATTGTGAAATCTATAACCGTCTGTTCATCAATCACTGCTTTAATTTTTCCGTTGGATACTTCTACTGTGATGTGATACCATTGGTTGTCATTAAAAGTCATCCAGGAGGTAGTTTCGTTGTCTGATGCATCTTTCCTGTCAATACAACTTAATCCAACAAGTGAGCCGCCCCAGCCTCCAACAATAAGTGAGCAGAAATAATCATTAACCGGAAAAGTCAATCCACAGAAGAAATCATTTCCGGCAACTCTTTTAGCGTCTAAAGAGAGTTGATATTCCATCTCTGGAGGTGTTTCAATGAGGGTAATACCTGTACAACCATCGCCCATTTCCAAAAGAATTTCACCGCGCGATACATAAACAAGACCCGGTAAAACAAAATTTGTAATTTCCCAACCATCGAGCGAAACCCCATCGAAAATTGATGAGGGGGAGACATTTGTTTCAATCTCTTCTTCCTTTATATCTGTTTTTCCTCCCTGTTTAATAATACAGGAAAGAAGTTGAAAGGCAATTATCCCACCAGTGATGATATATTTATTGATGTTCATGCGGATATTGATAACTTTTAATAAAGCAAACCATATAAAAAATGCTTTAGAGGCAACATGGTTTGAAAAATTTCTGTGGCATAAGCAACAAAACCGTCACTTAATAACTGTTTTTCAGTAAACGATTTCATCACATAGAAACGTTTAAGTTTCATATATTCTGCTGCAGGATGCGATTTGTCAAATTCGTTTGGGACACGTTTCAATGTGTCTTCATCACGTTGCAAGTCGCCAATTACTGTTCGAAAATCGGGAGCATTGATGATTTGTTGAAAATCATTAAAATAATCATAAATCCCTATCCTGATTTTTTTTAGCTGTTCGAGCGTAAGTAAATAATATCCACAGGCTAAGAAATACTCGTCAGGGCTGATATGCAGATAGTAACCGCTTTTATTATAGCCGATTATAGCTCCGAAATTAGTTTTATACGGAGATTTATCTATGGAGAAACGCACATCTCTGTAAATTCGGAAAATACATTTTTTCGGATCAGGTAAACCATTATCCGGATCAAATTGAGCCGTTGCATGAATCAATTGCTGCACCAATGCTTCTACATCGCATCGTGCGCTTTCATAGTAGCTTTTGTTGGCTTGAAACCATTCACGATTATTGTTCTTCTGCAGATTCTCAAGAAATGTAAGTGTATCTTTTCTTAGCATAATTATTTTTTTAAGCGACAAAATTACTAAAAAAAAATAACAAAAATTAGGTCTATTATAATAATATTTTCTACCTTTGCTAAAAAATATTAATGATATGAAAATATATAATGTAGAAGAACATTTGGACTGCTATTGTTACTCAAAGGAAGATAAATCGTTAGTCGAAGTTCGAAAATTCAATCAAACTGAATCTGAAGAAATTTTGGTGCTTTTCAACAAAATTGTGTTTGTCCTAAAAGGAACCCTTAACCTTACAATGCCCAATAACCTTGATATTTCTGTCGGTAACGGGCATTTAGTATTTTTGCCTGCGCACTATAAATTGCGATACAAAGCATTATCCGGAAGTGTAGTGTTGGTTTTGCGCATTAATGACGCAATACTGTTATGTAACACATTCAATTTTGATAGGTTAAAAAAATACATGAGGATAATTGATAAACCGGAAACATTTGAAACGCTTGAAATCAATGCACGTCTATATCAATTTGTCAATGGATTAGTTGATTCTTATGAAGATGGATTGAAATGCCGTTTTTATTTTGAAGCGAAAATAACGGAAGCGCTAATAATGATAAGGGCATATTACGCTGAAGAACAACTGTTTCTTTTTTTCTATTATTATTTTACTCCTGATACCACATTTGCAGATTTTATACATAAGAATCACATGAATTATCCAACTGTAAATAAATTTGCTCATGCATTGAATATGACACCACAACAATTCTCGAGACGTTTTAATGCGGTGTTCGGAGAAGCTCCGTACGGATGGATGCAACGTGAAAAAGCACAATTGATCTATGGCGATATATGTAGAAGCAACAGATCATTCAAAGCAATTGCAGATGAGTACGGCTTTCATATCCAGTCAAATTTAAATCGTTTCTGTAAAGCGGCATTTGGAATGACTCCGAAAGAAATTCGCAAACAAAGGAAATAATTTTTTTTTAGCTTCATACAATATTTTATGTCATGCAACGTTTTTCAGATAAATCACATCATTATAAATATGAAACCGTTGCTAATTACATTTTTCGTAGCTATTCTGTGTTACTCACTCTTTATTGAAAGACGTGAAACGCCGATATATATTGATGATATAAATTATACCATTCAAGCAGAATCGTTTGATACGCTGCAAGTTTCTGATCCTGCCATTTTGTTTTCAGAAAACATGCGCATGTCTTTGATAGATTTGTCTGAATAACCAATGAGAAAGCTACCTCTTTTATTGCTTTCCTTGGCCATTATATCATGTGTACATCGCGAAAAGCCACCCTTTCTATCCGATCAAACTGAAACAGATAACTCTTTGTCGCTCATTACACAAAAGATCACGGCTATCCCGTTAGAAACCAATCCACAATGCATTTTAACCGAATTGAAACAAGTCAAGACCGCCCAATCAAATATTTTTGTGCTGAGCGGTAATGACATTTTTCGCTTTAATCGTTCCGGTTCGTTTATCAATAAAATTTCAATAGGCAAACACACTCGAGTAAATAATTTTACAATAGATGCTGATGATCAACATATTATTGTCCTGGACAGTCTTTCAATGCTTCATTATTATACTTTTGATGGCGTGTTACTTGTTACTAAAGATGCTGAGATCGCACTTTTCGGTGGGACGATCCTCGATTTGGCTTACTACGACCATTTTCTTTGGGCTTTGACCGAAAATATTTCTGCCGATAATGCTTTCGAAAAGTGGTTGTATAAATTGAATCCTGCTTTTCGACCGATAAAAGGCGTCAGACTTTCTGCAATTGATTTGGGACGTTTTTATTTGGATGCGGGTTTTTCTGCAGAAATATGTGTTGCCGATCACATGGTATATGTATATACTCCTTTCTCATATAAACAAACTCTCCTGCGTGATACCTTGTATCTTCTTTCAGATGATCGGCTTAATCAGGAACGATTATCCTCTTTCAAGGAAACAGGGCACGTATTTTCGGCCTATTCGATCCCTTTTCGTTTAGGAAAACGATATATGCTTGCTTCTTATCAAACTCACGCATCTGCCAATGCAAACTATCTTTACTGCTATGATAGAAAAACAAATAAATCATTAGATTTGAACGGATTAAATGATGATTTCTTTCACACAGGAATCGTCAAGGACTTGCGACCTGCTGACCTTTATAACAATGAATATTATTTCTTCAAATCGGGAAACGACATCTTGTCTGCTTTTCCCGAAAGAGATGAAAATGCCAATCCTGTCTTATTTTTTATTCAATTACATGGTTGAACATAATCTCGGTATTTTATAAGCGTGATTTTTTAAGACGTGGCAAACTGACTGTTATATAATTGGGCGTAAAACCCTTCTTTTTGTAACAGTTCGGTGTGCGTGCCTTGTTCGATAAGGCTTCCCTTGTGCATGACTAATATACAATCTGCATCTCTGATTGTTGACAGACGATGGGCAATTACAAAACTTGTTCGTCCTTTCATCAACTGCGTCATGGCTTTTTGGATAAGTATTTCAGTACGGGTGTCAACCGAACTTGTCGCCTCGTCCAGAATCAGAATGGCAGGATCAATCAAGATAGCTCGTGCTATCGTTAAAAGTTGCTTCTGGCCTTCCGAAATATTGTTGGCTTCTTCGTTAATAACTGTATTATACCCATCCGGCAGACTCCGGATAAAGTCATCGGCCAAAGCCATTTTTGAGGCACGGACAATTTGTTCTTCTGTAGCATGGTCAATTCCATAAGCAATGTTGTCCCTGATAGACCCCTTAAACAACCAAGTGTCCTGTAACACCATTCCGAACAGGCGATGCAGGTATTTTCGTTTCATTGTCGTAATATCAACGCCATCAATCGTGATTGTCCCTGCATATAGTTCGTAAAAACGCATGAGCAGATTTACCAGTGTTGTCTTGCCTGCACCGGTAGGGCCTACAATGGCAATTACATCACCCGGATTCAATTCGATGCAGAAATCTTCGATTAAAGGAGTGGCTTGGTCGTAACGAAATTTGACATGGTTGAACCTGACGGCGCCTAAAGGGTGTTTTATTTCTTTAGAATTTACGGGGTCGGGTGTCTCTTCTTCTTCTTCCAATACTTCAAACACCCGCTCGGCAGCAGCAACTGTTGATTGCAGGATATTGGCAATATTGGCTACCTGTGTGATTGGCTGGTTAAATTGGCGTGAATAATTGATGAATGCCTGCACATTGCCCAAAGTCATTCTGCCTGTTGCAGTAAGATACCCTCCCACAACGCATATACCTATAAAAGCCATATTACCCAGAAAGTTGAATAATGGGAAAATCACACTGGATACAAACTGGGCTTTCCATCCATACACATACAGATATTCATTGGTTTCATTAAATGCAGTTATTGCGCTTTTTTCATAATTATAAGCCCTGACTGTTTTATGTCCTCCATACATTTCTTCTACATAACCGTTTAGTTCGCCTAACGATCGCTGTTGTCCGGCATAGAATTTTTGTGATTTTTTGGCAATAAACGCTGTCAGGCCTACGCCAAGCGGCAATACCAAAAAGGTTAGTAAACTAAGCCAAACACTAATGGTCATCATCATCACTGTAACACCTATCAACATAAAAATTGCTGTAACCAACTGAATAAGGCTCTGTTGAAATGAGACACTTATTGTGTCAATGTCGTTGGTCACGCGACTGAGGATTTCGCCATGCGTTCGGGAATCATAGAATTTTAATGGCAAATGTTGCAGTTTCTCTGCGATATCATTACGCATGCGTTGAATAATGTTTTGTGCAACGCCTGCCATGGTATATTCCTGTAAATAGCTAAAAAGTGAAGTCAACAAATAGACACCCAGAAGAATAAGCGCAATAAATCCGATATAACGAAAATCAATGAATGCATCCGGATTATGGTTAATTTTGCTCATCACTCCTTCGTATAATTTATCAACAGCCAGCCCGATAATTTTCGGAGCCGTGATAGTGAAAATCGTGCTCAACACAGAAAACGTCAATACCATCAATAGCCCTTTAAGTTGTGGTTTGATATAAGCAAGAATTTTTCGGACAGTTCCACTGAAATCTTTCGTTTTTTCAGCCATTCGGCCTACCATAGGCGGGCCTCCCCCCTGTCCACTTTTCTTTACGCTAAATTTTGGTCGAATAATAACGTTTTTTGCCATGTTTACCCGATTTCTTTTTCCGACATTTGTGAATAGACGATTTCTCTATATATTTCGTTGGTTTTCAGCAATTCGCGATGTGTACCGCTCCCTGTAATACATCCATTGTCCATGACCAGTATCCGGTCTGCATTCATAATACTGCTTACCCGCTGCGCTACCATAATAACAGTTGCCTCGCGTGTTTCCTCTTTCAACGTTGCACGCAACAGGGCGTCTGTAGTAAAATCAAGTGCAGAAAAGCTGTCGTCAAAAACATAGATTTTGGGGTTGCGAACTAATGCACGGGCAATTGAGAGACGTTGTTTTTGTCCACCAGATAGATTTTTCCCACCCTGTGAAATAATCGAATCGTACCCGTCCGGTAATTGTTCGATAAACTCTGACGCTTGGGCAATTTTACAGACGCGCTGTATTTCTTCCTCTGTGGCATCAAGTTTGCCCATACGAATATTATCATAAATGCTACCTGTGAACAAAACAGCATGTTGTGGCACGTATGCGATTCGGGCGCGTAAGTCTTCCTGAGACATATGCCTAATGTCTATGCCATCAATCTTTATCTCGCCGTTTTCAACATCATAATAACGAAGCAATAAATCAAGCAGCGTTGATTTTCCGGCTCCGGTACCTCCGATAATCGCCACAGTTTCGCCGGGTTTCGCAGAGAAAGAGACATGCTGTACTGACGGTTTTTCGGCATTCAGATATCTGAAAGTGACGTTATTAAAGGAGAGATGTCCATTATTATCCGTTAATTCGGCGAGATGTTCCGGGTCGGTAATAGTCGGTAGAATAGCAAAAACTGCACTAATACGTTCGGCTGAAGCAATGGCACGGGGAAGCAAGACAAAAATCATGGTCATCATCATCAACGACAGGAAGATTTGCATGGCATATTGAATGAAAGCCATCATATCTCCGATTTGCAGTTTATCCGCATCAATCCGAAAAGTTGCAATCCAGATAATTGTAATAGCCAACAAATTCATGATCAGCATCGTAGCAGGCCCTAATATCGCCATCAATCGGTTTACGTGTAGAGAGGTCTCCGTCAATGCTTTATTGGCTGCTGCAAATCGTCTTTTTTCATAACCTACCCGACTGAATGCCCGAATAACACGCATTCCGATTAAATTCTCACGTAAAACCAAATTCAATGAATCAATTTTCTGTTGTATCGTACGAAATATGGGAAGTGCCTTTTTGCTTACGATGAAAATGAGCAGGATAACAAGTGGCAAAAAAGCGAGTAATATTAATGACAGATGCTTATCAGTATGGATTGCCATCACGATAGCGCCAGCGAACATGACCGGGGAGCGCATCATGATTCGCAACGACATAAATACCGTAAACTGAACCTGTTGCACATCGTTGGTTATCCGGGTAATTAGTGAAGAGGTTCCAAAACGGTCGAATTCGGCAAGCGAGTAATAGGAAATATGCTGAAACAAGTCAGTTCTGAGATTTTTACCAAATCCGACAGCCGTTTTGGAAGCAAAAAAACCCCCGATAACGGCACACATAATACCACAAAGCGCCACCAGTAACATCCTAATTCCATACGAAAAGATTACAGATGGTTCGTTTTGAGCGATTCCCTTATTGATAATATGCGCCATGTAAACGGGCAGTAATAAATCGGTAACTACCTGCCACAAAAGCAATACAATGGTCAATAGGATAAAGAAAATGTATCGTCTTAAGTATCGAAAAATCATGCTGCAAAGTTACTTATTTTCAGGAAATATTTAGCGAACTAGGTTTTTCTGTGAGATGTTTTCGTATTTTTGTTGAAATTTTTTAAGTATCATTGAATAAGATAATCCCTTATACGCAATGGAGTGACGACGATTTGCTCAGGCAATTCAGAGAAACAGCCAATCAGGAGTTTTTAGGGCAGCTTTATGCACGGTATATTCCATTGGTTTACGGTCTGTGTTTGAAGTATCTGCAACAAATAGAAGATGCGGAGGATGCCGTAATCAGTCTTTATGAAGAGTTAAGCATTAAAATACAACGCTATCAAATAGATAATTTCAAAACATGGTTGTACAGCACTGCTAAAAACCACTGTTTGCAAATTCTTCGAAAAGAAAAAAACAGAAATGTTGAAGAAATCAATGTACAAGTTATGGAATCGGACGAATTTGAACATCTATTAGATGTGGAAGATGACAAAGAAAGAGAAGATGCACTCAACTACTGTATTGAAAAACTTCCTGAAGAACAGCGGCAATGTATTGTTCTGTTCTTTTTTGAGGATTTTTCGTATGCTGATATCGTTGAAAAAAACGGATTTGAACTGAGCAAAGTGAAGAGTTATATTCAAAATGGAAAGCGAAATTTGAAAAAATGTATTCTTAATATTATAAATACCTGATATGCAGCTTAAAGATTACATACAAGGCAACAAACACGGCAAAGAAGCGAACCGGTTGGAACGCGAGGCCATGAACGACACTTTTCTGCAGGATGCTTTAGAGGGTTTTGATGCTGTTTCGGGCAACCATACCGAAATCATCGAACGGCTTGAAAAGAAAATCATCAGCCCTGCCGTTGTTAGAAAACAAAACAGGAGAATACTGTATTTCTGCTCTGTTGCTGCATCTGTTTTGCTGTTGATCGGATTTGGCGTTTATTTTATTTGGGATAAAAATGAGCAGAAGACAGTTATTGCTATGGTACAAACTAATGATTCCGGCGAGATGACAAGTTTGTTGCCGGAATCTGCTCCACCGGTTTCAGTAAACGCTGATCGGATTGAAATTCCAAAACCTGCTACCGATGTTGAAACACAAACAGTTAAGGAAATGCAAACACCTCATCAATCTGAAAATACCAACCCAGCAATAATTGAAAACGATTTGCTTGTTGTGGTATCGGAAGACGCACAAGATCAGATATTAGCAAATGCTATTGCTCCACCTGTTTTAATGGAGGATAAAAAAGCGGAAGATATGGCTTTAGAAGCTGAAAGCGAATATATGGTTGCGCGGCGTTCAATCCAGTCATCTACGCGAGCGAGAGAAGGAGCTGCTGAAGCTACCATTTCATCAACCACATTCGGCGAAAAAGAATTTGAGGCGTATTGCCTGAAAAACGCAGCAAAAAATATATGCAACAGCGATAGCATTTCAGTTAGTATTTCTTTTTATATTGATCCGACAGGCAAACCAACCAACATCAAATACGACCAATATACCTGCGAAAACGCCAAAAAGGAAATCGAAAAACTGCTGGATAAATCGCCTGTATGGACTGTTGTAAATCAACAAGTTACAATGATCATAAAATGGTAAAAGAGGGGATTTACAACAGGCTTTAATATTTTTCTTTCAGCCAAATATCAAAAAACTTGTCATAAACGACATAACCGTTTTTGTCGTGTGTTACAAACTCTTTTTCCAGTAATCCTTTCAAAGCAGCTTGAACTGAACTTGCTGAAGTGAGATTGTGTTTTTTTACAAAATCGGCGGATGTAGGCGCTAAGACTCTGCCGTTTTTTGCTATGGCAACCAGCAACTTTCCCTGTTTATCCGGTAAACGGAACATATTTTCGGAATAGGTATATTTGTTCGAATCAATCATAAGATAGATTATATTGTCCACCATCTCTACACTACTGCGTAATCCTTCCGGTGTTTCGCCAAACAAGGCATTGAGCGTCTTCTGTATATACCATGTAACACCTTCGAACAAGTCATATATTTTTTCAACTGTCGATGCTGTTATTTCCCGATTGCATAATGCAAACCGGTTTTGAGCAAATTCGATATATTTCTGTTTATCAATAGCTTCCAAATTTATTGTGGAAGCGCTTGCAAAAAAAGGACGGGAAGCCGAATTGAACATTTCGCCCATAATATGCCGTCGGCTACCTGAAAAAATAAACCTTGTTTGCGGACTTTGCTGTATATAAGTACGCAGTAATGCTTCTGTATTGGTTTCGGGGTATTTGGTTATTTGTTGAAACTCATCAATCGCTACAATACAGGGTGTTTTAGAGGCATTCAAGAATTGGAAAATCTCATCTAAAGAAACCTCCGGTTTACGTATATCGCCAATACCCAAGGCGAGCGACGGCATTCCGCGTTCATCAAATCTGACTTCGGGACGCAATGATTTGAGCGATCTTAAAAAAGCCTCCAACACTTTCCGACTTTTCAATTTCAATTGGTTGAAAATATTTTTACTCAACAGAAAAACAAAGTCATTCAGGGATTTGGTCGCATAAATATCCACAAAAAACGTTGTGTAATTTTTCGTGACTTCCGTATTGCTGATACAATGTTGTATTAACCCTGATTTTCCCATTCTGCGCTTGGAAATCAGCATCACATTATTCCCATTTTGGATATGCTTGAGCAATTGTGCGGTTTCCTTTTCCCTGTCGCAAAAATACTCCGGAGCAATGTATCCGCCTGTAACAAAAGGATTTTGTAATTTCGTCATATAATTATTGCTTTATAATTATTATAAAATAATAATGCAAAGATAACGCTTATTTATTACATAAACCAAATTTCATTTGAACAAGGATATCGTCATTGCGAGGTGGTTATTTCGACTACGCTCAATAACCAC
>JGI24705J35276_12237595_pt1 | contig 12003 bp, 11 predicted proteins | sample TergutNt197P4_FD_35276 | JGI IMG/M metagenome (IMG submission 35276)
GCCTATATAACGTACCGGGTCGATGTATTCATGAGTGGGGCCCGCACTCACCAATACTTTTTTATTCTGCAAAAGAGCAGCTGTATCATCTAACAGACGCGTAAGCTCGCTTTGCAGTGCTTTAGCATCCGGCAAGCGTCCTTTGCCTATAACGCCGCAAGCCAGTCGCCCTTCCGCCGGTTCTATAAAAAGGCAGCCGCGCTCTTTAAGAAGCTGTATATTATGCTGCGTAGCGGTATGGGCATACATGGCGGCATTCATAGCCGGGGCAAAGATCACCGGCGCAGTACAAGCCAGTAAAGCTGCGGAAAGCACATCGTCGGCTAAACCGCAAACGGCTTTGGCCAAAATATTGGCGGTTGCCGGCAAGATAATAAAAGCGTCGCAAGCCGCCGCGTCGAGATGAGGTATGGTAAAAGCAGCGCTTTCGTCCATCAGCTCTGTAATTACCGGGTTCCCGGATAATGTTTTTAAAGTGAGCGGCGTTATGATCTGGCAAGCGGCTTTAGTCATCACCACCTGCACCCTGGCGCCCTCTTGAACAAACCAGCTTACTATATCCGCCGCCTTATAGGCGGCAATACCGCCGGTTATGCCGACGGTAAGGCGTTTTCCTTTAAACATAGCTACTCCTGCATGTGCTTGGCCGCTTTTTTAGCGGCTTATTTAATGCCGTCTTTAGTGCGCTGCCATTCCAGCTTACCGGCGGCAATTTCTTCTAAAGCCAGCGAAACCGGGTTGATCATATCGGTATGCAGCATACCGGGATTATTGTCTATGGTAGAACGGGCGCGTTTAGCAGCCATAATTACCAAGGTATACTTGGAATCGACATAAGGCATCATTTGATTGAGCGGCGGTTTATTCAGCATCTTTCCTCACCTTCCTGCGGCGGCATTTTTCTTTATTGAGCAAATCGAGTAATTCCTCCGCCGTTTGCTCCGCTGTATTATTAACTATACGATAATCATATTCCTTAGCCTGCGACATTTCTTCTGCAGATTTTGAAAGGCGCAGGCTTATACTTTGTGCGCTATCGGCGGCGCGTCCTTTCAAGCGATTTTGCAAATCCCCATAAGAAGGGGGCATAATAAAAACAAAAACAGCATCAGGGCAAGCAGAGCGTATCTGCATTGCCCCTTGTGTATCTATTTCTAAAATAACGTCTTTGCCGGCTTTTAGCTGTTTTTGCACCTGACAAGTAAGCGTACCATAAAAATTGCCATAAACCTCGGCCCATTCCAAAAACTCGCCGGCAGCAATTTTTTCTAAAAACTCCTGTCGGGAAAGAAAATAATAATGCTCTCCCTCCCGTTCATGCGGTCTGGGTTCTCGCGTGGCGGCGGAAACGGATAATACTATATTTGCATCCATTTCACAAAGTAGCTTACATACCGTACCTTTGCCCACGCCGGATGGTCCGGAAACCACCATCAATAAACCGCTGAAGAGAGCCTGCATATCATTCCCCCGCATCTTCCTTAAAGGCGCCCAGTTCTTTACCAAAGCGATGCCCGATAGTATCCGGCAATAATGCGGAAAGCACTATTTGCCGGCTATCTGTTATAACAACCGCACGCGTACGGCGTCCGCAGGTGGCGTCTATTAACACGCCGGCTTCACGTGCATCGGCTATCATGCGCTTTACCGGCGCGGAATCCGGTCCTACTATGGCAATAACCCGTTCGGCTACCACAATATTGCCAAAACCGATATTGATCAGCCGCGCTCCCATGAAAATTCCCCTAGCCATCTGGTGAAGGGACTAAGCCAAACGCTCCAGTAATTGTGCTTTTTGCCGGCTACCCAAACCTTGAACACGGCGCGCTTCATCTATGCCGATTTCTTCCATAATTTTCTGCGCGGTTATCTTACCAACCTGCGGTAAAGATTCCAATAAATACTTCACGCGCATTTTGGCATACACCTCGTCCCCTGCATTATTCAGCACTGTAGACAAGGTAAGCTTCCCGGCTTTCAGTTGCTTACGTACTTCCATTCTTTTGCTGCGGATCTGTTGCGCCTTCTGCAAAGCCTTACTTCTTTCTTCAGCAGACAGTGTGGGTATTGCCATTCAAAACACCTCCAAATTTATTCAATATTCTGTACTTGTTCTCGTATTTTTTCCAATGCATTTTTCATCTCGATCACCAGATTGCCGATAATTAATGTATTGGATTTCGAGCCTATGGTATTGACCTCTCTGTTCAGTTCCTGTACTAAAAAATCTAATCTGCGGCCCATGGCTTCCGGCAGTTCCGAAGTTTCTATAAATTGTTGGCAGTGGCTGGCTAATCTGGTCAATTCTTCGCTAATATCGGTTCGGTCTACCAAAAAAGCAATTTCATTAGCCAAGCGGGCTTCATCTACCTTTATATCTTCCAGCAGTTCTTCTATGCGCTTACGCAGCTTTGCTTGTTGTTCCGCCAATAATTGCGGAACTGCTTCTTTAATTGAGCAAAGCAGCACCGAAACATGTTGCATGCGCGCTAAAATATCTTCTTTAAGCATATACCCTTCTCGATCGCGCATCTCGATGAGAGAGGTTAAGGCTTTGGCAAGGGCGGTTTCGCTTAAAACAGTTATTTCATCTAAATCATCTTCCCCGGTTTCCTGGGTCAATACGCCGGGAAAATCCGCCAATTTTTCCGCTTGTGCTAAGTGCGGAACACCGGTCAATTCGGAAAGCTGTATCAATGAGTTATAATATGCGAAAGCCAGTTCTTTGTCAAGTATTAAATCAATTTTTTTTCCGCCAAACCGTTCCAGTGCTAAATAAACATCAACTTTACCCCTGCTAAGCTTCGTTTGAATCATTTTTTTCAGCGCATCTTCCAGCATATTGAGCTGTCTGGGCAAGCGCAGGGAAATCTCCAGATAACGATGATTAACAGAACGCATTTCTACCACTATACTATAATTAACACTTTGCGCCTCACCCAAACCATAACCGGTCATACTTCTCATAAAATCCGCCTTAAACAGCAGCTTAAGGCTGCCTATATTTTGCTCTCTATGAAATTCTACCGAAGTGTAAAAAATCCTCTTTTTGTTTGTAATTTTTCTTGACTTTTTTCCTGCATAAGGGTAATTTATTTAGTAGTACTTAAAAAAGGGGCATAATTATGGCATACGACACTTTTGTTTTAGCAGCCTGTATAAAAGATATTAAAGAAGCGGCTTTAGGCGCGAAAATCAATAGGCTGCATCAGCCAAATAAACATCAGCTTATACTGCGCTTCTATAGTAAAAATGGCGCGGGGCGGCTCTTGCTATGCGCTGAAGCGGAAACAGCGCGTTTGCATTTAACCAGCAACAGCCTGCCTAACCCCGCTGTTGCGCCATTATTTTTAATGGTGGCGCGCAAATGGCTGGAAGGGGCAGTGCTGCAAAGTATTGAACAAACCCCTCATGAACGTGTGGCCACCTTAAGTTTCTTGGCTAAAAATGAAGTAGGCGACCCTTGTATTATACGTATTATCGTAGAAATCATGGGCAAGCATAGCAATATCATCATCACGGATGAACACGGCATAATTATCGACGGCATACACCGTTACGACAGCCGGCTTTCCCGTTATCGCGAAATTTTACCGCAAAAGCTTTATAAACCGCCGCCGCCCCAAAAAAAAGTCCCGCCGCTTTTTATGGATGAAGAAACGCTGGCCCAAGTTTTATTGCAAGACGATTGGCAAGAAAAAGTCGCTGTGGTTTTAACGCGGCGCATTGCCGGCATTTCACCTTTTATTGCTCGGGAATTGCTGGTACGATCTGGTTTAAGAGAAAACTTGTTGTTAGAAGAAGCGGGTTCATACGAGCTGACCTTATTGTTCAAACAAATAAACATCCTTTTCAAGCAGCTGGATGCAGCAGCTTTTGCACCTACATTGCTTAGCTACCATAATGATTATCGGGATTACGCGGCCTTTTTGCCCTTTTTATGGCAAGGGCAAGAACAGCGGGCTTTTCCTTCTATGAGCGAGGCGCTGGATGCATATTATTTAGCCAAACAACAAAAAACAGCTTTTGCCAAGCAACAAAGCCGTTTATCTAAAGCTTTACAGCAAAACATAACGCGTTTGCAAAAAAAAATATCGATGCGCCAAGCCGAATTGCTGGCTAGCGAACAAGGCGAAAGCTATAAAGAAGCGGGAGATCTATTAGCGGCTCATCTTTACGACGTGGTTAATAAAAGCGGAAAAAGCGGGCGCGGTTTAGAAGAAGTATATTTGCCTTCTTTTAGCGAACCTGTACAAATAAGGCGCATAGAGTTAGACGCGGCTTTAACCCCGCAAAAAAATATTCAGCGTTACTATCATAAGTATAATAAATGCCGCAAAGCGAACACCGCTATTGCCATACAATTGGGCGAAGCGCAAGAAGAATTGGCTTATTTACAAAGCATAAATTTCAGTATTTTTTCTGCGCAAATACCGGCGGAGTTGGATGAAATAGAAAAAGAGCTTAACGCGGTGCATATTTTACCTGCTTTACCTCCCATAAAAGGCAAAAAAACGCCTCAGCAAAACGCTGCTTTAGAACCCCGCCGCTATATAAGCGCCGATGGATTTCCCATATTAGTGGGGCGTAATAATAAGCAAAACGACCGCCTCAGCTTAAAAATTGCGGCAACGGATGATATATGGCTGCATACACAAAAAATACCCGGCAGCCATGTTATTATAGTCTGCCAAGGCAAAAACCCTCCTCAGCGCACCTTACAAGAAGCCGCTTCCTATGCGGTGTGGTTTAGCCAAGCCAGGGAAGCCGGCAAAACAGCGGTGGATTATACCAAAGCTTCTCAAGTAAAAAAACCATCCGGCGCCAAACCGGGCATGGTGATATATTTTCAACAGCAAACCATTTACGTAGAACCAGTTAAGCCGGAGGAGTTAAAAGCTGAGTAGCCGCTTTGTTCATTTCTTCGGCTATGCGTTGCGCCGCTTCGCGGGGGTTTGGGGCTTTAATAATGGGGCGGCCTATCACCAGATAGCTGGCGCCTGCTTGTATGGCTTCCCCCGGCGTCATAATACGCGCCTGATCGTCTGTGGCTGCCCAGTTTGGCCGCACGCCGGGGGTTATTATCAGCAGTTTATGGCCGCAGGCTGCGCGCACCGGAGCTATCTCTTGCGGCGAGCAGACCACGCCGTCTAAGCCGGCTTGTTGCGCGAGCTTAGCTAAAGCAACCACATGCTCTACTATGGGCATTTTCATGCCCATTTCCTGTTCGAATTCCTGCTGTGTGATGCTGGTAAGCACAGTAACGCCAATTGCCAGCGGTTTTTCTACCTTAAGTATATCTGCTTCCTCGGCGGCGGCTTGGGCCGCCGCACGCAGCATTTTACTACCGCCGCCCGCATGCACTGTATACATAAAAGCCAGCCGACGCGCCATAACGCGGCTGGTCTGAGCCACCGTATTCGGAATATCGTGAAACTTCAAATCCACAAAAACCCGGCCGCCCATAAGCTGTATATCTCGTACAATATCCGGGCCTTCGCTATTATAAAGCTGCATGCCAACCTTATATGCGCCCACCCAGCCTGCCAATTGCTTAACTAAATGGAAGGCTTCCGCACGCGTAGGCACATCCAGCGCCACTATTATTCTTTCCCTCATTTCCCCCACTTTTCTACCCCCCAACTTTGCCCCGCCCACTGCGCAGCACATAATAAACCCCACTTTGCCGTGCGGCCACTGTTTTGAAACCTGCACTCAGCAGGTGGGTATCCTCCCGATCACTTTCGCTTTCCTCTAACAATGGAGGCCTAACGGCCATAGCCGGAGTGGGATTCCCGATTAATCAGTGTTGGGTCAAAACATGCGGTCATATTCACGTACATCGTAGGGTGTATGCCAAGTATAACATGAAATCGCTTTTTTTGCAATATGTAGATTTATCCACAGGGCATCATCTTCTTGGGTCATCCAATAATAAGCTGAGCTCCAGCAATTGCTTATGCGTGACCGCAGAAGGAGATTGAACCATCATATCGCTGGCGCTTTGTGTTTTGGGGAAGGCAATAACATCGCGAATGCTGGATTTTTGCGCCATCAGCATCACTAAACGGTCTAAGCCGAAAGCTATACCGCCATGGGGAGGCGCGCCATATTCAAAGGCTTCCAGCAAATAACCAAATTTATCTCTGCTCTCTTCTTCACTTAAGCCTAAAAGATGAAATAATTGTTCCTGCACCCGATGGTCATGAATACGTATGCTGCCGCCTCCTAATTCTACTCCGTTTAAGATCACGTCGTAAGCGCGGGCCCGGGCTATGCCGGGTTGATTCTTAAGCAGATGCATATCCTCTTCTTTGGGCGAAGTAAAAGGATGGTGTACGGCTACCCAGCGCTGTTCTTCCAGGCTGTATTCTAAAAGCGGAAAATCTGTTACCCATACAAAACATAATTCATCCGGGTCATATAATTTTTCCCGGGCGGCTATTTCTTCGCGCAAACGGCCCAAGCTTTCCGCGCATATAGCGGGGGTATCGGCTACAAACATCAGTAAATCGCCCGCCTCGGCGTCCATTCTTTGGCAAATATCCTGCAACTGCTGTTCGGTAAAAAATTTGCTAATTGGCGAACGCAAGCCATGTTCATCCACAATTATATAGGCTAAGCCTTTTGCTCCAAATATTGCCGCAAACTTAGTTAAATCGTCCATATCTTTACGGGAATAATGCCCGCAGCCTTTAGCGTTTATGCCCTTAACCCAACCGTTTGCCTGAGCTACGGCGGCAAAAACTTTAAATTCGCTTACCTGGGCAATATCCGCGATATCGATAAGTTCCATGGTATAGCGCAAATCCGGTTTATCCGAACCAAAACGGTTCATAGCTTGCTCATGTGTTAACTTGGGAAAAGGCAGTTTTATTTTACATTCTAAAGATTGCTCGAACACATAAGATAACATCTGTTCCGTTAAAGCAAACACATCTTCTTCACTTATAAAAGACATTTCTATATCCAGCTGTGTAAATTCCGGCTGGCGGTCTGCCCGTAAATCTTCATCCCTAAAGCAACGGGCAATTTGAAAATAACGGTCAAAACCGGAAACCATTAACAATTGTTTGAATAATTGCGGGCTTTGCGGTAAAGCGTAGAATTCGCCGGCATGTACCCGCGAGGGCACCAGAAAATCGCGGGCTCCTTCGGGAGAACTTTTGCACAATATGGGCGTTTCTATTTCATAAAAACCTTGGCTATCTAAAAAATGACGAATAGCCAGCGCCACTTTATGCCGTAAATGAAGCGCCTCTTGCATTTCTGGCCTTCTTAAATCGAGATACCGGAATTTTAAGCGCACCAGTTCATCTACATTGACCTCATCTTCAATATAAAAAGGCGGTGTTTTGGCAGAATTGAGTATGGTAAGTTCTGCTGCCACCACTTCTATTGCGCCGGTAGATAAATTTTCATTATCGGAACCTGCGGGGCGCAAGCGCACCAACCCCTTGGTTTGCAGCACATATTCGCCGCGCAAACGCTCGGCTAAGGCAAACATCTCGCGGTCTTTTTCCGGGCTGAACACCACTTGCACCAATCCTTCACGATCGCGCAAATCGACAAAAATCAACCCGCCATGATCGCGGCGGCGCTGAACCCATCCACATAAACACACCTCTTTACCCACATCGGCTGCCCGCAATTTTCCGCAATAATCCGTTCTTTCCATAATAAATACGCTCCTTTAATTAATGTTCCAATAAATAGCGGCGCACTTGCTTAAGTTCGATTTCACTTTGCTCGCCGCTTACCATATTTTTTATTTGAGCTATACCGGCAGATACTTCTGGGCGCCCCAAAATCACAACATAAGCCGCTTGCAGGCGGTTGGCTGTTTTTAGCTGAGATTTTAAGCTCTTTACCTCATAATCCATAGCTGTAAGCACACCGCTTGACCTTAAGGAAGAAGCTAAAGCGAAAGCAGCCAGAACAGTTGAAGCGTCGTTGAAATCTGTGGCAATGAAAGCGTCTATACCCTCTTCTACATCAATATCTTCATTTTGGGCAGCCAATGCCGTTAACATCCGCTCCATTCCTAAAGCCACACCCATAGCCGGAGTGGGCGCACCGCCAATAATCTCTATTAAGCCGTCGTAGCGGCCACCACCGCAAACGGCGTTCTGCGCCCCCAAGCCTAAAGCGCAAATTTCGAATACTGTTTTGGTATAATAATCTAAACCACGCGCCAGCGAGCTATCTGCCGTATAAGGTATGGCGCAGGCTTGCAGTATTTCCTGTACCATATGATAATGCTCTGAGCATTCTGCGCATAAATAATCTACAATAGCAGGCGCACCTATGGCGGCGGCGCGGCAGATTTCGCATTTACAATCCAGTATGCGCAGGGGGGCGCGCTCAAAGCGCCCCTGACAATTGGGGCAAAGCTTGGCTATAGCGGGACGTAAATATTCTTGTAAAGCCAGGCGATAAACACTGCGGCAGGCAGGGCAGCCCACGCTGTTTAGGCGTAAAGTTAAATCCCTTAAATTCAGACGATTATAAAAATCCCAGCAAAAAACTATACATTCCGCATCTGCTAAAGGAGATATAGTGCCGATAATCTCTATATCGAATTGATGAAATTGCCGAAAACGCCCTGCTTGAGGCCTTTCGTAGCGGAAAAGCGGCCCCAAACAATAAAGTTTTTGCGGCTGAGGCAGGCCATGCATTTTATTTTCTATATAGGCGCGGCATAAAGAGGCGGTAAATTCCGGACGCAATGTTAAAGAGCGCTGGCCCTGATCCTCAAAAGTATACATCTCTTTTTGCACAATATCTGTGTTTTCCCCCACCCCGCGTTTGAACAAATCTGTATCCTCAAACAGGGGGGTGCGGATTTCTTTAAAACCGTATTCAGCGCACATTTCATGAAACAGCGCTTCCACGGCCCGCCATTTACCGCTAAATGGCGGCAAAAGGTCGTTCACGCCCCGCGGCCTTTGTATTGCCATAATTTTTACACATCCTTTTAATACGACAAAGCATACCATTAAATTCTATCATGCATCAAGAATTACGGCAACAATTTTTTTATTTTGTTGTTTTTAGCCCTTATCAATTCTAATAAAATATTAAGGCCGCAAATACGGATTATGAACTTTTTCATAGCCTAAAGTGCTGCTTTTACTATGGCCCGGCAATAGCAGTAAATTGTCTTCCAGCTGGGTTAGGCGCTTTAGAGAATTAACCAGCGCTTCATAATCGCCGCCGGGCAAATCTGTACGCCCTATGGAAAGGTTGAATAAAGTATCGCCACTAAACAGCAGTTTATCTAATTTCAGGCAAATACCGCCCGGTGTATGGCCCGGCGTATGCAGCACTGCTATTTCTAAGGCGCCCAGCTCTATAATATCGCCTTCCCGCAGTAAACGCGTGGCATGGCCGCCGTCGCCGTCGCCGCGAAAAAAACCGGCGGCGTTTTTGCCAATATCTTTAAGTAAAGAAGCGTCTGCCTCATGAATGGCTATCTCTAAACCATATTTTTGCTGTAAAGGCTTATTGGCGCCTATATGATCCCAATGGCCATGGGTATTAATAATCAATTCCGGCTGTGCGTTAAGCTCCGTTAAAACTTTAATCAGTTTTTCTGCATCGCCGCCGGGGTCTATAAGTACAGCCTTATTATTCACCCGCTCTATTAATATATAGCAATTGGTTATACCATGCAATACCGGCTGAAGATAACAAAGATACTCCGCTGTTTTACCGATCATAATCGGCGTCTTGATCTGCATTATTCAATAACCTCCTTAAGGGCGTATTAAGAGCAGTTAAACCTCTTCCAGCATAATTGTCACCGGGCCGTCGTTTTCTAGGCTCACCAGCATATGGGCTTGAAAAACTCCTGTTTGTACCTGTATGCCCTGCTCTTTTAAGGCTTCAACGAAATGCCCGTATAACTTTTCCGCCAGCTCTGGCGGGGCGGCCGGATCAAACCCGGGGCGGTTGCCGCGGCTGGTATCTGCATACAAAGTAAACTGCGATACAGCCAGCGCTCTGCCGCCAATATCTTTAAGGGAGAGGTTTAACTTACCCGCGTTATCGGCAAAAATTCGCAAAGCAGCGGTTTTACGGGCCAGCTTTTGCGCCATAGCCATTGTATCTCCCTTAGCCACGCCAATAAGCAGTACCAAACCCGGCCCAATAGCGGCTACCTCTTTACCTTCTATACTAACAGCGCCCCGTATCACCCGCTGCGCCAATACGCGCATAATATCACCCCGCAAGTTATTATTTCATAAGTTCGCATATGGCGCCGGCAAAAGCCACGGGGTCTTCAATTGCCAGCCCCTCAATAAGCAAGGCTTGATTATACAGCAGCATCGCATAGGTTTTCAGTTTTTCCGGTTCCGTATTTTCAAGCCTTATCAAAGCCTCAAAAATTGGATGGCCGCTATTGATTTCCAAAACCCGTTCGGCTTTTATCTGTTGATCTATAGGCATAGAATTCAATACTTTTTCCATTTCCAATGAGAGCGGGCCATCACTGGTTAAGCATACCGGATGGCTTTTCAGCCTTTTAGAAAAACGCACTTCCTTTATATTATCGCCTAAAGCGTCTTTTATCTGGGCAAGCAGCTCTTTATAAGTTTCAGCTTGTTCTTTTTTTGCGTCTTTTTCTTCATTACTTTCCAAATCCACATCTTTATCGGAAACTGATTTTATCGCTTTACCTTTATACTCATGAATTATTTTAATTGCAAATTCATCTACATCATCTGTAAGCGCCAGAATATCATAGCCTTTATCCAAAGCCAATTCTGTTTGCGGCAATTGGCGTATACGCCCAATACTGCCGCCGCAGGCATAATACACCGCTTCCTGGTCTTCTGCCATTTTTTCTACATATTCCGCTAAGGTAAGCATTTTATCTTCTTTAAGGGAATAATAAAGCAATAGGTCCTGCAGCTTTTCTTTATCGGCGCCAAAGCTATTATAAACGCCAAATTTTATCTGCAAACCAAAGGCTTTAAAGAATTCTTCATATTTTTCCCTCTCGTTTTCCAGCAGTTTTAATAATTCCGTTTTAATCCGTTTATCTAAATTCTTGGCAATAGTTTTCACTTGATGATCTTTTTGCAGCATTTCCCGGGATAAATTCAATGAAACATCGGGCGAATCTACCAGACCCCGTACAAAACTAAAACAATCCGGCAATAAATCGGCGCATTTTTCCATAATCAAAACGCCATTGGCATAAAGCTGCAGCCCCTTTTCATATTCTTTGCTATAATAGTTATAAGGCGCATGGGCTGGTATATAAAGTATGCCATTGTAGCTGATCAAGCCCTCGGTGCTGATATGTGCGTATGCCAATGGTTTTTCATAATCATGAAACTTTTCCATGTAAAAACGCTGATAATCTTCCTCCTGCACCTCATTTTTATTGCGCCGCCATAGCGGAACCATGCTATTTAAGGTTTCTATTTCCGTATAGCTTTCATAATCGGGCATGCTCTGATCATCGTCATCATCATCTTCTTCTTTTGGCAAAGGTCGGCTTTTGGTCATTTCCATTCTTATAGGATAGCGAATATAATCCGAATGCTTTTTAACTATTTCCTGTATTTTATATTGCTCCAGATACTGACTATAATCATCTTCATCACGATCATCAGCAAGTTCTAAAAGTACGGTCGTTCCCCATTCCTCTCTTTCGCCTGGCTCAATACTATAACCATCTGCGCCTTCCGATTGCCATTGCCATGCTTTTTCGCTGCCATAGGCTTTGCTGATTACTAAAATACGCTTGCTGACCATGAAAGCGGAATAAAAACCCACGCCAAACTGGCCAATTATATCTAAGTCATAAGGCTTAGCGCCATTATTCTCTAAAGAATTATCCTGTTCTTCAACAATTTCTTCATTTTCTGCGGTAGCTTCATTTTCTGCGGCAGCCTCTTTTTCTGCGGCTGCCTCTTTTTCTGCGGCTGCCTCTTTTTCTACGGCAGCCTCTTTTTCTGCGGCTGCCTCTTTTTCTACGGCAGCCTCTTT